>Ga0247611_10009557_pt1 | contig 11624 bp, 11 predicted proteins | sample 177DNAGHGhighgp2_FD_192422 | JGI IMG/M metagenome (GOLD analysis project Ga0247611, IMG submission 192422) | Sheep rumen microbial communities from Palmerston North, Manawatu-Wanganui, New Zealand - 1770 DNA GHGhigh gp2 | ecosystem: Host-associated > Mammals > Digestive system > Stomach > Rumen... | reverse complement strand
TCAGCGAGTACGGATATCTGCTTACCTACTATAAGCCGGTTTATAACAGTGCAGGAGAGTGCACCTGTTATGCCTGTGTGGATTTTTCCATGGATATGATAAAGGAGTTCGGATTCCGGTTTATGCTCAGACTTCTCTGGATTATGTCCGGATTTTTCGCGTTCATTATGGTCATTATTATGGCGCTCTTTAAAAGAAGTATTATCGCACCGATCAATACCATTACGCGTGTGGCACAGAAATTCACCTATAAAACGCTGGATGACCGGAAAGAAAATGTCAGAAAAATCAAATCCCTTCGGATTGATACAAAGGACGAAATTGAGAATCTTCACAAGGTTCTGACCGGTAGCACCGAGGATTCCCTGCGTTACGAACAGAAAAATCTTGAACAGATGGACACGCTTACGGCCATTGCAAATACCTATGTGAATGTGTTCGAAGCTGACCTTGAGAAAAATACAATCCATGAAATTATCGGGAAGGGATTTTCCATTAATGACATGGAAATCTACGATAATATGCCGATTCAGGAAGTGATTAATAAAGCGGTCAGCTACGGTACAGACGAAGTGTTCCGTGATCTGGTGCTGAATTTTGTCAATCTTTCCACGATTCGGAAACGATTAAAAGACCGTAATGTTCTGACGCTGGAGTATATGAATAAAAATGAAAAATGGAGCAGATGCAGAATCATCGCGTCCGGCAGAAATGAAGACGGCGAAGTTACCAGAGCGTTATGGCTGACCGAGGATATTGACAATGAAATCCGGGCAAAGGAGCGTCTGATGGAATCCAGGGCAAATCTGCAGAACGCGGAACGCCTTGTGGAGGATATGAAGGAGCAGGTGGAAACCCTCGATGAAATCGCATTTTCCGACGCGTTGACCGGTCTCGGAAATAAGGCGGCGTATGATGAAAATACCAAGCCTTTCGATAAAGCGATTGCCGCAGGAAAGACAGAGGACCTTGCGTTCGCGATTCTTATGATTGACTTAAATTTCTTAAAGAAGGTCAACGATACCTACGGCCATGAAAACGGAAACGTATATCTGAAAAACTGTGCCGAAATGGTGAGCCGTATTTACGGCAGGAAAGAATCCTATCGTTTCGGCGGAGATGAATTCGTGGCTGTTTTACCGGGCGAAAAATCGAAAGAAGCGGAGGCTTTGACCGAAGTGTTCCGTGCGGAAATGAAGCAGCTGAAAGAAGATCCCGAAAAGCAGCCATGGGAGCAGGTTTCCGCAGCAATCGGTATTTCGTATTACACGAAGGATGATAAGAGCGTGGGCGAAGTCTTTAAACGTGCGGATGCGGCAATGTACGAAAACAAGATTGCAATGAAGGCGCAGAGGACGGATTGAGTAGCGCAGGAGAGAAACAGAGGCGAGGAGATAGTCAGATGGACGGATGGAATAACGGTCAGTATGGAAATGACCAGTACGGAAATGGTCAGTATGGAAATACTTACGGAAGCAATCAGTATGGCAATGATGCTTACGGAAACAATCAGTATGGAAATGATCCGTATGGAAGTAACCAATACGGAAATGGTCAGTACGGAAATACGTATGGGAACGATACTTACGGAAACAGTCAGTACGGAAATACGTATGGAGACGTAGAGTACACGACACAGGCCACCGCAAGAGATTACTGGGAGGCCAGGAACCGCGTTCCCGCGCAGTGCCCGGGAAAAGAAATCACGGCCCTGATTTTTGGTTCTTTTGCTGTTTTTCTCGGCGTTTTGAGCATTCTGTTCTGCTGGAATTCTTATGTCACACTAGTCTATTTGATTTGCACAATATCATATGCAGTCGTAGTTTTTGTCCTGAACAGCAAGATTAAAATGCAGGCTGAAGTCACCACGAAAAAAATCAAAGTTGCCAGAGTTCTGGCGATTGTCGGAGTCGCTCTTTGTGTGGTGACATTCATCATCAGCGTGTTTATTTCAATTGCGTTATTCAGCTCGAAACTCAGCAATTCACATTCGACATATTCCAACCCCGGCTCTTCCTCGTACTCGTTTTACACATTTTAAGCTTGATGTGGTTTGGCTGATATTTGCTGAATATTCCATAAAAATATTTTTTTTTGACAAGTAAAAATCCGGTAAACATAAGGTCTTGGGGATTCCCGGGATCTTATTTTTTGTGTTTTATTGACATTTCTTACAAAAATTCTGAGGTTTCTGTTTTTTTGCAGTTTACGTATTGCAATCGGGGGTTTGAAATGTTATTATGCGAGTACTAAAGGATCTGAACGCCGGGTTCCCGGCACCGAAATCGATGAAACAAACAAAGTCTGAATCGATTTTCTCGGAAAAATATCCTGCTGAAAAATTTAATAAAAGTATTGGAAAGCAGGAGCATAGAATAACTCCTGCAGAAAAGGAGCTGTCTATGGAAAAAACTTTAGGAAATGAAGTGGCAGCAGATGCTGTCGAAACAAGTGCGAGTGATTCAGGTTTAGTCAGGGAACTGGAAGGGTTGGATGCGAATCGTGAGTACAAAAGCGATTTGTTCGCGCTTCTTATGCAGAATAAGGCATATGCTCTGGAAACGTACAACGCCGTGAACGGTTCGAATTACGACAACCCCGAGGATATTCAGATTGTAACCCTGGACCATGGAGTGTCGCTGACAATCCGGAATGATGCATCGTTTATTCTGGATTTGAGCACAAATTATTACGAGCACCAGTCAACATATTGTCCGAATATGCCGCTGCGAAATCTGATTTATATCGTGGAGGATATCGAGCGCGAAATTGACAGGCAGAAAAAGCGGAGAGATTTGTTCAGTACCCGCAAGGTTTGGATTCCTACGCCGCATTTTGTGGTATTTTATAACGGTTTGCGGGAGAAGCAGCCTGATGTTGAGACACAGAAGCTTTCGGACTCATTTTACAAGGCGGTGGAAGAACCGGAGCTCGAGCTGACCTGCAAGGTAATTAACATCAATCCCGGCCATAATACGGAGATTATGAAGAAGTCAACGGTTCTTTCGGGCTATACGGAACTGGTCGAACTGATCCGTAAAATGCAGAACGAGGGAATACCGCTGAAAAGTGCAATTCATAATGCTATTGACGATTGTATCAGACGAGGAATTTTAGCCGATTTCCTGAAAGAAAATCGAAGTGAGGTGGAAAAGTCTATGAATTTGGATTTTACATATACAAGACAAATGGAATCAGAGCATGAAGCCGGGAGAGAAGAAGGAAGAGAAGAAGGAAGAGAAGAAGGAAGAGAAGAAGGAAGAGAAGAGGGTGTGTTACTGGTAGTTGGTGATTTAATCAAGGCCAAGTCTATCACTGTTGAGGAGGCTTCTAAAAAATACGGAGTCAGTGAAGAATCCATCCGAAAAGCTCTCGAAAAACATGAGGAATAATCTGTTCTAAATTTGAAATAGAATAATGTTCGATTTCCAGAAAGAAAAGTGAATAAATTAAATAACAGAACAAAGCCCGTAGTGCATTACGGGCTTTGATTTTTGGTGCTATAATACTGATTTTGTGATATAGTTAAATCATGGTGCAGAATATTGATTTCTTCGATTTCTCGAAGATTGTGTTATACCCCAAAGCGTGAATGAGGAATACTTTGGATATGGGAAATAAAAAGGAGGAAGTAAAAATGAAAAAAATACTGAAAAAAGGAATGGCAGGATTGCTTGTACTAAGCATGCTTATGATGACGGCATGCGTACTGACACCTGCACAGCCGCAGAGCGAAAACGTTAATTCATCGGAGACGAACACGGGAATGGCAAATCCCTGGGAGGAAGTTTCACTGGATGAAATCTCACAGGCGCTCGAAGCCCAAATTGACCTTCCGGAAGGCGCAGATTATAAGACATCTCTTCACCTTACTACGGATGATTTGTATGAAATCCAGTTTTATTACGACGGACTTGATTATGTATACAGATTAAAGGAAACCGCATCCCTCGAGGATATTTCCGGAATGTATTACGAATGGACCGCAACGTCGGATACAAAGGTGGGTGAGTTCAGCGGAAAAGATTATCGTTATATTTCCGATGAGGAAACCGTGGATCGAATCGAATGGTATGACACGGACAGAGCTTTAACCTGCTGCTTAAGCACCAGAGCAGCGGACCTCTCCGGATTTGATATTACGGCAATTGCTCTGAAGTTTGTCGGTGAACAGACGGTTGATTATCTGACATATTATAGGCCTGTACTGGATGAAACACTGGAAGTAATCAAGAACGGTTATCAGGATAAAGAATATCAGTATGTGTCTACCGGAATTATGGAAGTGGCCAATTACAACAGACCCGAAAATCTGCTTAAATCAGTCGGTTACTGCATTACCGACTTAAGCGGGGATGGTATTCCGGAGCTTGTAATCGGAGAGGACTTTTCCGCTGTGGAAGGTGCCGAACCCACCAGCTATATCTACGGAATTTACAACTGCAAGTATGAAAAACCCACTACCACAGTGGAAGGCTGGGCACGTAACAGTTACGCCTATGCAGAAGGAAATCAGTTTGTATACTATGGCTCCGGCGGAGCGATGTACTCCATGTACGGATTGATGCATTTAAGTGAGGACGGAACGGAAATCGTGTGGGAGGATTATTATTTCACCTACGAAAAAGAAGACGGTGATATCGGATATTATCACAACACCACAGGTGAATGGGATCCCAAAAAATCAGAGGAAGCGGATCTTACTCCGTTGGGATACGAAGTAATTCAGCAGGATCACGATTTTGCCAAGTTTAACTGGACGTATTTTGATACTCTGTAATTATAAAGCCGTCTAACCTGTGAAAACGTAGAACGGGTTTGCGAGAAACTAATTAACACCTGTATTTTATGGCCTTTTTAATGATAAAAGGAGTCAGTATGGCAGACGAAATCGTAAAGAAAAAGAAAAATCCGGTCCCGGTCATTATTGGCGCGGTAGTTGCGGGTCTTATTCTGATTGGCGGAATTGTTTTTGCGGTTTCCGCAATGACCGCGGGTGCAAAAAAGAAAGCCGCGAAAAAGCAGGTTTCGCTTGGCGATAAATACTTAACGGACCTGGATTACGAAAACGCGATTCTGGCATATGAAGAAGCTCTGAAAATCGATCCGAAATGCAAGGATGCATATCTCGGTGAAGCCGCAGCATATGATGCACTGGTGGATGATGCACTGAAGAAGGGTGATACCGATGCCGCTGAAAAATACCTGGAAGATGCGATTGCGGCCATGGAGCGTGGCGTAAGCAATACGAACAATCGTGAGATTAAGGATTATCTGCAGCATTTTAAGGATTGTTTGATCAATCTGATCGGAGTCGGCGGACCTGTCTACACGGAACCGGGAACCCCTGTGGAACCTGCGGAGCCGGAAGAGCAGGATCTTACCGATGAGGAACTTTTTGCAATGATTGCGGGTTCCTATGTCTGCACACCCGGAGAAAACTGGGGAACCTATTTTGATATTTACGGAGACGGAACCATGTCGGGCGCGTATACGGAATATGATTTTTCCGGCGCGAGAGCGTATGAAGTCGAGAGCACGGGCGATTTCTCCGGACGCTTTGCCAATGCAAAAAAGGTGAGCGATACGATTTATACCGTGGAGCTTGTGGAGATTCGTTATTCGCAGGAAGTCGGAACTTCGGAAGTGACATCGAGCAGCATGGGCCAGATTATTCACGAATATACGGAAGCCAAAGGCATTGCGGGCGGAAAGACGTTCTATGTCTATCTCAGGGGCACGAATGTTTCCGACATCAGCGAAGATTTCTTCGTTTGTTCCGGAGTTGACAAATCCGCAAGTTCCACGATGCCTGTCTGCGGTATTTTTAATGCGGATGCCGGCTACGGTTTCGGGCAGCAGTCGGGAGATGAAGCGGGAAACTGACTGATGTAAAAGGATGAACGAAGCGAGGGGGGAAGCAAAATGAAACAGCCGAAGAAATGCTATTATTGCGACAGATTATTACCGCCAATTCCTGTCAAAACATGTCCTCATTGCGGAAGCGTTCTTCCGGAACTGATTCACCCCGGAAAGGAAAGCTGCGGAAACTGCCATGCGTACATCGGCGATGACGCATACTGCAGAAAATGCGGAACCAAGGCGGGAGAGGGCAAGTACGAGCCTTACTACAATTTTGAATCCTGTGTTTACGGGCCGCCACCCATCGAAAGGGAACACGAATGTCCGAACTGCGGATATGAATGGACAAACTGCGTAATGATGGATAAGGACCGGTATTGTCCGAAATGCGGAAGTGCGGTAAAAGTTACCGAGAAATGATTGTTCTTTTGTAGAGATTTTGTTATGATGAGAGAGGTTACAATTAACAATCCTGTATAGGAAAAGGAGGAATTATTTTATGGGTAAATTTGTATTGTCGGAAACTAAAAACGGTTTCAAATTCAATCTTGTAGCTGGAAACGGCGAAGTAATCGCATCCAGCCAGGTTTACAAGACTGTTGCAACTGCAAAGAAGGGTATCGCATCCGTTTCTGCGAATGCACCCATTGCAAAAATCGAGAACCAGACGGATAAGGAATTCAAGCCCGAAACCAATCCCAAGTTCGAAGTTTACAAGGACAAAAAGGGTGAGTTCCGTTTCCGCTTAAAAGCGAAGAACGGCCAGATCATCGTTACCGGTGAAGGTTATTCGAAACTGGACGGCTGCTTAAAGGGTATTGCTTCCGTACAGAAGAATGCAAAAGACGCAAAAATCGTTGAGAAATAATTTGAATCAATTTTCAATTTAGACAATTACAAATTTCCGGCTATCTGTATGGGTAGCCGGAAATCTTTTGGAGAGAAACTGTAGTTTATGGAACATTATATCGTAGTAGACCTTGAGATGTGCAACGTGATTAGTAATGAGGCGAAGAAGGCTTTTCCGTATTCTTCGGAAATCATTCAGATCGGCGCGGTGCTTCTCGATGAAAATCTGGATATCGCAAGCGAATTCAGTGAATTTGTGAAACCGAAATTCGGACAACTGACAAAAATCATAAAGAGACTCACGGGTATTACGGAGCAGGATCTGGCGGATGCACTGCCGATTGAAGAGGTGCTTACGCATTTTCTGGACTGGATGCCCGAGGGAGATGTCATCGCAATTTCCTGGAGCATGACCGACAAGTTCCAGTTCAAGAAGGAGCTTGAACTTAAAAATATTGAGTACGGCGAGCGTTTTCAGAAAATTCTCGAAACCTGGGTGGACTGCCAGCCACAGTTTACCGAAAAGATGCACATGGAGAACAAAAATTACAGCCTGAAAGAGGCTTTGGTTGCCACGGACATCTGGAGTGAGGGAAGACTGCATAATGGCCTTGTAGACGCAAAAAACACGGCTCTTCTGTATGCAAAAATGCAGAGGGAAGAAGAGCTCGTTTTAAATCCGTATTATAAATATGCTCACGAAGAGCACGAAGACGACCACCTGACATTTTCCCTCTCCGATGCGCTGGAAAAGGCGCTGAAGGACAAGGAGGAGAGAGAACGGAAGGCGAAGGAAAGAGCGGAAAAAGGGGAGAATTCAGGAACCAATCCCGGAAAAGCTTTCAAAAAAAAGAAGAAAAAGAAAAAATAAAATCTATGGAATCAAAGTACAATTACAAACTGATTCGTTCAAAGCGTAAAACCATGTCGATACAAATCGTTCCGGAAGGACTTGTTGTGAGAGCACCGTTGCATGCAAAACAGGAGGAAATCGACAGGTTCGTGAATCTTAATTCCGTCTGGATTGAACGAAACAGAAAAAAACTTGAAGAACGTCTGGCAAATCAGCCGCCTCTCCCGGAAAAACTGACAATGGACGAAATCCGCGAACTGGCGGAGAAAGCCGCAAAAGTAATTCCTGAAAGGGTGCGTTACTACGCACCTTTGGTTGGCGTTACCTACGGAAGAATCACGATCCGGAACCAGTCCACAAGATGGGGCAGCTGTTCGTCAAAGGGCAACCTGAATTTTAACTGTCTTTTGATGCTGGCGCCTCCCGAAGTAATCGACAGCGTTGTCGTACATGAACTCTGTCATCGGAAAGAAATGAACCACTCGAAGAAATTTTATGCGGAGGTCCTGAGAGTCTTTCCCGATTATTATAAGTGGGACAAATGGCTTAAAGAAAACGGCAGCATAATACTGAGCAGGATGAGAGGCTGAAAAAATTTTTATGCTGATTACTCAAACACGGAATCCTTCAGTGTGCAGTAAATATCATCACCTTCATAATATGTTGAAAATGTCCCTGTAACAGTGATTTCACTTCCGACTTCCGGATAATCGTCCGGATACTTATAATCGCTTACAGGGACAAATTCTATGCCCTGGGCGCAGCATGCGGTTGCATCTTTGACGATACAGCCGTAATAATGATTTCCGGTTGACGTGTCGTAGTAGTCGCCGAAGGTTCCGGTCATACGGACGGTTTTTCCGATGTATTTATCGGGTTTGGAAATCATGTCGTAAACCTGCGCATAAACGATGGTGGATGACATGGAAGGCAAATCGATATCGATGCCTTCGACCGAACTTGTTATTTCCGGAAGTTCTTCTTCGGGATCCGGAGCGCCGGAAAGCATGGCAGTTGTGGAGTTTGCATCATAGGGATTCAGGCTGTCACTGCCGAGAGCCTTTTTAATTGTGTTTAAGTTTTCGGTCATGATTTTTATATAATCCGCACCGTTGTTTACTTCGACCATGGTAGTGGACTGCATGGAATTCAGGGAAAGAATTTCGCAGTCCTTTTTTGATGTCTGGGAAAGGACGGTCTCGGCGATTTTGTGATTGCCGCCTTCGGTTGTCAGGACGGCGGGAAGGTCGAGTTCGTCGATTTTATCGGCCAGAAAACGAATCGTTTCAAAGCTCGCTTCGGACTCCGCGGAGCATCCGACGAAAGCCGCATAGTAGTCGAGATTGTAATCGTCGACGAGATAGCGGAAGGGGAAGCGGTCCGCGAAAACGAGCGTGTAATAAGGTGCAAAATCAACAGCGGTTTTGTATTCGCTGTCCAGAAAATCGAGTTTTTCCGTATATTTTTCAAGGTTGGACTTGTATGTTGCAGCATTAGCGGGATCTTTTTCTTCAACGGCCTTTTCGATGGCAGCGGTGAGGATTTTGGCATTTCTCAAAGAGAGCCAGACATGCTCGTCATATTCGGGTTCTTCGCCTTCTTCGCCTTCTTCACCTTCTTCGTCTTCACCTTCCATACCCTCGACTAGTTCTTCCTCTTTTACATATCCGCCGAGAGAATCCATTAAACTGATAACGGTAATGTCCGCATTCTGGGCATTTTTCACGATATCGTCTGCCCATTCGTCGGATTCGCCGCCTACATAAATGAAAATATCGCTTCTTGTAATCGAGAGAATGTCCTCGACGGAAGGTTCGTAGCTGTGAAGATCGACGCCGCTGTCGAGCAGAAGCTTAACTTCGATGTTCGCGGGATTGTCGCCGAGAATATTCATTACCCAGTCATATTCGGGGAAAATCGTTGTTACAATTGTAATGCGGTCGCCTGCGAGATGATTGCTTCCGTTGGAGCCGCTGCAGGCAGTGAAAGCAGGAAGGACGAGTGTGAAGAGCAGAAGCAGAGAGAGAATCTTTGCGGTCAGTGCTTTTTTCCTGTTTCTGTCACGGGTTCTTTTTTGTTTTTTGCATATTTGGTTCATAAAATAATAATGCTCCTTATATCATTTATAATAATCAAAAGCGATACATGCGGAACAGAGTTTCAAACGTCATAAGCGCTGACAGCAAACATTGGGGTTCAAACCGCTGATGAGCGAATAGCAGCCGTTGAACGTATCAACTATGGTCCGACAGAAATAAAATTGAGAATTATTCTCATAATAAATATGAGAACTGTTCTCAATTATAACGAGAGTGGGTTTGACTGTCAACATTTTTTTCGGTGTTTTCATAGAAAAAAGGAAGGGGATATAGTATAATGTTTTCGTTGAGAAAATGCTTCGTAATGAAGCCTGCGTACGAAAACAGAGTATGAGGTCTGCTTATGGAAATTCTGGAATTCAAACTGGCCGGCAATTCATTCGCAATTCCGGTAGACATCGTTCGTGAAATTGTTCCGTATCAGGAACCGACTCCCGTGCCGAACTCCAATGCCTGCGTGGAAGGTATTTTTATGCCCCGTGAGGTGATTATTACGGCAATTGATTTAGGAATCTATCTTCATCGCGGAGAGACGAAAAACGACGGATTGTTTGTGATTACGAATTACCGTAATCTGGATATTGCGTTTCATGTGGAAGCGGCGCTCGGAATCATTCGTACAGAAGATTACGGAATCGCTTCGCTTGACAATACGCTTGGTGTGGATGAAGCGCATATCGCGAAAGGAATTGTCCGCCATGACGGAAGACTTACGATTTTACTCGATTTCGATAAAATCATCGCGCAGCTTCAGCCCGAACTCTTATCGGAAGAAGAGATGGCGAAGCTGATGGGAGAGGAATAGTAAATAAGAAAATCGGAATGCGGGAAGAAAAATGATAGCAATAATTGATTATGATGCGGGAAATATGAAAAGCGTGGAGAAGGCACTCGCCTATCTCGGCGCGGAATATATCGTCACAAAGGATCCGGAGGAACTTGCGGCGGCGGACAAACTGATTCTGCCGGGCGTCGGAGCATTTGGTGATGCAATGGAGAAACTGACCGGTTTCGGTCTGGTTGAGGTTATTCAAAAACTGGTTGCGGAAGGGAAGCCCATCCTCGGAATCTGCCTCGGAATGCAGCTCTTTTTTGAGGAAAGCGAGGAGTCTCCCGGAGTAAAGGGACTCGGACTGCTTCCCGGAAAAGTGGTTCGTTTTTCGCCGGAATACGGACTGAAGATACCGCAAATAGGCTGGAATTCGATAAATTTACCGAAACAGTCAAAATTATTCGACGGGATAAAGGACGGAGCGTTTGTATACTTTGTACACAGCTACTACGTAAAGTGTGACAGGGAAGAGGCTGTGGCGGCCACCTGCGAATACGGCAATCATGTTCATGCTGCGGTGGAATGGAAGAACATCTTCGCATGCCAGTTCCATCCGGAGAAAAGTTCCGACGAAGGCTTGAAAATACTGAGAAATTACATTTCTTGACCATTTGAGTCATTTTGCTTTGGGAATAGTCGATTCGGAATGCGTAGTTACAAGAGGGAATTAACGGTTAAGATTTATTAGTTACGGAGTGAAAAATGCACACAAAAAGAATTATCCCCTGCCTGGATGTGAACGGCGGAAGGGTAGTAAAGGGAGTCAATTTTGTAAATTTAATCGATGCGGGCGATCCCGTGGAAGTAGCTAAGGTTTACGACCGCGAGGGCGCGGATGAACTGGTATTTTTGGATATTACTGCATCTTCGGATGCAAGAAAAACCGTTGTGGACATGGTTCGCAGAGTGGCGGAAAACGTGTTTATTCCGTTTACCGTGGGAGGCGGAATCCGCACGGTTGACGATTTTAAAGAAATCCTCAGAGAAGGCGCGGACAAAGTAGCGGTCAATTCCGCCGCAATTATGGATCCTGAGCTGATTTCCCGCGCGGCGGATAAATTCGGCAGCCAGTGCGTAGTTGTGGCAATCGATGCCAAGAGACGTGCGGACGGAAGCGGCTGGAATATTT
>Ga0247611_10009556_pt1 | contig 11625 bp, 6 predicted proteins | sample 177DNAGHGhighgp2_FD_192422 | JGI IMG/M metagenome (GOLD analysis project Ga0247611, IMG submission 192422) | Sheep rumen microbial communities from Palmerston North, Manawatu-Wanganui, New Zealand - 1770 DNA GHGhigh gp2 | ecosystem: Host-associated > Mammals > Digestive system > Stomach > Rumen ... | reverse complement strand
TGCCTTGACGCCGAATTCGGTGGCGAGGATGCGGTCGTATGCCACGGGGGTGCCGCCGCGTTGAAGGTGCCCGAGCACTGTCACGCGGATATCGTGCTCGATGCCGAGGTCGACCAGTTCCTGTCGCAGCACGTCGCCGACGCCGCCGAGTTTGATATGGCGGTCGCCCGCGGCGGTCGGGGCTTTGCCCGTGACGGTGCCGCCGACGCGTTTAGCGCCTTCGGCAATCACGATGTTGCAGAATCCCATGCCGTTCTGGTAGCGCGCCTCGATTTTGCGGGCGATGGCTTCGGGCTCGTAGGGGATTTCCGGGATGATGCAGACGTCAGCGCCGCCGGCCAGTGCGGTGTGCAGCGCGATCCAGCCCGCATCGCGGCCCATCACCTCCATGATGAACACGCGGTTGTGGCTTTCGGCGGTCGTCACCAGCTTGTCGAAGGCCTCCGTGGCGATTTGCACCGCCGTCTGGAATCCGAATGTGAAATCCGTGCTCGACAGGTCGTTGTCGATGGTTTTGGGAACACCCACCACGGGGATGCCGATATTGAGGAGCTGCAGGGAAATGGCTTGCGAGCCGTCACCGCCGATGTTGATGATGGCGTCGAACCCCATGTTCTCGAAACGCTTTCTCATCAGCTCGGAACGGTCCTCGATCTTCCAGCTGCCGTCGGGTTGGCGAACGGGGAACTGGAACGGGCCGCCTTTGTTGGTGGTCTTGATGATGGTGCCGCCTTTCACATGCAGCCCGGAAACCATGCTCTCGGTGAGCTCCACGATTTCCACGTTGTCTTTCAGCATGCCGTTGAACGACTCGATGCAGCCGAAAATCTGCCATTCATCCTGTTCCAGCGCGGCTCTCTTCACAATGCCTCGGATCACCGCATTCAACCCGGGACAGTCGCCGCCGCCCGTGGCTACCAATACTTTATGCGCCATATTGCCTTGTTTTTTAGAAAAAGCAAAAATACATTTTTTTTGTTTTGAAAAGTCGGAAAAACGGTCTGCCCTTCGTCGGAGCGGTTAAAACTCCACCATGAGTTTCACGTTGATCAGTCGGCCTGTCAAATAGGTCGGCACCGGACGCTGGTTGTTGTAGATGTCGGTGACCCACATGAAGGATGACACGTTGTAGATGCCCAGCAGGTTGAAGACCTCCAGATAGACGCCGGCGTTGCGGATGCTGCGCACGAAGGCGGACTTGTGCTTCATGCGGTCGCGGCTCTGCTCCAGAATCATGAACGACATGCCGAGATCGACGCGGCGGTACCATGGGCTGGTGAAGACGCGGTACGAGGGATCCATCTTCGGGGGACCGTAGGGGAGTCCGCTTGCGAACACGAAGTTCAGGTGCACGCGGAACTGCGGGAAACTCGGGATGTGGTCCTGGAAGAAAAGGTTGAAGGAGACGCGCTGGTCGGTGGGACGGCGGATGTAGCCGACTTCCGTCTGGTTGCCTTCCGCGTCGGTGCGGTAGTCGCCGTGCACGTCTTCCATGGTTTTCATCAGGGACACCGAGAACCAGGACTCCAGTCCGCGCACAAATTCACCACTGATGCGCAAGTCGAGGCCGGTGGCGTAGCCTTTCGCGTTGTTCTCACCGCTGTAGATGATCTGCACGTTGTTGACGTTGTACGTGATCAGACGGTCCAGGTATTTGTAATATGCCTCCGCCGTGAATTTGAACGGTCTGCGCCACAGGTTGAAGCAGTATTCGCTGCCGGCCACCACCTGCGCGGAACGTTGCGAGCGGATGTCGGGGTTGAGCGTGCCGTCGGCATAGCGCATCTCGCGGTAGAACGCCGGTTGGTAGTAGAGACCCGTGCGCAGGCTGAATTGCCAGTCGTGTTTCCAATGCGGCTTGTAAATGAAAGCCAAGCGCGGCGAGACCGTGAACTCCTTGGGGTTGTAGGTCCAGAAATGGTAGCGCAGACCGCCGGTGAGCGTGAACCGGCTCAGACTGTCGCCGTCGATTTTCCAGGTGTCTTGGATATAGCCGGTCATTCGCCACGTGTTCAGGGTGTTGTGCGCCAAAAGATAGTTGCCCTCGCCGAAGTAGAGCTCGCGGGCGGGGTCGCCGGGGACGACAATTTCGCCCGGTGTGGTGGGAATGTACGGCAGCGTGAACCCGGAGGAGTCGATCATGGTCCATTCTTTGATGTTATCGCGGATGTACTCGTTTTGGAACTTCACGCCCCATTCCAGTTTGTTGAAGAAGGGAAGCTGGTGGGAACCCTGCAGGTCGGCAGCTGAAACCACCGAGTTTAGGTGGTTTCGGGCATGTTCCAGATAGCTTCCGTAGCCTAATTGATCGCCGATTTCCACTTCACCGTTGCCGCCAAAACGGATCTCGTTCAGCCAGTATTGCGCCAGAATGTCGTAGGTTTCGCTCTCCTTGGCGTAAAATGACGACAGAATCAGACGGATATCGCTCTTTTCGTCGGGCCGGTAGCGGAATGTGAGCCCGCCGAGGTAGTTCTGGTAACGGTCCACCTCCTGCCCTTCGTAGAAGGCGCGCAGCATTTCAGCGTCGCCAAAACTTCCGAACTTGGTGCTCACGCTATCAGGTTGGAACAAATAGTAGTTGTAGGAAAGGTTGCCGAGAAGGCTCATCGATAGTTTTTTGGTGAGATCCCACTTCAACAAGAACTGCGAGTCGAAAAAGCGGGGTTTGTAGTTGCCGGAGGTCTCCATCGACTTCAGCAGGTAGGCGTTCGATTTGAACCGCAGTCCGACGAGGAAGGAGAAGTTGCCGGCTTTGCCTTCGGCGTGGGCGGTGGCGCCGAGGAGGCTGGCGGACACGGAGCCGCCGTAGCGCACGGGTTCTTTGTAGGTGACATCCAGCACGGACGACATTTTGTCGCCGTATTTGGCGTCGAAGCCGCCGGCCGAGAAGGTGACGTTGCCGGTGAGGTCGCTGTTGACGAAGCTGAGGCCTTCCTGCTGGGCGTTGCGCACGAGGAACGGGCGGTAGATCTGGATGCCGTTCACGAAGACCAAGTTCTCGTCGAAGTTGCCGCCGCGCACGTTGTACTGGGCGCTGAGTTCGTTGTTGGAGGAGGTCCCGGGCAGCATCTTGATGAGCGACTCCATGCCGCCGGTCGGGGAGGGGAGCTGGAAGCTGAGTTTGGGGTTCACCTGCACGTAGCCTGTCGCGGCCGCGCCCTGGATCTTCACGGCCTCCAGCCGTTCGCCGGTGGTGCGCAAGACAAGGTTCATCGTGCGGGTCTCTTTGGCGCTCAGTTTCAGGGATACCAGCGTGTCGCTGTGACCCAGGTGCTGCACGAAGATGCGGAGGTCGCGGTTGGCGGGCAGCGTAAGGCTGTATTGGCCGTGCTCGTTGCTGATGGTCTGCTGGTTGTAGTCCAGGACACGCAAAAAGGCGGTCTCGATGGGGTCGCCGAATTCATCGGTGACCACACCTTTGAGCACGGCGTTTTGCGCGACCCCGATGACCGCGGACAAAACGAACAGAATGGTAATGAGTATTCGATGTTTCAAATTTTCCAGCATGAAATACTATTACGCGGACTTCTCCTTTTTATTGTATTCCGGCAAAAAAAAACTGCTGTGTGGAAACAGCAGTCCTTTTTTCTTTCGCGATGGGAAACGGATTATAAAATGCCTTTCTCGCTGGCTTCCACCAAGCATTGGTAAACACCTTTCTTGTTGATGTTACGCATGCCGTGTGCGGAAACTTTCAGGAAAATCCATTCGTCCAGTTCCGGCACGTAGAATTTCTTGGTGTGCAGGTTGGGTTTGAATTTCCGTTTCGTTCTGATATTGGAGTGGGAGACGTTGTTGCCCACAATCGCTTTTTTTCCGGTAATTTCACAAACTCTTGACATAGCTATCTTCTTTATTTTATTATATTTCGGTTTTGAATTTTCGAGCGGCAAAAATACACTTTTTTTTGATATGTCGGACGGTGTCCGAATTATTTTTTTTCAAGGGGTTGTACGGACGAGGGATGGGGGCGTCTTTTTCGTCACTCTGCCCATTATAGTTGAATTTGGCAAGGTGTTTTGTCGCTTGTGTTGCATTTGACGGCAGAGGAAATGTTGTGTTCTCGTATTGCGGTGTCACCTACAGCAAGCCTATTTCTCTTTCACTTATGCCGGTGATTTCCGCGACAAGGGCGGGAGCAATGCCTTTGTCGAGCATGTTGAGTGCGAGTCTCCGCTTCTCGTCATCACGCCCTGCTTTCTCGCCGTCCCGCCATCCGATGCCTTTCCAAGTGGCTTCCACACTGACCGCATCCCAATACCGCTCGTAGAGTTCCATTTCCGCGTCGTTGTAGTTGATGACCTCCAACAGCCCGATAGCTTTGGCAATGTCGGGGTCGGCGAGCAGTTCGGGTGCCGGTTCCCGGGTCTTTTCTTCCATTTCGGTGAAGTAGCGCATCCATAGGTCCATTTTGGTGTCGCCCTTCACGGCAAGTTCCTTATATTTCTCCATCTCGGCGAAAACGATCTTCAGCCCGTCGAATATGCGGTCGGTGTGGTAGATGTGGACAAGCTGGTAGGGGTGGTACCACTCAATGAGTCCTTTGTGAAGGTCGCCTTGGACGAAGTTGAGGGAATATACGGGCTGTAGCAGATGAAACGGCTTCCCTTTGTCGAGCTGCTTGACGTATGCTTTGGAAGTGTTGAAGAACACACGCTGCATGAAGTCGGTGTCCCAGTTGAGCTGCATTTCCACAAGGAAGGTGCTGCCGGCTGAGTCCTCGCAACATACATCCACAATGCTGTTCTTACGGGCGGGTGTTTCAGGCATTAGTTCCGGAGAGACGTAGTGGATGTTGGTGATTCTTCGCCCGTCGGGGAGTGGCAAGAACGTGTCGAGCAGGCTGGTGGCCAGGTCGATGTGTTCTCCGAAGACTTTCCGGAAGGTGACGTCCGTCACGGGACTGAAATATTTGCAAGGTGTCATCATAATAATTAAATTTTCACGATGCAAATATACAACGGAAAAACCCTCTTGTCAAGGGTTTTATGAATTTTTTTTGATGCTGGGATTCAGCAAGTTGCAAATTTTGCAATACGATTTTAATAATTAATAGTTAAAATTGATTGCATGATTTCGCAGAAATGCGGGGGAGGTTTTCAAAAACCTGTTTTACTTTGGCATTGTCAAAGAATAGGGATGGGCGCCCGTGACAATTCAGGTGGTGTCGGATTCTACTCCACCGACACGGACTTCGCCAGGTTTCTCGGCTTGTCCACGTCGCAGTCGCGGATGACGGCCACGTGGTAGGCCAGCAGTTGCAGCGGCACGGAGGCCACCAGCGGGGTGAGCAGCTCCTCGGTTTTGGGGATCTCGATGCAGAATTTCGACATTTTCTTCACGGCGGTGTCGCCTTCGGTGACCACGGAGATGATGGTGCCCTTGCGGGCGATGATCTCCTGGATGTTGCTCACCACCTTGTCGTAGGTTTTCTGCTCGGTGGCGATGACGATGACCGGCATGTTGGTGTCAACCAACGCGATCGGGCCGTGCTTGATTTCGGCGGCGGGGTATCCTTCCGCGTGGATGTAGGAGATTTCTTTGAGCTTGAGGGCTCCCTCCAGTGCCACCGGGAAGTTGACGCCGCGTCCCAGGAACATCGCGTTGGGCTTGGTGGCCACGTATTGCGCGATGCGCTGGATGTGCTGTTCCTGTTCCAGTACTTGGCTGATTTTGTTGGGAATCGACTCCAAGTCGTTGATTAGCTGGTGGTACTGCGATTTCGAGATGGTGCCTTTCTTCTCGGCCAGGCTCAGGGCCATCAGTGTGAGCACGGTGACCTGCGCGGTGAAGGCTTTGGTGGAGGCGACGCCGATTTCGGGGCCTGCGTGCGTGTAGGAGCCGGCCATCGTCTCGCGGGCCAGCGTGGAGCCCACCACGTTGCAGATGCCGATGACCGTCGCCCCGTGTTTCTTGCCGATCTCCACGGCGGCGAGCGTGTCGGCGGTCTCACCCGACTGCGAGATGGCGATCAACACGTCGTCCTCGCGTATGATGGGGTCGCGGTAGCGGAATTCCGACGCGTATTCCACCTCCACGGGGATGCGCACGAGCGTTTCGAACAGGTGTTCCGCCACTAATCCGGCGTGCCACGAGGTGCCGCAGGCCACGATGATGAAACGTCTGGCATTCAGCATTTTCTGCTCATATTCGATGATGCCGCCCAACGAGACCACGTCCTTTTTCAGGTTGATGCGGCCTCTCATGCTGTCGATCACCGCCTTGGGTTGCTCGAAGATTTCCTTCAGCATGTAGGTGTCGAAGCCGCCTTTTTCCAACTGCTCCAGACTGAGCTCCAACTTTTGGAAGGAAGGACGTTTCAGCAAGTGCTTCTCGTCGTTGATGTTTCTGATTTTCAGTGCTTTGCCGCGTTTGATCACGCCCACGTCGCCGTCTTCGAGATAGACGACATCCTGGGTGTATTCCACGATGGGGGCGCCGTCGGAGCCGACGAAGTAGTCATGGCCGTCACGTCCGATGAGCAGCGGGCTGCCCTTTTTGGCGACGATGAGCCGGTCGGGGTCGTCCACCGACAGGATGGCAAGGGCGTAGGTGCCTTCCACCATGCTCAGGGCTATCATGACCGCTTCGGGCAGGGCGACATCCTCTTTCTTCTGGATGCTTTTGATCAGGTGCACCAGCACTTCGGTGTCGGTTTCGCTCTTGAAGGTGAAACCTTCCTGTATCAGCTGTTTTTTCAGACTGAGGTAATTCTCGATGATGCCGTTGTGTATCAGCGCCATGGAACCGTCCTCGGCGATGTGCGGGTGGGCGTTCTCCTCGTTGGGCTCGCCATGGGTTGCCCAGCGGGTGTGTGCGATGCCAACCGTGCCGCGCTTGTCCCTGCCGGAACAATATTGGTCCAGCTCGTCCACGCGGCCTTTTTTCTTATACATTTGGATATGGTCGTCCTGCATCAGGGCAATTCCCGCGCTGTCGTATCCGCGGTATTCCAATTTGCGCAAACCTTCGATCAAAATAGGGTATGCGTCACGATTTCCTAAATAAGCTACAATTCCACACATTTAAAAGGGTAATGGTTAAAGGTTAAAGGTTAAAGGTTAATGGTTAAGGCTCCGTTTGGGGGTTAATACGTGGAATATGCGATTTCGAGGCGGAGTCGGGTGGGGGAGGCGGGATCGGTGCCGTCGAAGACGAGACGGTGAGGACGGACGCCGGAGCCGCGCACGATAAGGTTCACGGAGCTGCTCCAGTCGCCTTGTCCCAGGATCAGTTGCTGCACATATTTGGTGATGCGGAAGCGGTACTCTTTGTTGGAGCCGTCGTAGGTGCCTCCGAAGTAGATCGTACTTGTGTAATAGTCGTCGTCAGGCAGGAAGCGGATGGCGCTGTCGGACAGACCGATTCCCTGAAGTGTCAGGGCGGTGGGGTGGGTGAGCGTGCTGTTGTTGGGGTCGAGGTCGGTGATGACCAATTCAGCGCGGTGTATGACCACTCGGTTGTTGTATTGGGCGAAGGCTTCTTTCAAGTAAGGGAAGGAGATGCGGGTTTTCACGCCGCCGCCGCCCTGCAGGAAGAGCATCCGTTCGCCGACATTGTGCTGTCCTTGCAGCACTTCCTCCACGAAATTGTTGCTTTGGGAGGCGGCATAGTCGTGGGTGACGTGCGTGAACCGTGCGCTTTTGTCGGAGAAGGTCATGGCGTACCGCAAGGCTTGCTCGCTGTTGTTGTGGTAGTACAGCGTCAGTCCGCTCAGGGCGCTGGTCAGGTTGGAAATCATCATGTAGCCGTGGGCGCCCGAGTGAGAGACGGCCTCGATGTAGAGTCCCTTCAGGAAACTCTGGAGGTTGTTGTTGAGGTCGTCCTGGTGGTTAAGCAAGTATTGTCCGAACTGTTGCGAGAGCCGGATGCGCATGTGGGCGTTGTACATGCCCGTGTCCACCACGATGGGGGTTGTGGGTTGTAGGGTGATGCCGTCGAGGCTGTAGTTCAGCGGGGCGGGGTCGTATCCGACAGTGCTGGACATGTAATAGGTGGTCTCCTTGTTCATCTCCTCGGTGAGTTGGTGGACACGGATGCCCACCGCGGAGGTGGTGTCGCCGTAGTAGCCGGAGATTTGGAGGGTGAGGACAATGGAGTCGATGACGGGGTTTTCGCCGAAATTGACGGCGGCGCCGTTAAGAGCGACCTGGGTGAAGATGCCCGCGGCGCTGTTCCCGAAGACGGGGTCGCTGAGGTGGCCGAGGAAGTTGGCCGAGAGGTTCGTGGTGTTGATGGTGTCTTCCAGCACGGAGTAAGCCTCCAGGGTGACGGTGTCGGTGAAGCTGGTGGCCATCTGGTCGTCTAGCATGTCAAGGCCGATGTCGGTGATCCCGTTTTTGCAGCCTGACAAAAAAATGCACGTTAGTAGAACTAATGTGCAATGGATGATTTTTTTCATGGGTGACTGTTGACTTTTATAGGTTTGCGTTTGCAAGAAGTTCGTCGTAGAATTCATCGTACATATCGACATAGTTGTCGTCGTCAGGGTGTTGCAGGACGGGTTTGCCGGATTTTTCGACGTATGTGAGGAGTCTTTTCTTGATGTCTTTGGTAAGGGCGATGCCGTCGGAGTAGTCGATGGCGGTTTGGATGATCTGGTCGTACCCGGCTTTCCGGAAGTGTTTGAGTCCGGAGGTGGGGATGTTGGTCTGTTTCAGTTTCTTGGCGAAGTTGGGCGAGAATTTGTCGGGGAATTCATCGGGCATGATGGAGAAGACGATTTGGGTGCCTTGGAGCAGGGGGTCGTCTTTGTAAACGGTTTTCACGAAAAGCGGCACCAGGGCGGATATCCAGCCGTGGCAATGGATGATGTTGGGATCCCAGCCGAGTTTCCTCACGGTCTCGATGACGCCTTTGGCATAGAAAATCGCCCGCGAGTCGTTGTCGGGGTAGAACATCCCTTCCGCGTCGTGGTATTGTGTCTTCCGTTTGAAGAAATCCTCGCTGTCGATGAAATAAATCTGCATCCGGACGTTCTGCAGCGAGGCCACTTTGATGATCAACGGATGGTCGGTGTCCTCGATGATGATGTTCTGTCCGGAGAGCCTGATGACCTCGTGGAGCATGTGCTTGTGGTCGTTCACGCAGCCGAATTTCGGCATGAAAGTGCGAATTTCGTTCTCTCTCTCCTGAATTCCCTGCGGGAGAAAGCGGCAGATGTTGGAGATGTATCCCTCGGGAAAATAGGGGTAAATCTCTGGTGTGATGAATAAAACCTTCTTCTGAGCCATTATAATAATTTTAGTCGGCAAATATACGATTTTTTTGGACACAAAAAATTTTTTTTTGAAAGTGGAACACCATATCAAAAAAATTGTATTTTTGCCGCGTCGTTTTGCCCAGGTGGTGGAATTGGTAGACACGCTACTTTGAGGGGGTAGTGGGAGTACTCCCGTGCAAGTTCGACTCTTGTCCTGGGCACCAAAAAAAATCCGGTCTTTTGACCGGATTTTTTTTTGCCCGGGTGCCAACCCGCGTTGGCACCCGCTGCTATTGATAATCGGATATCATCGTTTCACGACTTTCCGTACAGCCACCACAGTCCCGTTCGCCACAGCCTTCACGAAATAGACCCCGTTGGCATAGCGCGACAGGTCGATTTGTGCGGTCGCGGGCTCCCCAGATGCGATGAATCGCGTTTCCACGACATCCACTAATTTCCCGTATGCATCATGCACGTGGAATTCCACCGTTTCCGTTTGCATATCGGTCATCGTGCATTGTACATTGACGATGCCGCTCGTCGGGTTGGGATAGACCGTCATGGAATTGGCGAGGCTGTGCTCGTCGATGCCGACGGTGATGGTCAGGTGCAGGGTGACGGTGGAGTCGCAGCCGTTGACGGTCTGCAGGGTCTGCGTGTAATCGCCGGAAGCACAGTAGGACTGGCCGTTCCAGATGTGGCAGGAATCGGGACAGGAGACGGTTGCTTCGGTGCTCACCGACTGGTTGACGGTCAGGTGCAGGATGACCACGGAGTCGCAGCCGTTGGCGGCCGGGAAGGTCTGCGTGTAGTCGCCGCTTTCGGTATAGGTGATGCCGTTCCACTCGTGGCTGTCGCAGACGGTCTCGTACAGGTCTGACTGTACCGCGCTGTTCACGGTGAGCGTCATCGTGATTACGGAATCGCAGCCGCTAACTGTTTGCAGATTCAGCACCTGCGTGCCGGCGGCGTCGAAGGTGATGCCGTGCCAGGTGTATGGCAAGTCGCTCTGACATACGGACTGCGTTTCAGTAATGTTATAGGTCGGATTCACCGTCAGCGTCATGATCACGGTGGAGTCGCAGCCGTTCGCGTCCTGCAAGGTGGCCGTCATCACGCCGGCGGAGCTGAAGGTGATGCCGTTCCAGCTGTATGGCAACTCGCTTTGACAGACCGTCCGGCTGTCCGTTGTGACGTGAGTCTGGTTGACGGTCAGGATCATGGTGACGGTGGAGTCGCAGCCGTTGGCGGCCTGCAGGGTCACGCTCTGCGCACCGGCGGCATTGAAGACTACCCCGTTCCAGGTGTAAGGCAGTTCGCTCGGACAGACGCTCCGGGTGTCGGTCACTGCGTAGGTCGGATTGACGGCCAAGGTCAGGGTGACCACGGAGTCGCAGCCGTTAACTGTTTGCAGATTCAGTACCTGCGTGCCGGCGGCGTTAAAGGTGATGCCGTGCCAAGTGTAAGGCAGCTCGCTCTGACATACGGACTGTGTCTCGGTGATGTTGTAGGTCGGGTTCACCGTCAGCGTCATGATCACGGTGGAGTCACAGCCGTTCGCGTCTTGCAAAGTGGCTGTTTTCACACTGGCGGCGTTGAAGACGACCCCATTCCAAGTGTAAGGCAGCTCGCTCTGGCAGATTGTCCGGCTGTCCGTTGTGACATGGGTTTGGTTGACGGTCAGGATCATGGTGACCACGGAGTCGCAGCCGTTGGTAGCCTGCAGGGTCACGCTCTGCGCACTGGCGTTGTTGAAAACGACCCCGTTCCAGGTGTAAGGCAGTTCGCTCGGACAGACGCTCCGGATGTCGGTCACCGCGTAGGTCGGATTGACGGTCAATGTCATTGTTACCACGGAGTCGCAGCCGTTGGCGGCCTGTAAGGTCACGTTCTGCGTGCCCGCGGCGTTGAAGACGACGTCGTTCCAAGTGTAAGGCAGTTCGCTCGCGCAAATGGTCTGGGCATCGGTCACGGCATAACTGGAATTGATGGTGAGATGCAGGGTCACGACGGAGTCGCAGCCGTTGGCGGCGGTGAAGGTCTGGTCGTAGTCGCCGGAAACCGTGTAGGTCTGACCGTTCCACTCGTAACTATTGCAAGCCGTTTCCGCAATTTCCGCAGCTGCCGCATATTTCAGCATCAAAGTCATCGTCACCACGGAGTCGCAACCGTTGGTGGCTGTCAGCGTAACCTCCTGCGTGCCTGCTGCATCGAAGGTGACGCCGTTCCATTCGTAAGGCAGTTCGCTCTCGCAGACGGTCTTGGTCTCGGTCACGGCATAACTGGAATTGATGGTGAGATGCAGGGTCACAACGGAATCACAGCCGTTGGCGGCGGTGAAGGTCTGGTTGTAGTCGCCGGAAACAGTGTAGGTCTGACCGTTCCACTCGTAACTGTCACAAGCCGTTCCCGCAATT
>Ga0247611_10009555_pt1 | contig 11626 bp, 6 predicted proteins | sample 177DNAGHGhighgp2_FD_192422 | JGI IMG/M metagenome (GOLD analysis project Ga0247611, IMG submission 192422) | Sheep rumen microbial communities from Palmerston North, Manawatu-Wanganui, New Zealand - 1770 DNA GHGhigh gp2 | ecosystem: Host-associated > Mammals > Digestive system > Stomach > Rumen ... | reverse complement strand
TCTTTAGTGCCTTGCCCGTTGTTAGGCGAAAGCGGATGCAAAGGTACGACTTTTTTCTGAACCACCAAACAATTTCCTACTTTTTTTCATAAAAAAACTGCAGGTTTTCGACTTATTTGACAAACCTCAAAATCACACCTTATTATATATTATAAGGGCGCCGAGAAATATAAATATCGCACATAAAAAAAAGAAGCATTATTCTTTGTATTACTCACTTCTTTTCGTACCTTTGTGCCCAAAATTAAGAAAAATCAGATATGTACATGAAGAAAATAATAGCCACCCTACTCGTATTGTTTAGTCTGACGGATACATATGCCGTACTAAAAGAGAAAGATTTGGAGCAGACTCTGAGCGTGCTGCGTACGGAACTGACAGAAAAACATGCCGAACTACACTCACAGTCGAACGAACGTAAAGAAACGGCTAAGAGTATTGTGGAGCAACTTAAGGAGACCATCAAGAGAAGTAATCAGAATGCATTGATGCTTTACTCACAAAACACGAATTACGTGTTTGACCTGACCTACGCCTGTCATGAGGCCACAGAACAGTACCAGACTTTTCAGAAACAACAGTTGCCTTTCAAGGCTTATTTAGAAGATAGCGAAGTAGAGATTGCCAAGTACGATAGTTTGATAAACAGTCTGAAATCCATGCGTCCGGAAATACTGGAAGCACAAGGAAAAACTGATCGCAGCGTCTGTCTGACCTTGGCTATCAACATCCAAAACACACTGATTGAGAACAGAGGACAGGTGGCCAACTATATTACATTCTACGAGATGGCTGAGCAACGTCTGAAAAATCTGAATGAGTATGCCAATATGCGCTACGACGATATTCAGAAAAGCATCTTCAGGAATGGTGGTGAGAATTACTTCATGGTACTCAAGAACTTTAAGACTAAACTCACTGAGGCCGAGTCTGTTGTCATAGATAAATACACGCCCAACAAAGAGGAATCTGACTGGGACAGTACGGTGATTGTCCAACTGTTTGCCATGATTGGTTTCTACATCTTGGTAGCCGTTATCCTAAACCTTATTATATTTAGGTTCCTGCCCAAGCGATTCCACACCAGCGAATTCCTAAAGAAGCGTTCATGCGTGATCATGGCAACGACCACCGTTACCTTCGCTGCCATCCTAGGAATCTTAAAAGCAACACTGAACCAGAACTTCATCCTCATGGCCAGCAGTCTGCTGATAGAATATGCCTGGCTACTGGGTGTGATATTGATATCACTACTCCTAAGAGTAAGCGGTCGCCAGATACGCAGTGCCTTCCATATCTACGCCCCCCTACTCTTCGTGGGATTCATTGTCATTGCATTCCGCATCATACTCATCCCCAGAGAGTTGGTCAATCTGGCCTTTCCTCCATTGCTCCTGCTCTGCGCACTGTGGCAATGGCGGATGATCAGGAAGCACCACCAGAACATACCAAAGTCGGACATGTTCTACACGTATATATCGCAAGCCATCTTCATCCTTTCATTGGTATGCTCATGGGTAGGCTATACGCTGATGGCCGTACAGATTCTGATATGGTGGATTATGCAGCTGACCTGTATTCTAACTATCACCTGCGTGAGCCAGTATCTGAAGTTATACGGCACACGTCGCGCTTTCGACGAGAAGCCTATCACAGAAACATGGGCTTATATGCTGGTATATAAAGTGATGCTGCCCGTGATGGGTGTTCTTTCTGTGATGCTCTCAATATACTGGGCTGCCGACGTGTTCAACCTGAGCGACCTGTGCTGGCAGATTTTCAAGAAGAACTTTATAGACCTGGAGAACCTGAAGGTGAGCATCCTCAAACTGTGCATGGTAGTAAACCTGTTCTTTATGTTCTCATATATTGCAAGCACCATTCTGTCGTTGCTGAAGCATCACTACAAAGCAGGCGACCCATCGACTGCCGCCAGTAGAGAGGTGATGGGACGCAACGTGATACAAGTTTTTGTTTGGGGAATATGGCTGCTGATGTCGCTCTCGATCATGAATATCAGCGTGGCATGGCTGCTGGCTATCTCAGGCGGACTGTCAACTGGTATCGGTTTTGCTTCGAAAGACATCATCGAGAATATCTACTATGGTGCCTCACTGATGGCCGGACGTATCAGCGTTGGCGATTGGATAGAGGTGGACGGCACTCGAGGCAAGGTGACCTCTATCAACTATACCTCTACCATCATTGAGTCTGTATATGGTGAGATTATCACGTTTCAGAACAGTCAGTTGTTTGCCAAGAACTATAAGAACCTGACCAAGAACAACGGTTATATCCTGGCAGTCATCCCATTTGGAGTGGCCTATGGTTCGAACTTGAAACAAGTAACGGATCTGGTAGAGAATGCCGTCAACAATCTACACCATGAATGGATGGATCCTGAGAAGAAGGTGAAGTCTGTGATGAGCGGCATGAATGATTCAAGCGTAGATTTCAAACTCTTTGTGTGGGCTGACGCCGTAAAGAAATCGTATGTGATTAGCGACGTGTTGAAGTGCGTCTATAATACGCTCAATGAGAATGGTATCGAAATACCATTCCCACAGCGCGATATTACTATTAAGAATATTCAGGAGATGAGGAGTCTGAAAGCTCAGACGGCTGATTAAGACGTCTGAGCTGGACGCCAAGCTATGACGTCAGATTAAGACTCCTTGATATAATTTACGATCCAATCTCCAACTTCACGTGTGCCATATTTTGTGCCGCCCTCGACCTGAATCTCGGGGGTTCGCACATTGGCATCGAGTGAAGCATCAACAGCCTCACGGATAAGTGCACCCTCCTCTTTCAGTCCGAAATGTTCCAACAGCATGGCAGCAGAGAGAATCTGGGCCAAGGGGTTAGCCACGTTCTGACCTGCAGCTTGTGGCCATGAACCGTGAACAGGCTCGAAGAGCGGTGTGTGCTCACCCAAAGAAGACGAAGGCTGCAAGCCCATGGAACCTGTGATACATGAGGTCTCGTCGGTAAGGATATCGCCAAAGGTATTCTCTGTAACAATCACATCAAAGAAACGCGGTTCGGTGAGTACGCGCATCGAGGCATTGTCTATAAACATATAATCGGTATGCACCTCAGGATACTGCGGTTCCATCTCCTTTGCAATCTGACGCCACAAACGACTTGATGCCAGGACGTTGGCCTTGTCAACAACCGTCAGATGTTTACGACGCTGCATAGCCATCTCGAAGGCAACCTTCAGAATACGTTCTATCTCAGGACGTGTATAGACATCAGTGTCGTAAGCCTTGTCATTGTCCTGGTATTTTTCGCCGAAATACATACCACCTGTCAATTCGCGCAGCACCACAAAATCAGCACCACGAAGCAGTTCATCCTTCAATGGTGATTTGTGTAAGAGGCAATCGAAGGTGGCCACTGGACGCACATTTGCAAAGAGACCAAGTTTCTTACGCATAGCCAGCAGTCCTGTTTCAGGACGAACCTTCAGTGTGGGATTATTATCATATTTCAAGTCGCCCACTGCCGCAAAGAGCACTGCATCGGCATTCATACACACCTGATGGGTAGCCTCTGGATAAGGATCGCCACAGGCCTCAATGGCACATGCACCCACCAACGCTTCTTCGTAGGTAAACTCATGGTTGAATTTCTCTGCTACAGCATTGAGTACAGCCACACCTTGTTTCATGATCTCCGGTCCGATACCGTCGCCCGGAAGAATAGCTATTTTTAGTTTCATATCAATTTACTTAGAAGTTATACACTATTTTACTAATTAGGAATCTCGTTTTCGATGATGTTCAGCATCTTGAACGTGGCCTTGATAGCAGCCTCCGTCTGGTCAGCATCCAGTCCGCGTGTGCGCAGGATACCCCCATTATAATGCCAAGAGATGACTGTCTGTACCAAGGCATCGGTACGTCCGCCCGGCGGAATGGTAACCTGATAATTGGCCAAGACAGGAAACGTACGGTTCAGATACTTCTTATAAATATAACGAAGCGCCTTGACAAAAGCATCATACTGACCATCGCCCACAGCGCTGCCATCATACTGCTGACCATTGATCTCTACCTTGACATTAGCACCTGGACGCAGACCATAGGCCGTAGATACCATGTAGCTAATCAGTTTAACCTTGTCCTCAGAACCATCATGTTTCAAGACATCACTAACAATAAAGGGTAGGTCTTCCTGGGTCACGATTTCCTTCTTATCACCCAGCTCCGTGATACGTTCTGTAACCCGACGCGTCTGCTCTGGCGTGAGTTCCAGTCCGAGTTCCTCCAGATTCTTGGCAATATTAGCCTTGCCCGAATTCTTGCCTAAGGCATATTCACGCTTACGTCCGAAACGCTCCGGAACCAGTTCGTTATAATAGAGTTTATCCTTCGAGTCGCCATCGGCATGCACACCAGCCACCTGCGTAAACACATTCTCACCAACGATAGGCTGGTTGGGGGCTACCGTGATGCCACTAAAGCTCTCGACCATACGTGAGAGGTCATTGAGCTGACTCTCTACAATATTTGTCTTGGCATGGAACTGATCCTTCAGAATAGCCTGAACAGAAGCCATCGGCGCATTACCACAACGCTCACCCAGCCCATTCACGGTGACATGCAGCCCCTTGGCACCACTCAATACGGCTGCCAAGGAATTACTTACCGCAAGGTCGTAATCATTATGTGCATGGAAATCAAAATGGACATCAGGATAACGCTTTATCATCTTACGGAAATACTCGATGACCTGCAAAGGATTCATCACGCCAAGGGTATCAGGAAGCATGAAGCGAGTGATGGAGGATGAAAGATGGTTGGCAGATGTCAGTTGATCCATCAGCTGATAGACATACTCTGGCGAATCCTTCATACCATTTGACCAGTCCTCCAGATAGATGTTTACGCTGATACCCTTGCTGGCAGCATATGCCACCTCTTTCCGGATATCATCAATATGCTCTTCTGGCGTCTTGTGCAATTGGTGAGTGCAGTGTTTTAATGAGCCTTTGGCCAACAAGTTTACCACACGACCGCCACAACTGTCTATCCAATCGATGCTCTGTCCGCCATCAACGAAGCCCAAGACCTCTACACGCCCCAAGAGTCCCATCTTCTGAGCATAGGCACATATTTTGGATACGGCCTCATGCTCTCCTTCAGACACACGCGCTGAAGCCACCTCTATACGATCTACATTGACATCGGAAAGAAGCTTGCGCGCCATCACCAACTTCTCGTGAGGCAGAAACGACACGCCATTGGTCTGCTCACCATCACGGAGCGTGGAGTCCATAATCTCCACAAAGGGCAGAGTGCGCTGATACGTATTTATTTTCTCTGGCGTTCCCATTCTTCTATCTTATCTTTATTGGCTACAAGGAAATCGATGTCGTCGAGTCCATTCATCAAACAGTGTTTCTTATAGCCATTAATATCGAAATGCTCACTATGACCAGTCGCCTTATTGGTCACAGTCTGATTGGACAGATTGACCTCGACCTGAGTATCAGGGTTTTGCTGAATTGTTTGGAAGAGCTCTTGCAGGAAGTTCTCAGTCACCTGCACAGGGAGGACGAAGTTATTTAACTCATTGTTTTTATGGATATCAGCGAAGAACGAACTGATAACAACACGGAAGCCATAGCCTGCTATAGCCCATGCTGCATGTTCGCGACTGCTGCCAGAACCGAAGTTCTTGCCTGCCACAAGGATGCACCCCTTGTACTTCGGGTCGTTGAGGACAAAATCCTCCACAATGCTGCCATCGGGACGATAGCGCCAGTCACGGAAGAGATTGTCGCCAAAGCCCTCCTTATCCGTGGCTTTCAGGAAACGAGCTGGAATGATTTGATCTGTATCTACGTTCTCTAATGGCAAGGGCACGCAGGTAGATGTGATGATATTAAATTTCTGTTTCATAATAATGTACGTGGATCGGTGATTACTCCTGTGACTGCTGCAGCGGCTGCAACAAGGGGGGAACAGAGGATGGTGCGAGCGCCTGGTCCCTGACGCCCTTCAAAATTTCGATTACTGGTAGAAACGGCATACTTGCCTGCAGGAACCTTATCATCGTTCATAGCCAAACATGCCGAACATCCGGGCTGACGAATTTCAAAGCCTGATGCCTCGAGAACTTTGTCAAGTCCCTCTTCACGAAGCTGCTTATCAACAGCCCACGAGCCAGGTACCAGCCATGCCACCACGTCAGCTGCTTTCTGACGTCCTTTCACAAGAGAGGCAAAAGCACGGAAATCTTCGATACGACCATTGGTACATGCACCCAGAAAGACATAGTCTATATGCTTACCCAGCAATCTCTCGCCGGCCTTAAAGCCCATATACTGCAATGATTTATCAAAATTGGCATCCCCCTCGGCAGGAATAGCCTCTGTGATTCCAATGCCCATACCCGGATTGGTACCATAAGTGATACGAGGTTCGATATCCTTGGCATCAAAGACCAGTTCTTTGTCAAACACTGCATCATCGCCACTCTTCAGCGTACGCCAATAGGCCACGGCCTCATCCCACGCCTTACCTTTAGGGGCATATTCCTTACCCTTGATATAATCAAAGGTTACGTCGTCAGGAGCTATAAAACCACCACGGGCACCCATCTCTATAGACAGGTTACAGAGCGTCAGGCGTCCTTCCATAGAAAGGTTTTTAATCACTTCGCCTGCATACTCAACAAAATAGCCCGTAGCACCACTCGTTGTTAGTTGAGCCATGAGATAAAGAGCAACATCCTTGGCCGTCACTCCCCTACCCAACTGGCCATTGACAGTGATGCGCATAGACTTTGGTTTCTGCTGCAGGATGCATTGTGAGGCCATGACCATCTCGACTTCGCTTGTGCCGATGCCGAAGGCGACGGCACCCATTGCACCATGTGTAGAGGTATGAGAGTCGCCACATACAATCGTCATGCCGGGCAAAGAGAGACCTTTTTCTGGTCCTACCACATGGATGATACCATTATCTTTTGACATCATACCGAAATGCTTTAAGCCAAACTCTCGGGCGTTTTGTTCCAAGGTATCAACCTGCTTCTTAGACACAGGGTCGGCGATTGGCTTATCCTGATCATGTGTTGGTGTGTTATGGTCGGGCATACATACAATCTGTTCCGGCCGGAAACATTTCAATCCCCTGGCACGCATGCCATCGAAAGCCTGAGGAGAAGTCACCTCATGGCAGTAGAGGCGATCGATATACAGTTGGGTAGGACCATCGGCTACCATCTGAACAACATGCTGGTCCCATATCTTGTCGAAAAGTGTATTCATTCTGATTTCTTGAATTTATTGATACAGTCTATATAAGCTTCTACGGAGGCGGTCACAATATCGGTATTAGCACCAAATCCATAGTACAAGGCACCTTGGTACTCTACCTGCATATGTACCTTACCTACATCGTCAGAGCCCTTGGAGATAGCCTGAATGGTGAATTCCTTTAATGTCATGTGCTTCATAATAATCTTCTTCAGAGCCTTGATAGCGGCATCCACCGGACCATTGCCACTGGATGCAGCCTCAAACTTCTGTCCACTGATATCCAGTCCGATAGAAGCCACACTCTTCACGCCCTTACCTGTAGTAACCTGCAGGAAATCGAGTTTCACAGCATGTTGTTCTGCTGTATCAGCTCCTGCCAGCATCAGGACATCGGCATCGCTTACCTCTTTTTTCAAATCGGCCAAAGCTAGGAATTTCTCGTATATCTTATCAACTTTCTCTTCATCGCTCACGTCAACGCCATTGATATGCAGACGATGTTTTAAAGCGGCACGTCCACTACGTGCAGTCAGGACGATAGAGTTGTCGTCGATACCTACATCCTTTGGATCCATAATCTCGTAGGTATGCACATTTTTCAACACGCCATCCTGATGGATGCCGCTGGAATGAGCAAAAGCATTCCGTCCCACAACGGCCTTATTTGCCTGAATAGGCATATTCATTAGACTAGATACCAAACGAGACGTAGGATATATTTTCTGGGTATTGATATTTGTTTCGATATCGATTGACTTGTGACATTTCAATATCATGACAATCTCCTCCAAACTAGTATTACCGGCGCGTTCACCTATACCATTGATTGTGACCTCAACCTGACGGGCACCATTGAGCACACCTTCAAGCGTGTTGGCCGTAGCCATACCTAAATCATTGTGACAGTGAGTGGAAATGATAGCACGATCGATATTATCAACATGCTCCTTCAGATAACGTATTTTCTGTCCAAACTCTTCAGGCAAACAATAGCCTGTCGTATCTGGAATGTTGACCACCGTGGCACCGGCCTTAATGACAGCCTCTACGACACGAGCCAAATACTCATTATCCGTGCGGCCGGCATCCTCGGCATAGAACTCGACATCGTCCACAAAACGGCGCGCATACTTCACCGCAGCTACAGCTCGCTCAAGAATCTCCTCACGCGTGCTATTGAACTTGAACTTAATATGCTCGTCACTTGTGCCGATACCGGTATGGATACGTTTGTGCTTGGCATACTTCAACGCTTCTGCTGCCACGTCAATATCGCGCTGTACAGCTCTGCTTAACGCACAGATAACAGGCCAAGTGACGGCCTTTGAAATCTCAATAACCGAATTAAAATCGCCCGGACTACTAATGGGAAATCCTGCTTCAATCACGTCAACGCCCAACTGTTCCAATGCCTTTGCCACCTGAATCTTCTCTACGGTGTTCAACTGGCATCCAGGAACTTGTTCTCCATCGCGCAGTGTCGTGTCGAAAATAAACAATCTGTCACTCATCTCAGTTTCTTTTTATGTTGTTAAACCTAAAATACGGTATATAAGAAAAAGCCTTTCACACTCGGAAGTGAGAAAGGCTCTTATTTTTAACTCAAATGTATGTTAGCATTTACCAGCTCTATATACGCCCCATCACTTCCGACTACATAGTTGCAGTCGAATAATAATAATGGCGTTTAGTAGGCTCTGCTGTATCATTTTTATACTTTTTCTTTCTTTTCGGCTGCAAATTTACACATTTTCAGCCAATCTTACAAATAAATTAATACTTTTTTTACATCTGAGGCAACTCTAACCACTTAACGTAGCAGAAATCCTGACGATGAGGCAGATTCTTGTTCTTTGGATACATACGTACTGAACACTTGTACGCACCAGCCTGATGAGGAGCCAGCTTAGCTTCGAATACAAAGTTATTGCCTTCACGACCCACCATCTTCAATGGTTCGATAGAGTAGATACGCTCTTCACCTTCCTTGTTGACAAATACATTGACCTTCTCCAGTCCAACGGCATCTTCAAGTCCCTGCTCATCGATGACATAACGGAGTATATACTCCTGACCTGTCTCCAGACCTGTTGAAGGTATATTCCACTCTGCAGATACAACGTTGATATGATCCCAACGCTCTGCAACAGTTTCCTTCCACTGAGCAATATCCTTGGCCAACTGGTAGTTGTTCTTAGAGATTTCCTTGAAGCGCTTAGCCTCTTTCACATAGAACTTATCATAGTAGTCGTCGAGCTGGCGCTTCATGGTATAATGAGGAGCAATGAGGGCTATTGAATTCTTGATAACCTTTATCCAACCTTCACTGATACCCTTCTTGTTCTTATTATAATAAAGAGGTATAATCTCATTTTCGAGCAAGCCATAGATAGTGGCAGCATCAAGACGGTCCTGATAACCCTGTGTCTGATAGGTACGCTTCTCGGTGAGAGCCCAGCCAGCACCCTCACGATAGCCTTCAAGCCACCAGCCATCCTTCACCGAGAGGTTGACAACGCCATTCATCTCTGCCTTCTCACCAGAGGTACCAGATGCCTCGAGAGGACGTGTAGGTGTGTTCATCCAGATATCAACACCCGAGACAAGGCGACGAGCCAACAGGAAGTCATAGTCCTCCAGGAAGATAATCTTACCCAGGAACTCAGGACGCTGTGATATCTCGTAGATACGCTTAATCAGGCCCTGACCGGCACCATCAGCGGGGTGAGCCTTACCTGCGAAAAGGAAGATAACGGGATGCTCGGGATCGTTCACAATCTTAGACAGACGTGCCTCGTCCATGAAGAGCAGATGTGCGCGCTTATAGGTAGCAAAACGACGACAGAAACCAATGACCAATGCATTGGGATTCATCTTCTCAAGCAAAGCAACCACACGGGAGGGATCACCCTGATTCTTGAGCCACATGTCGCGGAACTGCTCCTTGATATAGTCAAACAGCTTATTCTTTAGGGCCATACGGGTCTCCCAAATCTCCTCGTCGGGACAATTATAGATACCGTGCCATATTTCCTCGTTGGACTGATCACTCATATGATTGGCATCGAAATACTTTGCATAGACACGACGCCACTCGGTAGCGCACCATGTGGGGAAGTGCACACCATTGGTTACATAGCCCACATGATTCTCCTCGGGATAATAGCCATTCCATATGCCAGCAAACATCTTCTGTGACACCCAACCATGGAGCATAGATACACCATTAACCTCCTGACAGGTGTTGCAAGCGAAGGTTGACATACAGAACTTCTCGCCATGGTCATCAGGATTGGTGCGACCCATACCGATAAACTCATCCCATGAGATGCCCAACTTCTGAGGATAACCTCCCATATACTTACCGAAGAGGCCCTCATCGAAATAGTCGTGACCTGCAGGTACAGGAGTATGAACGGTATATAGACCGCTGGCACGAACCAACTCCATAGCCTGATTAAAGGTGAGTCCTTCCTCGATATAATCGCATAGACGCTGCAGATTACAGAGAGCGGCATGTCCCTCGTTGCAATGATAGATATCCTTCTTGATACCCAGTTTCTTGAGGGTGAGCACACCACCGATACCCAGCAGAATCTCCTGCTTCAGACGATTCTCCCAGTCACCACCGTAAAGAGAGTGAGTGATAGGCTTGTCGAATTCAGAGTTCATCTCATTATCGGTATCGAGCAGATATAGTTTGATACGACCTACGTTAACACGCCAAATATAGGCATGAACCGTATAATTCATATATGGAACGTCAACAACCATAGGCTGACCGTTCTCATCGAGCTGGCGCTCTATAGGCAGCGATGTAAAATTCTGAGCCTCGTAATTGGCAATCTGCTGACCATCCATTGAAAGACTCTGAGTGAAGTAGCCGAAACGATAAAGGAAGCCAATAGCGCACATATCTACATTAGAGTCAGAAGCCTCTTTCAGATAGTCGCCGGCCAACATTCCCAGACCGCCAGAGTAGATTTTTAGGGCAGAGTGCATACCATACTCCATAGAGAAGTATGCTACAGAAGGACGCTTTGCATCCGGCTTTTCATCAACATAAGCACGAAACATCTTATAGACATCCTTGATACGCTTCATCAGAGCCTTGTCGTTGACAACCTCTTGCTTACGCGAAAAACTCAGGCGCTCAAGCAGCATCACAGGATTGTGCTTCACGTCGTGATAGAGTTCTGGATCAAGGTCACGGAAAAGGTCGCGGGCCTCATAGTTCCATACCCACCACAAGTTGTGAGCAATCTCATCAAGGCATTTCAATTCCTCTGGCAAACGAGATTTTACAATCATCTCCTTCCATTGAGGAGCATTCACGTAGTCAGCTTTAAT
>Ga0247611_10009554_pt1 | contig 11627 bp, 15 predicted proteins | sample 177DNAGHGhighgp2_FD_192422 | JGI IMG/M metagenome (GOLD analysis project Ga0247611, IMG submission 192422) | Sheep rumen microbial communities from Palmerston North, Manawatu-Wanganui, New Zealand - 1770 DNA GHGhigh gp2 | ecosystem: Host-associated > Mammals > Digestive system > Stomach > Rumen... | reverse complement strand
GTTGCAGCAAATGAATCCTAAGATACAATTTGACATCTACATGTCTTGCTCTCTGCAAGTAACTCTAATCCCACCCACGGCAAGAAATCATTTTCTTGCCGTGGGCTTTTTATGGGTGACGCAATATATTGTGGCGATAGTCGTTATTGAAGTATGGAATCTCAAAATGTAGAATACAAGCTGTTCTGGAAGGACGACTACCTGAAATGGATATGCGGATTTGCCAACGCCCAAGGGGGCACCATCTATATCGGCATCGATGACAACGGCAGAGTAGTGGGGGTTGATAGTGCAAAAAAGTTGATGGAGGATATTCCAAACAAAATTGTCAACAGTTTGGGTTTAGTGAACGATGTTGATTTGCTTAATGAGGGTGGGAAAGATTATATACGGGTAACGGTTACTCCAAGCAACACCCCGATTTCATATCATGGCAAACTATACTACCGTTCCGGAAGCACACTGCAGGAGCTAAACGGCACGGCTGCCCAGAATTTTCTTTTGAGGAAGATGGGGACTACTTGGGATAGCCAGATTGTTGAGCATTCCTCACTAAATGATATTGACACAACAGCGGTTGAGTACTTTTTAAGGAAAGGCGTGGATAATGGCAGGCTGACTACCGAGGCAAAAAACGACAGCCTACAGAAAATCCTTTCCAACCTCAGATTGGTGGATAACGATGGTCGCCTGACAATGGCTGCTCTTATGCTGTTCGGTAAAGACCCACAACAATTCTGTCTAAATGCCCGCTTCAAAATCGGACGCTTTGGAAGAAATGGCAGTGAACTTTTCACTCAGGACTTGATTGAAGGCAACCTTATACAGATGGCAGACAAGATTTTGTCCATCCTAAGCGACAAGTATTTGATTCGCCCTATCCACTACGAAGGGCTACAACGCATAGAACCACTCGAAATACCCGAATTGGGACTTCGTGAACTTATTTATAACGCCATCATCCATAAGTCGTATGATGGTCCAGACATACAGATGAAAGTATTCGATGACCGCATAACCTTGTGGAATTACGGCATGCTGCCGGATGGTATCACTGTCACAAACATGTTTTCCGAACACAGTTCGATGCCGAGAAACAGACTGATAGCAAATACATTCTATTTGGCTGGCTTTATCGAAGCGTGGGGACGTGGATTTGAGACTGTGGCAGACTCTTTTAGGAAAGAAGAGTTGGAGGTGCCGACGTTCAAGGAGGAGTTTGGTGGACTGTCTGTGACTATTAAGCGTGAGATATTCACTGAGATTCAGCGAGGAGGACGCGTAGACGACAAGACTGGTAGGATTGTCAAGAATGACATCTCAAAGAGAAAAAATGGCAGCCATAATGTCGTAAGTGGTGTCGTAAGTTTGTCGCAAGTTCATCTAACTGAAAGACAGAAGAGAGAGTGTGAAATAATTGAAGACAATCCATTTGTTTCAAGTAAGCAAATGTCGGTAGTTCTGTCAGTAGATTCCAGAACCGTGCAACGAGATCTCGCCACATTGCAAAAAATAGGAGTTCTAATTCGCGAAGGTAATACTAGTGCTGGCAGATGGGTGCTTGTGAACAAATGGAAAGACGTTTTCGCTAAGTCGAAATGAATTTATGGATATGTGACTGTCTCAACGGACAAAATGCCGAAAGGAAACGATAGATAATTGTACGTACAAGAACATAATATCGAACAGCAAAACCATGTTAATATTGCATGGTTTCACTCGTTCACTTTCACGGGAAAAGGCCCCCGTAAGGGGTGGCGAACACCGTTGAGTAAAGTAAAATACCGTGAGCAACGCGACGAGGAGAAAGAAAGGTCCCGTGGTCCTTTCGCCAGCGAGCGAGGCGACGAGCCGAGGAGCGGAATACCATATTGCTCTGTCTACTCATATACATATTTCGGTGCGAGATACATGGATTATGAGTTGATGGCAATGTGGCTGAGCGTCGACCCGATGGCGGACAAGTACCCATCTATCTCGCCATATGCGTATTGCGCGTGGAATCCTATTATTTGCATAGATCCTGACGGAGAAAAAATATATATGCTTTTTTATACTGTAGGGAATAGCCGTGGAGATAATATGTTCCATGCTGCAGCGCTTACAAGACGCAGTGATATTATGAAAAGTAAATCATTTGATGCAAAAAATGACATTGTTGTCATGCGACCAATTCAAGATTTGGCATCAATAAAAGACGAAGTACAAAACATCAATAATGACTACGGGGAAAAAAACGGAAAAACTGCGGAGTTTGATGTATGGTCACATGGGGGACTTGATGGTCCTACGGGAACCCAACCCACATCATCGAACGCTCTGGATTCAAAACAAATGAAACTTGAAGGATGGTCTGAAATTGATTTTAACTGGGACGAAAATGCTTCAGCTAATTTTTACGGTTGTCGTACTGGAAAAACAGAGAATGGAAAACCTTCTTTTGCTCAGGCTGTTTCTGAATTAAATAATTTTAAAGATGTCAAGGTATCGGGACAATCTAAAAGAGCCTATCCGTCCACATCCAAAACAAGAAGAAATGAGCCGAGCCATTATTTTGGCAAACTTGGTCTCTCTTATACAAAAACCCATATGGTTGGATGTGAAAGTAGCAGCGAAAGACTATGGATATCTCCAGGCAGAGATGTTTATCCTATGAATACGTTTATTAATGGAGAACAACAGTGATATGAAACGTAAATTAATTATAACAGGAACTATAATCATCGTTTTGGCCATTTGCGACGTCTTGTCATGCGTTAATTTTTATGGGAATGAATGGAAATGGGATACAGGGCCAAGAATAACTGATTTTATAGATTTTGGTTCTGATTATTATTATTCATATAAAACACACTCCATATTATATAAAGAGCAAACGCAAGGATATCTGATTTTTTCTTTTGGAAATCATGCTTTGTTATACATTACAAAAGACAAGGATGAAGCAAACCCACGAGGATTGTCTATTTATATTAAATTGTAGCATACTTTTTTAAAACATTAAATCAATGTACAAAACAATCAAAAAAACCACAATGCTGCTCTTTGTGGCAGCCACAGAGACATAAACCAGGAACAATTGAATAGAGTTGCACATAAAACCGAAGAGATAAACCGCACTCAAAACGTACGGTTTCACCCCTTTGTTTTCAACGGCAAGGAAAAGGACTATGAATCCGGCTTCCACTACTACGGTGCACGCTACTACTGGAGCGAGGTGCTGACCGGCTGGCTGAGTGTCGACCCAATGGCAGACAAGTATCCCGGCATTTCTCCTTATGCCTATTGCGCTTGGAATCCTATGAAACTGGTGGACCCAGACGGGAGAGAGATGTTTCCTACAAAATCAGCTGCTGCAAAAGTTAGGGCGAATGCTGTAGATATGTTTGGAGGATCACATGTGGGGGAAATATACAATAAAGGAGATGAAAAACATCCTAATTATGCATTTCTTGTATATGATTATGGTAAAGATAAATATGAAAGGCCCTCATCCAAAGGAGTATGGGCATATAAACCAGATAAATGTGTTGACTCTAAATTCGATTTGTTTTTATATGCAACATTTAAAGCCGAGAAAGAATGGTCCTTTAATGGGTCATTCTCTATAGGAGGACAATGTGGAGTTGATGTAGGTTGTGTAAACCTTGGTATTAACATTAGTTCTATCGATTTGGTTGGAATAGATTGGGATTGGGGTAAAGGAAAAGTTGACACCTATCATTGTGAAGAAAATAATGCAAGAGGATCAAGAGGCGTGTCGTTGGGATTGTTTACTTTGGCTGGACAAACTTACGAAGGTGGAGATTATATTGATGAGGCTTCAAAGAGAATCAATGTATTGGGTGTAGGTGTCGACCAAAGCAAAGGACAATGGAATATTACTTTGGGTGTTACTGCAATATTAGGAATTCAAATTAGTATTTCTTCAAAGATAAAAAAATGAAAAAAACAATAGAATGTGAGTGTACGTTTGAAAGACTCCGTCCGAGAATTAGATTTGTTCCGGGACAAGGAATCGAGGCTTCAGTACATTTGTTTCAAATAATAAACTGTCTCTGTAAAGGCCGCAAGATTGCCAGGAGAAAGACCATCCGACAATGCCAGAAGTGTGGAAAATACTCAGTAGAATGCCCCTACTGTCACCAAAACAGTGTGACGACACAACTGCCAGATATCATTCAATGTCCTCATTGCGGCAAAGTTTATCAGGTTCGACTTTTTGAACTATAGGGTATGGGAATTGAAGACAATAGTGCCAAAAGTGACCGAGACAAATATCTTCGTTGTGTCGGGCCAGACAAAGGTAGATTCTGGGAAGTTATTGTGAATTGATATTGATGAAAAACTTATATTCCCCGACTGGACGGATGTTCAGACTCGTGCTTATATGCCCGATCCAGCGGATGTTCCATGCCGTGCCGTTGGATTTGCAATCCAGACCCATTGAGTATAAGGATTTTTATTGTTTAATTCGACATTACTCGTAGAGACATTATGTGGTCAAGCTTCAGGAAACGCCAACATCCTAATTATCAATAATCTATTAATATTTTTGCCGTTTGGATAGAATCGTACCTTTTCACAAGAAGATGCAAAACCATATACACAAAAAAATACAATGATTCGACTAGAAGTCACTGCTCTTCAGCCTAAAGCCCCAACTGAACCAGTAGTCTCCACAATAGACACATTCTTATACTTCGTCAGCCTATCTCAAATCTTTCTCCTATGTTCTCCAGCCCCCTAGTTTACTACCATGGAGTCTGTTTAAAAAGTTATAAGCATCTTTTTCATGGTATTTGTTTTCTTTTGTGATAATACCGCACATGTTTTCCCTGGCAGTGTTTTGACGATTTTAGACGCTGAGATGTGGAAAAAATATATTATATTCAAGATAATTTGTATTTTTGCATTTTCTTTTGAACGTTTTCGCAAGCCGAGCGGAGAGGAAGCTTGCTTACTATCACGAGGCGAGAAGACGTCAACATAGTTAATAAAGCAGAATGAACTATTTGCAATTTAGGGAACAATGGTTAGGCTTGGGATGTTTCAGCATCTATCAGCTGCGAGCATGGAAGAGCACCCTCGACAGCAGCAGCATTTCACGGTGGGTGAAAAAGGGATATCTCTCTAAGATTCGGCAAGATTGGTATGCTTTCTGTGAGCTGCAAAATGAACCGGACATGGCTCGTTTCATAGCTGGGAAGATATACTCACCCTCTTATATCAGCCTACACACAGCCTTGTCTATCTATGGAATCATCCCCGAAGATGTGACACAAATCACCTGCGTCACCACTAACCGCACAGCCTCATACAACAATCCATTCGGTCAATTCCACTACCAGACAATCAAGCCAGAATTGTTCTTTGGCTACAAGCAGGAACCCGTCAGAAGGGGGGGCAGTTATCTTGTAGCAGAACCGGAGAAAGCCATTGTGGATTTGCTTTACCTGTACCCTCAATATAACACTGCCGACGCAATGCTTGATTTGAGGTTTGACACTTGGTGGATGCAAGAGGAACTAGACAAAGAAAAAATAATGGCCTATGCAAAGCAGACGGCCAAGAAGACCTTGATAAACCGAATTGAACTACTACTAAATACCTACGACAATGATTGACATCAAACAACTACTAGCGTATTATCCCAAGCCAATTGCCGAGAACGCCTCTTTCCACAAACATATCTTGAAAGAGTATGTCGAGTTGCTCGCCCTGGAGCATCTGTCGCAGAATCACTATGCGCCCAAGCTAGTATTCACTTGTTTGAGGCTGGTTCACGGCATTGACCGATTCTCCGAAGATTTGGATTTCGATTGCAAGAACCTTTCGTATGAAGAGTTCATGCAGATGACTGATGATTTGATTGACTTCCTGCGTGGCAATGGATTGACAGCGGAGGTGAGAGACAAAGAGAACACTCGGCTCACCACTTATCGCAGAAATATATATTTTCCTGGATTGCTGTTTGAAATGAACCTAACAGGACATCGGGAGGAACGTTTTCTAATGAAGATTGAAGCCCAGGACCAGGGGGTATCCTACGTGCCGGAAACAACCATAGTCAACCGTAAAGGTTTCTTGTTTCCCATCAGTGTCCCCTCCAAAAGTGTGATGCTTTCGATGAAACTCTCTGCCCTGTTGGCACGTGCCAAGGGGCGAGACTTCTACGACACCATTTTTTTGTGGCAACAGGCAGAACCCGACTACGATTTTCTTGTAAAGAGGTGCGGCATCAGCACGCAAAAAGAATTGAAGGTAGCCCTTGATGAGAAGATGGCTGAAACCAATCTCCGCGACAAGCAAAAAGACTTCCAGCATCTGCTTTTTACAGGTAATTCAGGTAATAGAATACTGCTTTTCAAAGATTTTTATGAGCGTATGTTGAAAGTGTAAATGGTTGACTTATAACTGTAACCACAAAAAGCATTGCATAAGGTTTGGAAATAAAATGTATGCAATTCGAATAATTTGCGTATTTTTGCATTGCAATTATGCAAGAGAACTTTGAGAAAGGGTTTTTGTCTGAAATGGTGTATTATTATCATGTAAAACAAATAATACAGCGTAAACGACTCTATGCAAATAAGAATGTGTATCTGATTTAATTTCGATATACTCCACAAAGTAGGGTCGCTGAGAACGACCCTTTTTTCATAACAGAGGGGTAGTAGCTCATCTGGTAGAGCATTTGGTTCGCAATCAAAAGGTAGTGGGTTCGAGTCCCATCTACTCCACATGCAGAGGGATACGCTGTTGTATCCCTTTTTTTGTCATCACTGGGCAATGAGATGCAACAATTCTTGGTATGTTCTTTTTTTTTTGTATCTTTGCATTTTGATTTTTGTATTTACACCGTTATGAAATTAGCACTTCTTGGATATGGCAAAATGGGCAAGGCCATTGAAACCATTGCCTTGGAACGTGGTCACTCGGTTGGCGTAACCATTGACGACGAGGATGACTGGATGGACAAAATAGAAGATCTGCGCCAGTGCGATATGGCGATAGACTTCTCCACCCCCGACACCGCCGTGAGCAACATCATGCGCTGTTTCGACCTCGATATGCCGATAGTGGTGGGCACCACCGGATGGTACGACCAACTAGAGAGTGTGGTGCACGACTGCCAACAGCGGGGCAAAGCGCTCTTTGTGGCCTCCAACTTCAGCATCGGCATGAACATCATGTTCGAGCTGAACCGTCGGCTGGCTCAACTCATGGACCGCTATGACCAATACCAGGTATCCATCACCGAGACCCACCACATCCATAAACTCGACGCGCCCAGCGGCACCGCTATCACTTTGGCCAACGACATAATAGACCTCCTTGACCGGAAAGACGACTGGAAACTGGTGAAAGGCGACTCGCGTAGACAGAAAAAAGACATAGTGCCCATCACCGCCATACGCCAGGGCGAGGTGGCCGGCATACACGAAGTGGTATACGACAGCGATATCGACACTATCACCCTGCGCCACAGTGCCAAAAACCGCAAGGGGCTGGCCTTGGGAGCACTGCTCGCCGCCGAATATCTTGAAGACCGTAAAGGCTACTACACCATGCAGAACCTGCTAGAGAACTCCCCCCAACAATAACACCCCACCGCACTACCCTGCCCATGAAATCTTCCCGGCCCAAACCCTTTATCTTCCTGCTGCTACTGTTTCTCCTGCTTGCCGCCATGCTGGGCTGCTCCATGTTGGGAGTGGTTCATTTTGGATGGGCCGACATGTGGCAATCACCCATATTCTGGAACCTGCGCATGCCGCGCATAGTTCTTTCCGCGCTGGTGGGAGCCGCCCTCTCGGTGTGCGGTGCCGCTTACCAGTCGGTGTTCCGCAACCCACTCACCGACCCCTACGTGCTTGGCATCTCGTCGGGTGCCTCGCTGGGTGCAGCCATCGCCATACTCCTGGGGCTTGAAGCCTACCTATTGGGCGTGGGGGCATGTGCATTGGTATCGGGTCTGCTCACCATACTGGTCATTTACCGCATAGCCTCAATAGGCAACCGCATGCACACCACCACGCTCCTGCTTACTGGAGTATGTATCACCTTTCTCATGTCAGCCCTCATCTCGTTCCTCATGGTGCTGCGACAGGACAAGATGGACAGCATCATATTCTGGACCATGGGGAGTTTCGCCTCAGCGTCGTGGACCGACGTGGCCATTGTAGCCCCGGTGGTGGCAGTTGGCATAGGGGTGGTGCTGTACCATTGCCGCGACCTCAACCTGCTGCTGGCGGGCAGCGAGACAGCCAAGAGCCTGGGGGTGGAAGTGGAACGGGTGAAGAAAGTGCTGCTTCTGGCCACTACCCTGATGGTGGCTTTCTGTGTTTCCACCTGCGGGGTGATAGGCTTTGTGGGGCTCGTAGTGCCCCACTGCATACGGCTGGTGTCCGGGCCGGACAACCGCCGCATAGTTCCTTACGCCATCGTGGTGGGGGCGTTGTTCCTGCTGATGTGCGACACCATGGCCCGCACCCTTCTCATGCCCGCCGAGTTGCCCGTGGGCAGCCTCACCGCCCTGGTGGGTGCGCCACTATTCATATATCTGCTCTACAAAAACAAGAAGAACTACTAACCACTCCAGCCATGATTACCCTCGACCACATATCGTGTGCCTTCCGCCAACGCAACGTGCTCAGCAACATCAACCTCCAAATAGAGGAGGGCAGTTTCTATGCCATCATGGGGGCCAACGGGTGCGGCAAAACCACCCTGCTGCGCTGCATTGGTGGCCTGCTGCCCCCACAGCAAGGCCATGTGATGGTGCATGGGAAAGAGGTAAGCCAATACACGGCACGCGAGCTGGCACGCCAGATAGCCTTTGTGCGACAGCATCCGCAAACCGATTTCGAATTCTCGGCCTTCGAGACTGTACTCATGGGGCGCAACCCCTACCAGCACCGGCTTCAAAACGAATCGCAGCACGACTGGGACATAGTGGAACAATGCATGAAACAGACCAACACGTGGCACCTGCGCCTTTCCAAACCCAACGAGATGAGTGGAGGGGAGCTGCAACGGGTCATGCTGGCCCGTGCCCTTGCACAGCAAACACCCATCATGCTGCTCGATGAGCCCATTTCCAATCTCGACATCTCGCACCAGTTCGAAATACTGGAACTGCTACGCTCCATCAACCAAACCGAACACAAAACCATCCTACTCGTAATACACGACCTCAATATGGCACTGCACTACTGCCAAAAGCTGGTATTGCTGCACCAATCGGGTGTCTACTACCAAGGCCCCGTGGCCCAAGGCCTTAACCCCGAGAATATACATACCGTGTTCGGTATAAGCGCCACACTTCACGACGGTATGCTGCAGCTCCAGCCCACGCAGACATCACGATAGCCACACTGCGCCAATCACCGGCATCAGAAACCACATATACTTCAGTAAATCTGTGCCCACTTGAAGTATTAACCCCCAATTGGTCATTAGGACGAATTCTCAATTCCTTTCTTTTGTTTCGGTCTATACCCCATACCGTACAATAGCATTGGGGATATGGTAGACCTGTGATAATTGGCGTTATATGGTGGGTTCTACAAATTCTGTATATTTGTCGCGTCACTTCGGGACGCAGTTCTCTGATGTCTGAGTGTCACGGCACTGCACCTTCGGCTTGTACCGTGTTATTAATAGTCTCACCTCTCCGTGGTGATTAATAGCAGTCCCCATATGTCTTTTTTTTCGTTTATTGGAATGTATGTCGGGAAATTTATGTATATTTGCATCCTGAAAAAAAACAGACAGTATGACCGTGCATGCCCAAAATAGATTGATAACCACTGCTAAACGGAGGGAGTTAGAATTGTGCTGTATTCAAGGAAAGGCCGTTGGGACGACATTGCAACGGTTTGCAACAGGGGGAAAAAAAACTTTATGAAAATATAAACACGCATTACAATAATACAAACTAAAAAACAATCAATTATGTACAAAAACATTAAAAAGACAGCAATGCTGTTCATTGCAGCAGCCAGCATGTTTGCCTTTGGCTGCACAAAAGAGAATAATGGTACATCCTCGGATGGCAAATTCGAGATGAAGAAAGCCGACATCACCTACAAGATTGTCCTTGAGCCTGCCTGCGCTAGTGCATTAGAGAAAGCCTATGATCTCTCTGTTGAATATTACGATGCAGAAGGAAAAGTCAAAACCGTGAGTCCTTTAAGCCCTTCAATCCTCAATTGGGAATTACCTGTGACACAGACCTCATTCCCCAGCTACTATGGTATAAAAGTCGTCATCACGCCCAAGAGTGACCTTTCGGGAGTGGGCGAGGACCAGGTGTTCGATCTGTTGGGCAAAGTACAAGCCGTTGCCAAGGCTACATCCACTAACGGTAAAACGCGCAACCTTCTCGACATCTCTGAACAAATGTTGAGAAGAGGCCTCGACCCCCGCGAAGGATTAGTAACGAAGATAGGCCGTCGCGTTGAAGTGCAGAAAGACGGCTCATCCAAATCTACGGCCTGGGAGTAATATCTTGTCTAGGAGAAAGACAATCAGGCTCAGTATAAAATACACAAATATTTGAACAAATGAAAAAGATTTTTGCCATGCTCACCGCTATCCTTCTCTGCGGTGCTATGATGACTTCCTGCAACAAGGAAAACAAAAATGAGAACCCCCAGGGTCCCACCAAAGCCGACCTCGTTGGCACATGGGAAGGCACCTACTCGGGCACAACTCTGATAGAAGACGAAGACCAAAACGTGAACTATACCATCACCTGGACACTTACAATGAATCCAGAAGGTTCACCTATGGTGGGCAGTTTGTCCTATAAACTGAACCTCACCGGCTATGAGGAAATTAACAGGACGGTGAACATCAGCAGCTACGATGTTCGTCAGAACACCTACAGTGGATACATCATCCTTGCCGCCTCCAGCGGATCCGGCATTCTTGACAACTCCATCAACTTCGACATCGACCTCAAGGCCAAGACCCTCTCTGGCACCTTCCAGGCCTTCACCAGCGGTGCCTCGTTTCTTGGCGGCGAAACCATTTTGCACAAGAAATAATTGCCGACATACAACAATGGCAGCCACCTACAGGCTGCCATCAAATAGGGGAAGCCTCTTAAACGGGCCTCCCCTTTTTCATCATGCAGAGGGAATTAGGCTTGCCTAGTGGGAGTAAAAAAATATTTTGCCATATTGGGGATTATATGTACTTTTGCATTTTAATACAACTATCAGGACAAATGAAAAAAGGAATCATATCCATCACATTGGCGGCACTGCTTATGCTGGCCGGATGCGCACAGAACCACACAGATTCTTTCGATTGGAACGGTCAGGACCGTATAGAATACGCTATTGACTACACTGTCAACTTCACAGCCGACCACGACAGCACAATACAGGTGACAGCGACTGGCAATTACGGCACCGTGACGGTGGCTCAAGTAGCATCAAAGAACCTGCTCGATGCCGACGGGAACTATGTAAAGAACACCTTTATCGAGTTAATGGACAAAAAGTAGGCTGAAATTGCTGTAGTATATATAACAATCAGAGCGTTGCGGCGTTCAAAGGTTATGAATAAAAAAAATGCGTTTTTTGTGGGAGCACAATTGTAAAGAAAAACGG
>Ga0247611_10009553_pt1 | contig 11628 bp, 14 predicted proteins | sample 177DNAGHGhighgp2_FD_192422 | JGI IMG/M metagenome (GOLD analysis project Ga0247611, IMG submission 192422) | Sheep rumen microbial communities from Palmerston North, Manawatu-Wanganui, New Zealand - 1770 DNA GHGhigh gp2 | ecosystem: Host-associated > Mammals > Digestive system > Stomach > Rumen... | reverse complement strand
TATTATCAGGAAGATCATTGTAGTTGCCGTAGTTATCTACGGTGTCTGTCCGGATCTGTTCATCGGACCTGTTGACGACCTGATGGTCATTGTTTTGGGAATAACGGCATACTGGGCTTTAGGCCTCGCACTGCCGAAGACTGTTTACTGACAGGGAGTATATCTCCCGGAATAGGAGGTATTGTATGATTGATGTAATCGTTGAGATCACGAAAGTCTATCTCGGGATCGTAGCAATGCTCATCCTCATTGATGTAATCTCATTTCTTCTGGCTCACTGGCAGGTCGTCCTGGCAATTACATTTATACTTGCCTTGCTGATCGCACTGTTCCTGCTGGTGCTGCCGATTATTATCCTGGTGAAGATAGTGAAGTTTATCTTCTGAATTGAGTCATTACTGAATAACAAAGCCGGAGGCTAATGCTTCCGGCTTTGTTTTAGTAGATGCGCTGGTTATGGAGGGCGCAATTAATGTGTTTAGATTGCATACTGGCCAGCCATATATGCTTCTGCCTCAAGCATTTTCTGCACTATTCTAGCATCAGCTGCTTGATAATAAGCAGTTTCTTCAGCAGAGAAAGAACCTACATCAAGTGCTTCCCAACGAGCTTCATATTCAGCTAAGCTGGAATACATCTGGAGATACTCGGTCATCATAGATGCAGAATAATTTGATTCAGAATAACGACGCAAGAAGTCACAGTAGTCATCATAGAATTGTTCATAGCTGTCAATTGCTGCTTTAACTTCAGGTCTTATTCCACTTGCTGTTGTTTCAGTAGTAGTTTCAACAGGTTCTGTTTCTGATTCAGTTGTTTCTTCTGTAGGTACAGGTGTAGGTGTATTTGTAGGAAGAGCTTTTGTTGTTGCTTCAGTTGTTTCTTCACTCTCTGTAGTAACAGTTGTAGTGTCAGTATTGGTATCTTTTCCTGTTATTCTATTGAATGTTCCGGATATCATAGAGAATATGAATATCAGAACAAATACACCGGAGATGACCATACCGGCAATAGCCATTCCTTCACCCTTTTTCCCGCTTTTCTTTACTCTGAGGAATCCCCAGATAGACAGTCCCAATCCGATGATACTTGTCATACCGCAGCAGAGTATTGAAATCAATGAAGTCAGAAAACCTGCAAAGCATACGCTATCATTTTTCTCTTTTTGAGGAACTCTTTGGGTTTGAGCATATTGAGCTTTAGGTTGCTGTGGATTTTGCATAGATAGTGTCGGATCTGCAAATGTTTGGGCAGGCTCGGCAACAGGTATCGCTTCAGCTACCGGTATTGCTTCTGCAGGAGAATCGCTTACCGGCACGTTAAGTATAGCACCGCAATTATTGCAATACTTTGTGCCATCTGCATTGTCACTTCCACAATTAAAACATCTGATCATAATATTTCCTCCTTTAATGTATATCTGTAATTAAAACATCTGTTATGTTGTAAATGGTCTGCTTTGTGTATACATTTCAACATGCTGATGGCCTTCCGTTGCGGATATATATCGTTGATCTGCATTGTGAACAAAGACACTTTGATAAGTTGGCACTTGCAGAGAGCATTGCATTGCAAAATGGACATTTAAAACTAACTCTATTCGGATCAGAAATCGGAATGCTGTTAGTCGAAGAATTTCTTACTGCCGGTGTGTTACCATTTCCTGCATTAAGATATTTGATATTTCCGCAGTATGGACATACGGCTCTGTTATTATGGTGTTCAATTACCATATTGGCTGAACATCCCGAACACTTCAGATCAAAATTAGAACCGGGATACATAAAATGTCCCATATAATTTTGACCGGTTCTGTCTGTTAGATATTTCCTTAGTTTATAGATGCACTTTTTCTCTTCTTCGGATGATTGTCCATCGCTTGCAGCAATTTCATCTGCTATTTCCAGAAATGAAGCAATTGCCTCCGGTGAAGTATTGCGCAAATATCTTTCCAGCAAAACAAAATTGAAGTGAGGAGTATTGTAGATTTGCAACAATACATTTTTGACTTCTTGAGACTGAGAAAACTGATTGTATATATCGAGGAAAACAGATTCAAGATTGCGTCGTTCATCGGGAGAAATTGAACCGTCAGCCCACGCTATATAACAACAAATTGCAAATTTGGCATATAACTCATTCAGTGTAGTTGTGCGAATTGCATTTTGGCGCTGAATCATTTCCTGTTTCATTTTAGCCTGAGCAATCTGATTCTCACGTTTTGCACGATTGTTCTCTACTACTTGATCGGCAACGACATCACCGATCTTCTCAACAGCTGCGTGAGTTGCTGCATGTGCTATGGAAGATGCCAAATAGTAACCTAACATACGCGCCTCCTTATACAAGGACTTTACAACAATTTGCGGTATGATTTCAATAATCAGGGAATTAGTTTATCAGTTAGTTCATTATCTATTTACAGTTTGTTAACCGCATTTTGCGGTAATTTCCAAACTATAATACACGGTGTGCTACCATCCTAAAAAGGGAGGTATTGCATGTATCCGCGTTTACGTGAACTGAGAGAAGATCGAGGCCTGAAACAACGACAAGTTGCGGCTTATTTGCAATGCTCTCAGCAAGTGTATAGTAACTACGAACTTGGACAGCGCGATATCCCAACTGATTTCCTTATTAAACTGTCTGTTTTCTACAACGTATCATCAGACTATATTCTTGGAATATCTGACCATCCGTAATCTTTATATCATTTTGGCGAGTTTATTTGGTTTGCAGCAAGCAGACAGAAATTATTCCAACCTATCCAACCCGAATATTCCATCAATAATTCCGCCCAGGGTGTCGCACGCGTATTCGGTGCAGATCTCGTCGTTTTCGGCGCTGACGATGGCGTCGCCGAGGCTCATGCCGTATTTCTGGATTATAGTACAAAAGACAGGGTGTGTGATAACATAAAGAAATCATTTTGACAGCCTTTGGAGGCAGTGAGGTTTATGGTCACTCATTTAAGATACGGGAATACAAATACTTTCGTGGTGTCAGGAGAACACGGGAGTCTTTTGGTCGATACTGATTATGCGGGTTCGCTTCAGCAGTTTTACAAGGCGGCTAAGGAGTGCGGGATCAAGGTTGCTGACATTACTTATGTCATGGCGACGCACTATCATCCGGATCATATGGGGCTTATAAGTGAGCTGATGTCTTTGGGTGTAAAGCTGGTGCTGATGGAGTCTCAGGTGGATACTGTTCATTTTGCAGATCACATTTTTGCGCGTGATGCGCGTCTGCATTATGAGCCGATAGATGAGAGTAAGGCGCGCGTCGTGACGTTTGAAGACAGCAGGAAGTTTCTGGATGACCTTGGCATTGCAGGGGAGATAATATCAACTCCGAGTCACAGCGCAGACAGCGTGTCGGTGATGCTCGATGAGGGTGTTGCAATAGTTGGTGACCTGGAGCCTTATGAGTATCTGGCAGGATATGAGGATAATGAGATGCTTAAAGCTGACTGGGATAAGATCAGGAGTTTTGACCCGGAGACTGTGTGGTATGCTCATGCGTCGCGCAGATAGCTGTTGATTTATCGGTGAACACGATGTAAAATCAAGTAAATATAGGCAAAAATTGATAAATAGCCTGTTTGTACTTGAGGAGTGATACAAATGATCTTGACTTATACAGAGTGCATTGAGAGATGGAAGACAGATTACAGACTAAAGAAAGCTATTGCTGAAGGAGAGCTCTTTTCTGTTGAGAAAGGAATTTATTCTGATGTCCCGGACACTTCCACATTAGCGATCATAACCAGTAAGTATCCTAATGCCGTAATTACCATGGATTCCGCATTTTACTATCATGGTCTTACAGATGTAATACCTGATGAGTATTATTTGGCAACTGATAAGCATTCTGTCGCATTAAAGGATTCAAGAATAAAGCAGATCTATGTTCAGTCTGATATTTTTGATATAGGTGTAGTTACGATGGAACGGCGTGATGCTGTTTTTAAGATTTATGACCGTGAGCGCATGTTGATCGAATTGCTCAGGTATAAGAATAGTTTCCCGCATGACTACTATAAGGAAATAATCGGCAATTACAGAAATCTTATATACGAATTGGACGTGGAGAGAATACAGGAATATGCATCCGTATTCCCGAAGAATAAGCTGATCAGCAGAACTTTGGATACTGAGGTGTTTTGATGATAACTATAAAGGAAATGATAAAGCAGGCAAACCTGCAAGGATATGTCGATGACAATGCTGAATCTAAAGTTTGTCAGGACATAATACTAAAGGCGTTATCTGTGAGCTCGATGAACCGTAATGCGACAATAAAGGGCGGTGTTGTTATGCGCAGCATATCCAATGATGCGAGGAGAGCGACATTGGATATGGATATTGACTTTATCAGATATTCACTGGATGACGATTCCATAAGGAAGTTTATTAACAAACTCAATTGCGTTGATGGTATTACTGTTGAACTGATTGGTCAGATTACTGAATTGAAACAACAGGACTACCATGGTAAGAGAGTGTTCGTGCGGTTGATAGATGCGACCGGAGATTCGATAGAGAGCAAGATAGACCTTGGAGTTCATAAAAATCTCTCTATTGAACAGGAAGAGTATTGCTTCGATTTATCATCATTTGATGAAGGTGTAAGTCTGTTGATAAATTCCAAAGAACAGATGTTTACAGAGAAACTACGGTCGCTGCTTAAATTCGGATATTACTCAACAAGAAGCAAGGATATATTTGATTTGAGTTACTTAGCTGATTTGGTAGATAAACGTAAGCTCTTGGAGTGCTTCCAAGTGTATATATTCGATGATGAAAATATGAGAGAGAATAATATGATGGATGTTTGCAGACGAGTCAATCAAACATTCTCATCAGATTTATTTGTAAATAGACTTTCGCAATCAAAACAGAATTGGATAGGCAAAGACTGTCATGAAGTGCTGAATAACCTTGTGGATTTCTTCAATGAGATTCAGTAACTACAGAAATGACAAAACTCATTTGCTATTAAGATAATTCCTGACGGCTTCCGCAACTTCAACGTCTGCGGGGAGCCAGTCAACTGAATCAAGTTCTTCCGGCAGAAGCCACCTGGATGCTTCATGCTCAAGTAGTCTTATGTGAGACCTTTCGGCAAGCTCTGCAAGAAAACATTTCATGGACAGGTGGAAATCAGGGTAGTCGCACTCGACCGTGATGAGGTGGTCGCGGATGATGACGTCTGCTTCAAGTTCTTCCTTAAGTTCACGGACGAGAGCCTGCTCAGGTGATTCGCCGGGCTCTATCTTGCCGCCTGGAAATTCCCAGCCGTCCTTGTAGTCGCCGTATCCGCGCTGAGTTGCAAAGATTCTGCCGCCGCTGATTATTACCGCTGCTGCCACGTTTACTGTCTTCATCTGATAGCATAGCTCCTGTTGTTATTGAGATATTTTAACATTAAAGACGTCAGAGTTGAGGATGCCGTGGGGTATAATATAAATACTCTTGTAAGGAGAATGACGATCAGATAATGGGCAGTTATTATTTACTTAATCCCGATTATGCCTTGCGCGGCTGGAAGCTGCTGCCTTATGCGGTGCAGCCTGTCCAAAGCGGCGTGACTGAATTCATGGATAAGCGCAGATGGGATCTGCTCATAAAATGTGACGGCCAGACCGAGGTCGACATTGATGCTCTTGAAGATGGTGACCGCGAGGTTTTTGATAAGTGGCTGAGTGGTTTCCTGATATTCGAGTGCCCGAAAGGAAGCGAACTGTGGCCGCACCAGAGATATATCTATTACCCGACGAGATTTAAGGAGTCTGTGCACTGGTCGATCACGGGCAAGTGCAACTATAAGTGCAAACACTGCTTTATGTCAGCTCCTCATGCGGCGCAGGGTGAGCCAACGTGGGATGAGTTAATGATCATGCTCGATTCATTTGTCAGGTGCGGCATAAAGCGCGTGACACTGACGGGTGGAGAGCCTCTCGTGCGCCGCGACTTCTGGGATCTGGTCGATGAGATACACCGTAAGGGGATCAATATCGATATCATTTTTTCCAACGGGTGGCTCATGAACGATGAGTTTTTTGCTCAGCTCGACAAGAGGGGAATGAGGCCTGCGATCCAGTTCAGTTTTGACGGCGTCGGATGCCACGACTGGCTGAGGGGAGTGGATGGCGCGGAGAAGGCGGTGACCGATGCTTTCGAGAAGTGCAGGGAAAGGGGCATCAAGACCTTTGCTGCGATGGTCATGTTCAAGGATAACAAGGATAAGATAGGGGAGACTGTCAGGACTTTGGCAAAGCACGGCGTGTCGGGTCTTAAGATCTGCAATGCTTTCCCGCAGGGGGAGTGGATCAATTACCCTGACCACTATCTGACGACAGCGGAGATGTTCCAGGCTTATCTTGATTATATCCCGGAGTTTATCGCGGACGGCATGCCGATGTCGCTCGAGCTCGGAGGGTTCTTCAATTACAGCAAGGACAGTGATGAGATAAGTGCGACAAGCGATAAGCGCGTGCCGGAGGACAAGTTCTCGAAAGTGTTCATGTGCACAAGCGTGCGCCGTTCAATGTATGTGTCGCCTCAGGGAAATGTACTGCCGTGCATGTCGATGGTGGGTACGCCGGTGGAGGACAGATTCCCGAATCTTCTCGATCAGCCTCTTGAAGAGATACTTGATTCCTCGTCCCTGTATATGGATATCGTCAATTACAGGATAAGCGATTATCTTGAGCATAATCCGGAATGCCGCGAATGTGAATATAAGGCATCCTGCTGCGGCGGATGCAGAGCGGTGGCACTGAGGGATACACCCGATGATTACCTGGCACCCGACCTTGTCATATGCGAGTACTACAAAGGCGGATGGAGAGAGAAGAAAGATAAACTGCTCGAAGATTTACTGAAGCGTTGAAACTTGGTATAATATAAGATGTGATGACCGAAAGGAGGATAAATTATGTTTAAGATCCCCAGTGAGGCAATTGATAAGATACTTGCCGCAAAAGATGATGAAGAGATCAGGAAGATACTTGCAGATAATGGTCTTGAAGCAAAGGACGAAGACGTTACCCAGATCAAGTCAGAACTTGATGCAATGCCTGCTGAAGGTGAACTGTCAATTGATGAGCTTGAAGCTATAAGCGGCGGATGGAGAGACTGGCTTACCGAAGGATGTTACTCCACGGTTGAAGCTGACAGCTGGTGTGCATATTCAAGCGATATGTGCCTTGCCGTATACCACCACTACGATCACGAGCCTTACCGCTTCCAGTGGTGCCATAACTGCGGATCGCAGATGGGTCATTACTCACTTGAGAAGAAGCCCGGTTCGAGCAGTTATTCATATAAGGTAAAGTGTCCGAAATGCGGAGCTATCAGGTGGGCCCACGAGTACTGATATTACTTGATTTGTTGAGTATAAGGACTGATCCCCTGCCAGGCAGGAATCAGTCCTTTTTATTTGACCTGAGTCCTTGTGAGCCGGGCGGGCTTGTTTTCTTGTAAAGCATACTAAACTGTGATACTCTACGGGCATAAAAGTTAAATTTGTTTGAAGAAACAAATTAATGATTCTTAATCATCGGAGGCTCATATGAAGAAGAGAAAAAATGATATTATTTTGAGTATGGTTTCAGTAGTTTTGATCGGAGCAATGATTGTCGGTTGTTCGAGCAAGAGCACCAGCCGCAGACGCGACAGGGACAGAGACAGGGACGATGATGAAGAAGAGGAAGAGTATGACTCTGACGAGGCTCCTTGGTTTGAAGATAAAGATGATAATGTAAGCCCCACAACCCAGCCTGCTTATTATGAGGATGATGCAGACTATGAGCCCACTTACGAAGAGACGTATCAGACAACTGCTGCACCTCAGCCGGAGCCTGTGCAGCAAAATACTCCTTCGACACAAGAACTCTCACAAATGCTTACTGATGCTTTCAAGGGATATACATATCAGGCTCTTTGTAATGAATTAAATGCTGCGAACACATCTCAAGGTTGCAATTTTGCTATTGTAGGATTGTATGGTCCGGATTTTTCTCAAATTCAAAGTGAGCAGGGAAATAATCTCGCAGTAAAAGAAATAGTATGTGATCCATCAAACCATTCAAATCTGAAAGTATACTTGACATACAATTTATATAATATGAGCCTTCCGGATGCATTAAGCATATTAGAGTACACATATGGTTATCCACTTTCGAGGATAGGTTATTCAGGAAACCCGACTATTGATGAACAAGGGAATATATATCCCGGAAGTAGTGTGTGGGAACCGAGCAATTGGATCGTGAGTGAGGTAACTTATTGTAATGATGGAAGTGTGTATTTGTCTTTAGTAAGGAACAACGCAGCTACATTAGGCAATGGTCTGGAATGGGGCGGAAGTTTAGTACAGGCCTTTATTGAAGGTTATAGGGGCAACTAAACTTATAAGCATTACTAGCGCTTCATGCTGATAACCAAAGCGGATTTACAGGACCTTCAGGAGATATTGGATCTCCAGCATCTGGTCTACCTCAGCGAGGCGGCACTCTTTGGCACGACAAATATACAGCCGCTGACTGAGACTCTGGATGAACTTACAGAAGAGTTTAATAACGGCGTGGTTCTGAAGATGACAGATGACGCCGGCGTAATTACCGGCTCGGTCCGCGGATATGTTGAAGGTTCCACTCTCCATATAGGAAAGCTCATGGTACACCCTGATCATCAGGGGCGAGGTTACGGTTCACAGCTCGTTACTGCCATTGAAGAGTTATATCCCGGCATGAGATATGAGCTTTTTACCAGCACGAGAAGCGTTAAGAATATCAGACTTTATAATAGGCTCGGCTATAATGAGTTTGACAGACGGCCCGTCGATGATGAACTGATATTTGTTTACCTGGAAAAATAAATATGTTGCTGAACGTTTGTGTACCTGAAAAACCGTTTATTACCATGTAATCTGGTACAAGGGCAGGTAAATCAGGTGTATTTTTAGGACAATGTACCTGGAATCAACGGTTTTGAGCTGCTTACTGGTACATGAACAGGTACAGATGCAGAAGACTGCCCAAGATCCTCCTTTTCGGAGGATTTTTTAATTATGCTCTTGACGGCTAATTACAATTAGCCTATAATGTGGCTAATCCAAATTAGCCACATAGGCAAAAACACAGGAAGGCAGCAACAATGGACACCAAGCAAAAGATATTAGACGAGGCGCTGACACTCTTTTCAGAGAAAGGCTATGCCAATGTCTATGTGAACGATATCGCTGATCGCGTCGGGATCAAGGCGCCGTCGCTTTATAAGCACTATAAGAACAAGCAGGCGATCTTTGATGCGATCATTGAGGAGATGAACAACCGCTATATCAATCAGGCAGGCGCCTTTAACATCAACGGGATGGATCCGGCTGCAGATGCCAATATCTATAAGACGATGAACGAGGAGAGCATGATCGAACTCGGCAAAGGCCTCTTCCTCTACTATCTCCACGACGATTACACCAAGCGTTTCCGCAAGATGCTCACGATCGAGCAATTCCGCGACAAGGAATTGGCAAGAGTGTATCAGGAACAGTATTACGACAAGCCGATGTCTTACCAGAGCATGCTGCTGGGATTTATGGCCGCTCAGGGAGTCTTGGTTACTGACAATGTGCCTGTAATGACGCTGCACTTTTATTCCCCGATCTATATGATGCTTACGGTATGTGACAGGGAGCCTGAGCGCGAGGAGGAAGCGCTGAAGATGCTCGAGGAGCATTTAAGACAGTTCGATAAGCTTTACGGGAGGACGATAGAATGAAGATCACGGTAATAAACGGAACAGAGAAGCACGGAGTAACATATAACCTCAAGGAAGTCTTTCTTGAGGAATTCAAGGATAAGGCAGAGATAACGGAATTCTATCTGCCGAGGGACTGCCCCGGTTTCTGCGCAGGCTGCATGACATGCTTTTCGAAGGACCAGAATCAGTGCAAGGACGCGGAGTATGTGCAGAAGATAGAGCGCGCAATGCATGAGGCAGATCTTTTAGTCTTCACGTCTCCTGCCTATGTGTTCCACTGCACGGGTGCGATGAAAGTGATGCTCGATCATTTCGGATACCGCTGGATGCCCCACCGCCCGGCGAAAGAGATGTTCGGCAAGAGGGCCGTGATAATAACACAGTGCTTAGGGGGCGGCCATGCGTCAACTGCAAAGGATATTAAGGACAGCCTGTCGTGGTGGGGAGTCAGCTCGATAAAGATCTGCAAATTTAAATTGATGAGTGAGGTCAGATGGGATAAGATACCTGAGAAGAAAAAGTCGGAGATGACATCGGTCCTTAAGAAGACTGCACATAAGATGGCATCTGTTGACTATTCGAAGCCTGCACGCGCGAACTTGACTGTGAAAGCAAAGTTCATGATCTGCAGGATGCTCCAGACGGGCCTTGGCAAAGACAATCCGGAGTATACTGATTTTAAATACTGGAAAGAAATGGGCTGGATAGGAAATGTCAGGCCCTGGAAGGGATGAACGGAATGAGATTTATCAGGCCGATAGCCGCGGTAATGGTTGCTGCAATGAGTGCGGCAGCCTTTATTGCTTGTGACAGCAAAGATGATGCGAAGACAGAACAGATTAAGCTCGTTAACCACATGACTCAGACGGAGCTTGATAGGACAAAGGAGACCGAGTTTCAGCTCCTGAACAAACCCTGGGAGAGTCAGGATACTGCGTCGGAGCAGTACAGTGATACGAAGAATCACATATATCTCTGCGAAAACATAGGCGCGATCGTTTACGGCAATCCGATCTTCAATGCTTTGCCGCATGCTGATTATGACGGCGGTGCGGGTGAAGTGGTTTTCCAGCACGTGGATATTACGACGGGAGTGATGACATTTGCCACACTGACATATCAGGATTACGATGACCTCAAGGCTCAGCTTCGTGCCGAATACGATGTGGATGTTTCTGAATACGGGCTTCAGCAGTTTCTGGCAGATGAGGATTATGAGGATCTCATCACTTTATACGATGCCGTGATAGGAGGTAGTGCCGAGACCATATCACAGGAATACCTGGACGGATACATGGATTTTTATTATTCGAATGCCGGCGGATCTGACGATTCGATGTACTGGGATTTTGATGAAGGCGAGGTGGCTTCGATCAAGGATCACGTAAAGGAATACCATTTCTACGACGAGGAACTTGATGCGGAATATGTTGTACACGTCACGACTCCGCCTTCATATGATTCCTCTTCGGCATATCCCGCTCCCGTCCTGACAGATGCGGTCTGGAGATTCCGTAATGTTCCCGAACTCTACCATGCAATGGAAAATGGCACGGCAGAACCTGCGATCCTGATCACCATAGGTTTTGCTTACGATGTCGACGGCTGGGACAACGAAGTCAGAGGCCACGTCTTCTGTGACTGCAAAGAGGAATACCTCGACTTCATCACGGATAACATGATGCCTTATCTTAATGAGACATATCTTTTTGACTTTGACAGATCCACTTTATTCGGCCACTCACAAGGCGGCGTGTTCAGCCATTATGCGGCTTTCAATTACGACCGCTACGAGAACAAGCCTTTCAAGAATTACCTGATCGGCAGCCCCGCCTTCTGGACGCCTTACTTTGTAGAGGCT
>Ga0247611_10009552_pt1 | contig 11628 bp, 7 predicted proteins | sample 177DNAGHGhighgp2_FD_192422 | JGI IMG/M metagenome (GOLD analysis project Ga0247611, IMG submission 192422) | Sheep rumen microbial communities from Palmerston North, Manawatu-Wanganui, New Zealand - 1770 DNA GHGhigh gp2 | ecosystem: Host-associated > Mammals > Digestive system > Stomach > Rumen ... | reverse complement strand
ACCGCTCCGTGCCCGGGTGCCGGCGGCGTGGGGGATGGACATTGGCACATGCACACCCCGAGCCCCGGCACCTTTTCTTTTGTCAGGCCCCGGCACAACCGCGTGCCTGCAGAGGCGGTTGCGCGGGGCGTTATACTTTGTTGTTCATGGCGTGGTTTGTTTTATTGTCAGACAGATTGTTGTGTCTGAAAGGTGTTGATTTTTGAGTCATCTAACAGCAATACAAATGTATTTGCCAGTTTCTTCATCGAATACAAAGGATACTTTGTATCCTTCTAATAATCTAGCCTTCATCCAATTGGTTGCTTCCTGCTCGTTTTGTGTTGTGTATACTAGTGTTTCTTTAGTGGATAAATCGGTAGAGATACTGCGTTCATTCATGACTTGTACATTATGTCCATCATGAGCAAGGGCAATAACCAATTCCCAGAAGGTGTCCCATTCCCCATTGTTATGGATTGGGTAAAAGTGTTGAATGCCATCGACAGTATAACACAAGTTGATAGTGTTTTCCCCAAAAACTTCTATTGGGGTGTTTGATTGTTCCGTAATTGGTTCCTTTTGACAACTGATAGTAGTCGTTGCAAGTATGCAAAGAATGGAAATGTTGATAATTGTTTTTTTCATGGGTTAATTATGTTTGTATATTATTTATTGTTGAGGAGATAATTCATGAACTTTGTTGTCAACTATTGCGTTGAATTGATTTATATTGTCAAGATGGAAAATGTAGAAGCTTTGCTGTTTTCTATATGTAACCAATAGATCAAAAGTATCGGTTTCCTTATCTCTTGGGACTTCGGGATTATTTTTTGAGACAAGTTTAAAGTCAATAGGATTGTTCTTTTCAAAGATCTTTTCATATTCGGCAGGTATAATGAAAATGTCAAACTTTCTTGACAAAACAGTCCAGGCTGAGTCGGTAGTGGCGTGGATTATCGTCACATCGACAAAGGTGGTGTCGTTGATGCGGTAATCTTTGACGAAGGAGACTTCGATGCCGGGCTTTCCCGCGTATTCTTTGTAGACAGGGCTGCATTCCTCGACGGGGACGGTTCGCGGCCATAGCTTGATGGCAATCCCGCCGCAGGCAATGACCAGCAAAGCAATAATTGTGATTATCCATCCTGTTTTGGAGTGTTTCATATCGTATTGAGTATATTGTCTATTGATTGTATTGTTTCTGCCCGTGAAGTATGGTCGAAGGGCGAGGCGGCAGACTGTGTGACGACCAGGCCGTCGCCCAGCTGTCCGTACGACAGGAGGGGGAACATCATCAGCATGGCGAGAATGATAGTGGACATCTGTAGGATGTAGTGGTTGAACAGAGCTGGTTCTTCCCACCGGTGGGTCTTGAGTGCGGTGTGGAGGCAGTAGGCGGTGATGAGCAGGAAGAAGCCTTCGAGTATCACGGCGGCGACGGTGACTTGTGAGCATGTGGTGTAACGTGACATGGCAAAAGCCCAGTATAGGGTGGCAAAGAGGCTGCAGGCGGCCAGCAACCAGCGGGCGACGACCTGACGTCGGTGGCGACGGATGGCTTGGAGTAGCTCGGGTTTGACCCGGTAGGGCTGGGCGTTGTGGCGGGCGATGATTCCCTCCACACGGCGGTTCAGTTCGTCCCAATGGGCTTGCAGCTCTTCCAGTATTGCGTCGTCCTGTGCGAGGTCGAAGTTGGTGTCGTTGTCCGTTATGCTGTCGTCACCGAAACGGGACGGATGATTGTCTCCGGTGATACGCGTCCCGAAACGGGACGAATGATTATCTCCGGCGATACGCGTCCCGAAACGGGAAGGATGATTGTCTCCGGCGATACGCGTCCCGAAACGGGACGGATGATTATCTCTGGCGATACGCGTCCCGAAGCGGGAAGGATGATTATCTCCGGCGATACGCCGGTGTTTTCTTTTGTTCATAGGTCTTGTTCATTAAGTTTTATCAGTTTCTTTGTGATACGGTGAATCCGCTGCCGCACGTTGACGGTGGTGAGTCCGAATGCCTTGGCGATTTCGCTGTGGCTTTTCCCGTCGAGGTAGAGATAGAGCATCTGTCGGTCGTCCTCGCTGCTGAGGCGTTCGATGAGGTCGTAGAGTATGTCGTGGTAGGGGATAGCGGTCTCGTCGGCGATGTCGCCGCAAACCTCATCGTTCAGTTCGACAAAGATGGGCATCCGTTTGTGGGTGCGGTATTTCAAGGCACCGACCTTGATGGCGATGCTTGTGACCCAGGTGTTGGCCTTGCTCATGCCTTGGAAAGTTGGCCAGTTTTCCCACAGTGCGCAGAGGATGTCTTGGTAGAGGTCTTGGAAGTTCTCGTTGTTGCGTTTGGAGTAGTACAGACATACCTTCAACACGCTGCCCCGGCAATGCTCGAGCATGTCGATGAAGTCGGCTTGTCGTTTGGTCTCGTTCGCCATCGCTTTACATTATGGTGTTTGTTGTCATCTCTGTATGCTCAACGGGACGGTTGTCGGTTCTTTTTGGAGAATAAAACATTCCCTCCCATGTAAGATTAGTTGCAAAATGGGGGGAAATGTGACAGGGGGGACGAAAAAAAAGTTATCACGGCACGCTGTCATGCGGCAGAGGGCGCGGAGCCGGTGAGGTCGTGCAGGCGTGCGATGGCCTGGCCGATGCTGCCGGTGTTGTCGCACACCAGGGTGAGGCGTTCGGGAGTCTCGCGCAGGTGTACGTCGGCGGGGTGGGCCTGGGCATAGCGTATCATCTGCATGAAGTTCGGGGAGCGGTAGAAGGGATTCTGCTGGTTGGCGACGAAGTGGCAGACCATGCGTTTCTGTTTGAGGACGAGTTTCTCGATGCCGAAGTCCTTGGCCATGCGGCGTAGGGTGATGGTCTTGACCAGCTCCTCGGTGGCCGGGGGGATGGGGCCGAAGCGGTCGATAAGGCGGCTGCGGTAGGCGTCGAGTTCCTCCTCGGTGCTGAGGTCGTTGAGCTCCTTGTAGAGCAGCAGGCGCTCGCTGACGCTGGTGACATAGCTGTCGGGCAGGAGCACCTCGAGGTCGGTTTCGATGACACACTCTTTGACGTACTCGTGACGCTCCTCGATCTCCTGCTGGAAGAGGTCGCGGAATTCGGTCTCTTTGAGTTCTTCGATGGCCTCGTTGAGGATTTTGTGGTACATGTCGTAGCCGATGTCGCTGATGAAGCCGCTCTGTTCGGCGCCGAGGATGTTGCCGGCGCCACGGATGTCGAGGTCGCGCATGGCGATGTTGAGGCCGCTGCCGATGGTGCTGAACTCCTCGATGGCTTTGAGGCGCTTCTGGGCTTCGTCGGTGAGGACGCTGTAGGAGGGGATGAGCATGTAGCAGAAGGCTTTCTTGTTGCTGCGCCCCACGCGGCCGCGCATCTGGTGGAGGTCGCTGAGGCCGAAGTGCTGGGCGTTGTTGATGATCATGGTGTTGGCGTTGGGGATGTCGAGGCCGTTCTCGATGATGGCTGTGGAGACGAGGACGTCGATTTCGCCTTCGAGGAAGCGCATCATGGTCTCCTCAACCTCCTTGCCGTCCATCTGGCCGTGGGCCATGGCCACGTGGGCGTCGGGGACCAGGCGGCTGACAAGGCCGGCCATCTCGGGCAGGTTCTCGACGCGGTTGCTGACGAAGAAGGTCTGTCCGCCGCGCGACATCTCGTAGCGGATGGCGTCGCGGATGGTCTCTTCGTCGAAGGGGCATATCTCGGTCTGGATGGGCTGGCGGTTGGGGGGTGCGGTGCGGATGACGCTGAGGTCGCGGGCACCCATGAGGGAGAACTGCAGGGTGCGGGGGATGGGGGTGGCCGTGAGGGTGAGGCAGTCGACGTTGACCTTCATCTGGCGGAGCTTCTCCTTGGCGCTGACACCGAATTTCTGCTCCTCGTCGATGATGAGGAGGCCGAGGTCGCGGAACTTGAGGTTTTTGTTGGTGATGGCGTGGGTGCCGATAAGGATGTCGATTTTGCCCTCCTCCACACGGCGGTAGATGTCGTTCTTCTCGCGGGTGGTGCGGAAGCGGTTGAGGTAGTCGATGTTGACGGGGAGCCCTTGGAGGCGTTCGCGGAAGGTGTTGTAGTGCTGGAAGGCGAGGATGGTGTTGGGCACCAGGACGGCCACCTGCTTCGAGTCGCAGCAGGCCTTGAAGGCGGCGCGGATGGCCACCTCGGTCTTGCCGAAGCCCACGTCGCCGCAGACGAGGCGGTCCATGGGGGCGGACTCCTCCATGTCGTGCTTGACATCCTGTGTGGCTTTGAGCTGGTCGGGGGTGTCCTCGTAGAAGAAGGAGGCCTCGAGTTGCTGCTGCAGGTAGTTGTCGGCGCTGAAGGCAAAGCCGCGCGAGGCTTTGCGTTTGGCATAGAGGGCAATGAGGTCCTTGGCAATGTCCTTGACCTGTTTCTTGGTTTTCTGTTTGAGGATTTGCCAGGCGTTGCTGCCTAGGCGGTTGAGGGTGGGGGCAGTGCCTTCCTTGCCCACGTAGCGGCTTATCTTGTGGAGGCCGTGGATGCTGATGTAGAGGGTGTCGTTGTTTTTGTAAAGGAGACGGATGACCTCCTGGGTGTGGCCGTTGGTGGTGATTTTCTCCAGTCCGCTGAAGCGGCCTACGCCGTAGTCGATATGGGTGACATAGTCGCCTGGCTTAAGCTCGAAGAGCTCCTTGAGGGTGAGGGCCTGGTGGGTGTCGCGCATGTCGCGGACGGTGTATTTGTGGTAGCGCTCGAAGATTTCGTGGTCGGTGAAGCAGAGGAGGTGCTCGGTGTCGTCGACAAAGCCGTGGTTGGGCTGGCACTGGAGGAACTCGACATGGTCGATGATGTTGTCGATGTGGATGCTGCGGCCATTGTCGAGGGAGACGGGGTCGTTGGAGGAGTCGGTGCCGGCAAAGACTTTCTCGAGGCGTCGCTGCTGCTGCTCGTTGGCGACGGTGATGATGGTGCGGTAGCCGCGGTCGCGGTATTGGGTGAGGGTGTCGATAAGGAGGTTGAACTGCTTGTTGAAAGGAGGCTGGGGCTGCGAGAGGGTCTCGACGGCGGCGGCGTTGGGGAAGTAGTTGCTGTTGCCCTGCTCGATGATGCGGCAACGGAGGAGCGACTTGAGGAACTCGTTGCCGGAGCAGTAGTGCTGGCTGTCCTGTCCGGCATTGGCGAAGAGGGTCTGGATGGTTTCGGTGACGAACATGAGCCCCTGCACCCATACGAGGTCGTTGCTGCCGAAATAATGGACAAGCGGCACCTTCTCCTCGACGGTGACGGTGTCGGGCTGGCGGGTGGCCATATTGGGCAGGATGCTGATTTGGTCGTACTGCTTGATGGAGAGCTGCGTGACGGGGTCGAAGGTGCGGAGGGACTCGATGGTGGTGTCGAAGAATTCGATACGGTAAGGGTGCTCGTTGGCAAAGGAGAAGACGTCGACGATGCCGCCGCGCACGGCGTATTGTCCGGGCTCCACCACAAAGTCGACGCGGTCGAATTCGTATTCCTGCATGATGTCGACAATGAAGTCGATATCAGTGTCGGTGCCTTTGGTTAGGCGGAGGGTGTTGCAGGTAAGTGTACGCGAAGAGACCACCTTCTCGTAGAGCGCCTCGGGATAGGTGACGATGGTCATGGAGCGGCCGCTGTTGAGCTGCTTGACTACCTCGCTGCGCTGAAGGATGGTGGCGTTGTCGGTGGTAAGGAGGTCGCCGCCGTCGTCATCGACCTGGGGCGGCTGGTCCGGGGCACCGGACTGTGGGCTCTTGCGACGGGGTTTGCGGTAGGAGGAGGGGAAGAGCAGTGCCCGTTTCTGGTCGAAATCGGCATCGGTCTCTTCTAGCAGCATCTCGATGTCGTTGAGCATGTAGTATGCTTCCTCCTTGTTGCCTGCGATAATCAGCTGGTCGCGGTCGGGGTTGAGCAGGGCGATGGTGGCGGCCACTATGGCCGAGAGTGACCCCGTCATACCATGGACGTGGATGCGGTCTTCGCTGGAATGAATAAGGCTGTTGATTTTTTCAACAATCTGAGAATTAGTGTATATGTCGGTTAGTAGCATGTCTGTAAAGCTTTGCAAAGATACGAAAAAGGTTTTAGTTTTGAATGTTTTGTGTCGAAAAGGTTTGGCACCCGTGAGGTTTGGGGCTGTTTTCCCACCAAAACCTCGAAGAGGTTGCATCTCAATAACCCCACACTAAGTGCCTGAAGGGAGCGCAGTGTTTGCTGCGTCCCAGCGTCCCGTAGGGACGCGACAAGGAGTGGTGGGTATTACGAGGAGCACCTCGCCCAGAGCCCCAGCCGCTTCTTTTGGCCGTCGAGGACACAATAATTCAGCCCGGATTGCGTTATGAAGGCATGGATAAAATAACAATACTGTGGGCCGACGATGAAATCGACCTGTTGAAACCGCACATCCTTTTCCTGAAGGAGAAGGGCTATGAGGTAATCCCCGTGATGAGTGGCACCGAGGCTTTGGACGAACTGGACGAACACAACAACAAGGTGGACATCGTCTTCCTGGACGAGATGATGCCAGGCCTGAGCGGACTGGAGACATTGACGCAGATAAAGGCACGGTATCCCCAGGTGCCGGTCATCATGATCACCAAGAGCGAGGAGGAACACATCATGGACGAGGCCTTGGGCAGCAAAATCAGCGACTATCTTATCAAGCCTGTGAATCCAAGCCAGATTCTGCTGGCCATCAAGAAACATACCGAGGCCCGCCGACTGCAGAGCGAGCGCTCGACGCTGACATATCAGCAACAGTTCCGCGAGATAAGCATGGAGCTGTCGGGCCGGTTGGACCATGAAGGTTGGATGCAGCTGTATCGCAAGTTGGTGTATTGGGATTTGGAACTCAGCAGCACCGACGACGAGAATATCCATCAGATCTTTTCGTCGCAGAAAGAGGAGGCCAACCAGCAGTTCTGCAAGTATTACGAGAGTAATTATGTGGACTGGCTGGTCAACACCGCCACCACCACCGAGAAGCCGCAGCTCTCCACCACTGTGTTGCGCGACAAGCTGTTCCCCCTGCTCAAGGAGAACCGCCCGACGTTCCTGATTGTCATCGACAATTTCCGCTACGACCAGTGGAAGTATCTGCAAAGCGCTATCGAGCAGTATCTCCGCACCGAGGAGGACGGCATGTACTACAGCATCATCCCCACCACCACTCAGTTTGCCCGCAATGCCATGTTCGGCGGACTGATGCCGTCGGAGATAGAACGCAAGTATCCTCAGTATTGGGTCAACGAAGACCAGGAGGGATTCAAGAACCAGTATGAGAACGAGCTCCTCGACGAGAACCTGCGTCGCCACGGCCTCAACATCAAGCATAGCTACAACAAGGTGCTCAACGCCCAGTATGGCCGGAAGCTGGTGGACAGCATCCCCAATCTTTTGCAGAACAAGCTGAATGTGATTATCTACAACTTTGTCGATATGCTGTCGCATGCCCGTACCGACTCGAATATTGTGCGCGAACTGGCTGTGGACGAGAAGGCTTACCGCTCGGTAACCCTCAGCTGGTTCGAACACTCGCCGTTGATGGAGGTGTTCAAGGCGCTGGCCGGGCGCGATGTGAATGTGGTCATCACCACCGACCATGGTTCGGTGAGGATTGACAACCCCGTGAAGGTGAAGGGCGATGCCAGTGTGAGCGTCAATCTGCGTTACAAGCAGGGCAGGCTCCTGGACTACAACCCCAAGGAGGTGTTTGAGGTGAAGGACCCCGCCAAGGTGTTCCTCCCGCGCAGGCATATCACCTCGCCTTACATCTTCTGCCGCAGCAACGATTTCTTTGCCTACCCCAATAATTACAACCAGTACGTGCAGTATTACAAGAACACGTTCCAGCACGGCGGCATCTCGATGGAGGAGATATTGATACCCTTCGTCATCCTGAAGCCCAAAGCGTAACCCATCGCTAATACCTTTGGGAGAAGAAACCAAACGGGCACCAGTTTCTGCATAGAGACTGGTGCCCGTTGGATATGGGTGGGCTCAGAGTCCCTTCATCGTGAGGGAAATGCGGCGTCGGCGAAGGTCTACGTCCAGCACCTTGACGCGCACATGCTGGTGGAGGGTCACCACCTCCGACGGGTCGTTGACACGGCGGTTGGCCAACTGGCTGATATGCACGAGGCCGTCCTGATGCACACCGATGTCGACAAAGGCCCCGAAGGCCGTGATGTTGGTGACAATGCCCGGCAGCTCCATGCCTGCCTTCACGTCCTCGATGCGGCTGATGTTCTTGTCGAATTCAAAGACTTCGAAACGGGCGCGCGGGTCGAGGCCAGGCTTGTCTAGCTCTTTCATGATGTCCTGCAGGGTGGGCAGGCCGCAGTCGGCCGTGACATATCGGTTGATGTCTATCTTCTGGCGCAGGTCTTTGTCGCCCATCAGCTGGTCTACTGTGGCACCGGCATCGGTGGCCATCTGCTGCACCAGCGCATAGCGTTCGGGGTGGACGGCGCTGCGGTCGAGGGGGTTGTCGCTCTCCCTTACACGCAGGAATCCGGCGCATTGCTCAAAGGCTTTGTCGCCCAACCGCTCCACTTTCTTCAACTCTTGGCGCGACGAGAAAGCCCCTTGGCGGTTGCGGTAGTCCACTATCTTGTCGGCGAGTGCGGGACCTATGCCGCTGACATAGCTGAGCAGTTCGCGGCTGGCGGTGTTCAGCTCCACCCCTACGCTGTTGACGCAACTCACCACCACATCGTTGAGGCTGTCCTGCAGCAGCGACTGGTTCACGTCGTGCTGGTATTGCCCCACGCCGATGCTCTTGGGGTCTATCTTCACCAGCTCGCTGAGGGGGTCCATGAGGCGGCGTCCGATGCTGACGGCGCCGCGCACGGTGACGTCGTACTCAGGGAATTCGCGGCGTGCCACTTCCGAGGCACTGTAGACCGAGGCTCCGTTTTCGCTCACCATGACGGCGATGACCTTCCCTTTGAAGTGGCAACGTTTCACCACCTCCTCTGTCTCGCGGCCTGCCGTGCCGTTGCCGATGGCGATGGCTTCGATATGGAAGGCTTCGACCAGGGCCTCCAGTTTGGCGATGGCTGCACGCTCTTCGCGCACGGAGGTGAAGGGGTAGATGGTCTCGTTGTGGAGCAGCTGCCCCTGAGCATCGAGGCACACGGTTTTGCATCCCGTGCGGAAACCGGGGTCGATGGCCAGGATGCGTTTCTGTCCTAGTGGCGAAGCCAGCAGCAACTGGCGAAGATTGTCGGCGAAGATGCGGATGGCCTCCTTGTCGGCTTTTTCCTTAAGGAGGTTGTGAAACTCGGTCTCGATGGAGGGCTGCAGCAGGCGTTTGTAGCCGTCGCGGACGGCCAAGCGCACCTGCTCAGACGACTCGTAGCGGCCGCTGACAAACTGCCGCTCCAAGGCCTCGAGGGCGCTGTCGTCGCTCTCGGGCATCACGTGTACGCGCAGCATCCCCTCCTCCTCGCCGCGGAAGAGGGCAAGGATACGGTGCGATGGCGCCCGGAGGGCATTCTCTTTCCAGTCGAACCACGACTCGTACTTGTCGGCCTCCTCCTCTTTGTTCTTCACCACCTTCGAGGTGAGCTGGGCACTGCGCCGGAAAATGTTGCGTATACGGTTCCTGGCCTGTGCGTTCTCGCTGACACGCTCGGCAATGATGTCCCTTGCTCCTGCCAGGGCCTCCTCGGCGGTGTTTACCCCCTTGTCGGGATTGATGTACTTGGCGGCCATCTGGCTGATGTTGCAGGAATACTGCTTCTGCAACTCGTTGGCCAGCGGCTCCAGGCCGCGTTCAATGGCCATGGTGGCGCGGGTGCGGCGTTTGGGTTTGTAGGGGAGGTAAAGGTCCTCCAGCTCGGTCATATTGGCGGCGGCGAGAATCTGCTGCTCCAGCTCGAGGGTGAGCTTGCCCTGTTCGTTGATGGAGGCAAGGATGGCCTCGCGGCGTTTGTCCAGCTCCTTCAGCTTGACCAGCAGGTCGCGGATGGCGGTAATCTGTACCTCGTTCAGGCTTCCGGTCACCTCTTTGCGATAACGGGCGATGAAGGGGATGGTGGCACCCTGTTCCAGCAGTTCGATGGTCTTCTCCACCTGGCGGGGGCCAAGGTTAAGCTGTTCTGCTATAGTGGTTGCGTAGTTCATGGCTGATGGCTTTTCGTATAGACAAAGAGAGCCCGCAGGGCGGGCTCTCGATAGAGTGTGGAAAAATGTTATTTCTTAACAATCTTCTCGGTGGCGACACCGTCGTTGGTGATAACGCGCACGAAGTAAACACCGTTGGCCAGTTCGGACAGGTCGATGCTGCTCACGTTCTGTTCGGTCATCACGGTGCGGCCGTTGATGTCAAGCACGCTGACTTCCTTCACGCCATTGGCAGCAATGTTGAGGATGCTGGTGGTGGGGTTGGGGTAGAGGGCGATGCGGCTGTCGTTCGCCTCCTCGATGCCGGCATGGTTGCCAGCGGTGATGCTGAGGTCGTCAATAATCAGCCAGTACATGTTGGTGATGTTGAAGTGACGGAAAGCGATGACAATATCCTGTCCGGCGAAGCCAGCCAGCGAGCGGCTGTGCTTGGTCCAGGTTTGGCCGACAGTGGGAGCACCTTCGAAAATGGTGTAGGTGAAGCTTTCGGGCTTTCTGTTGGTGGTGGAGACATACACTCCATAATGGTCGGCAAAGTCTCTAGCATCCATGCCATACTCCCACCATTCAATTGTAGCGCCTTCGGCAGGAACTGTAATCTTGGGGGTCATGAACCAGTTGTCGGGATTGAGCACACCGATTCCGTTGATGAACGAAGCGGAATTGATAGCGTCGGAGCCACCATGGACCGGGGGCTGACTGAACACCTGGCTGCCTTTCATCCATTGGTAACCGTCGCCATCAGCATCGATGAATTGCCAGTCGGAAATATCGTCGGAGGATTCGAAACCGCAGTTATAGGGAAGACTCAACACACGATAAGAAATGATGTTGATAGTGGTGGAGGAAGTGGCTGTTTCGTCACCAAGGGTGGCGGTCAGGGAAACAGTGTGGTTGCCGCCAGTGGCGAAAACGGTGGTGGCGGAGGAGCCTGTGGCAGTGGCGGGGTCGCCTCCGTCAATGCTCCAGCTATAAGTGGTAGAGGCAGGACCGGCAGCGGTGAAAGTTACCGCATCACGGAAATCGGCAGTGGCGGGGCCGGCGATGCCAACTCTCAATGCAGGAGCAGTGGCACTGGTGGTGGCTTTAATCATCCAAGAGTATTGAAATTGGTCGTTGACTTCGTAGATAGGCATCCAGGTGTTCTGGAAGTATACAAGGCTACCATTGGGGTCGCCACAGAATTGCACAGCGGCTGCGGGATATGAGTCACCGCTGTTGAAGGTAATCCAAAGATCTTTGTTGTTGTCGAGCTGGAGTTTGTCGTAAATGGGCAAGGTGTTGTAAGTTTCACCGCTGACAGCGTAGGTGAACTGGTAGAGCAGATCGTTGGGAGTGGGGTTGGCATCAGGGGCGGTCTGATAAACCATCAATGTGTAGTGGCCGTCGTTCGGGGCATATACCTCAACATTGTCCAAATAGTTGCGGTTGGCCATAAAGGCGGCAGGGTATTTGACACCCCAAGTGGTGTTGCTGCCAGCACCGATAGAAGTGACATATTCGCCTGTAACATCATAGCTCATGGTGT
>Ga0247611_10009551_pt1 | contig 11628 bp, 27 predicted proteins | sample 177DNAGHGhighgp2_FD_192422 | JGI IMG/M metagenome (GOLD analysis project Ga0247611, IMG submission 192422) | Sheep rumen microbial communities from Palmerston North, Manawatu-Wanganui, New Zealand - 1770 DNA GHGhigh gp2 | ecosystem: Host-associated > Mammals > Digestive system > Stomach > Rumen... | reverse complement strand
CTTTGTCAAGCCACTCCGTCAGAATGTCGAATGACTTTGTGTAGATGTAGAAGACGACATCGGGAATCTCCCTGCAAATCCTCGCGTACAACTCCAGCTGCTCCACGCTCTCGATTTCGCCCGAAGTATGGTAACGGAAATACTTGACAATGTTTTTGCTGCAAAATTCCTTTATCTGTTCAAGGAATTTTTCGGGGTTATTCCTCATCATGTAGGTGTTCGTGGCATAACCTCTGACAGTGCTGTTGTGATGGTATTTCATGTACCTGACGGCATAGCAAGCCTTCAGACACAATGCACAGTGCTTTCCGCATGTGCCGCTGATATTGGTGTAAGGCACACCCTTGCCGTTTGTAAGCGGTTCGTTTCCAGGCAGCATGTTAACCCCTGGGATGTTGCCCAACTTGCCGTTTCCTTTGCTGATGAAAACATGCAAGTCTCCGTTGTCGTATATGGGGTAGATTGGAGTTTTTGTGTTTTTTGTCATAATGTTTTTGTGTTTGCTCACCGACATAACGGAATGGATGGTGTTTTATTACAAGTAGTGAAAATATTCGGGTCTGGAGGCGAAGCCCGCCCAGTTTTCTGGGACGGCGGGGATAATAGGGTATATGGCTGCCTGACCGCTCCGCCTCTCGCGCGTGCGTATATATACCCTATTACCCCAGTCGGCGACGCCGTCGGGAAATGAAAAACCCCCTCGTGGTGAGGGGGTCTCTCGTTCAATCGAATGTCTCGGCGTATGGGTCGGTTTGCCTAGGCCTTTTCGCCTTCCCGAAGCATGGACTCGGTATCTAGGTTTCCGAAGTCCATGTGGGTGAGTTGCGTGTCATTGGCGACGAACTGTCGGCATTGGTCAAACGCGCGTTTGCAGTCGGCTAGGTCGTCTCGGTCGAAAGCGATGAAATCAGTTAATGATTCAGCGGTTCCGCATCTTGCCGTCAGTTCTTCAAGGCCATCTGCGGGGGCGGTGTCGATGTAAGACTCCCCGCCGTCTACATAAGGGGAACTGTATATCCCATAATAAACCATTCTCATGCTACCTTTTTTTTTTGTGTGAACGTACTGCGATACTCATTTGAGTGTGCTGCTTGCCGTCTCGTCCTCCTCCTCCTCGCCAGTCTTCACTGGGAGTCCCTCGCACCCGCATTCGGGGCAGTATTCCACGATGGTGTTTCCTGTGTTCTCGTCATAGGCGTACTCGCCCTGTTTAAGTTCTCGCCCGCAGTTCGGGCAGTAATTCTTTGGTGTTTCCATATCCTTGTTACTTTTTGTTCACCCCGATAACGGAATCGGACGAATTTTATTACAAATGTGATAAAATATGTGCGGCACTAATTTGAGCGTTGACGGAATAAATCAATGGTTGATTCTGTTGTAGCACAGCCCCCATTCAGTTTTGGAATGTCCTTTGCCGCTCGGCATTTCCCATGTCGTGGGATTGATGCCCTCCTTTTTTAATTCCTCGACCCTTTTAAGGAATTTGTCTCTTGAATGGAATTTCTCCGAAAAAACCGAATTCCTTCCCTTTGTGGTCACTCGCCTTGTTGCCATAAGCCTATATGTTATTTTCTCCCTTTTTATGTTGTTCACTCAGCCACCCCTCGCTGTAATCTATATCCACGCAGCCATGATGTTTGTCATAGTGGACTGTAGCGTATGGGTCTGCCCCGTTGTCGCGGAAAAACCCAGTGTTCTCAAAGCGTATTTGTGTTTGCCCGTCCTCGCTGTTCCTTACAGCCGTGCGGTGGAACGTCGCCCTCTCGCAGCCGTCGAGCCAAGCCTCCTCCCCGATGATTCCCTTTACCTCGGTTTCATCGGCATCATGGTCGTAATTGTAATTGGTGACATCGCCATGCAAGATGTCGACTGTGGGCAGTCCTTTAAGATAGATTTCGTAATGCATGTTGCCGATTGCATGCTCTATGGCGTTGAAGTCCTCTTCCTTGTCGGAGCAGGTGTTGTCAGCCAAAAACTTTTTCTGTGTGTCGGTGAGTTTCATTGTCCTTGTGTTTTTGTTCACCGCTATAACGGAAAACAGCCAATTTTATTACAAATAACGGAAAATAACCCTGCTCGCCGTCCGCCAGTAGGGATAATAGGGTATATACGTCGCCGCGGGGCTGTCCGAGGCGGCCTGCACCCTTATATTACCCTATTACCCCAGGAAGCACCAGTCGGGGCTGCATAAAAAGAAAGCCCCCCGATTTCGGGAGGCTGTCCAATGTCTTGGGAACAGAGTCAGAACGGCAGTTCGATGTCGCTCGGTGTGTAGGAAGTGCCGTATTTGAGTGCGACATGGTAGTAGTTGATGCCGTCCTTTTCATTTAGGCCTGCATACTCGCGGATTTCGCGGGCAATGGCGGCGTCCGAGTTGACAATATCCATTGTCGGGTATGTTATAATCAGTTTCTCGGGAACGTCAGAATCGTCGGGGTCGGCTTTCAAGACGGCGATGCCGTCATAGAACTTTCCGCTGTAGCAATGCTCTTCGTTATTGTTAAACACCTTCGGCATTTCACTGTTCGGGTCGTTGCACAGAATGATTTCGTCGCCAATGAAATCGTATTTTTTTCTTTTGTTGTTGCTCATGCGATACTCATTTGAGTGTTATACATTTATTAATTAAACCAATTCTCATTTCCTCCACCGCTCCGCCTCGCTGTCATCCACGGAGATGAACGCGATATAGAAACTTTCGGGGGACACGCAGGGAAGGTTGGCGTTGAAGTCCATCGCGAATTCGTCCAAGACGTAGATGTCGCATTTGGCCAAATTGTCCAACGCAGTTTTGTAGATTTCACTGTCGCTGGCGTGGCTTATGAGTTCGAAACTTCTTCGGTCGAAGAAGTTCTTGCTGAACAGGCAAACAAGTTTCTTTTCCATTATCGTAGATTTTTTTGTTTCCCATCCATAACGGAATTAGGACGGTTTTATTACAAATATCAAATTTTTCACGCCTCGTTCACTTCCTCTCCGTACACCGCCCCCAAGTCGATATAGCACACCTTTTCGTTGTTGCAGTAGGGGTTGCTGGTGTCGCAGGCACTCTGTACCATGGAGTGGCAGAACGTGCAGGGCGTGATGCAACCTTTCCATTGTTCCTTGCTGATGTGGCACTTGTTGAAAGTGCGGTCTCCGATTTTGATTTCATTCTTTGCTGCCATAGTCATTTTGATTTAGGGGTGATGTCCGAACAAGTGGCTGTGTCCGCCTCTACCCATCCGACAACACGGCCGTCGTAGTTTGAGTTAATCGAGCGGTACAACTTTCCGTCGATGTATGTGTACTTCGTGTGTTTCTTTCTGTTGCGTTTCATAGTCCTTGTGTTTTGTTCACCCCGATAACGGAATCGGACGAATTTTATTACAAGTGTTGAAAAAATAGTCCCGCTCTCCGCCGACAGTAGGGATAATAGGGTATAGGGCTGCCTGCCCGCTCCGCCTCTCGCGCGTGCGTATATATACCCTATTACCCCAGGAAGCGCCAGTCTGGACTGGCACGGAAAAAAGAAAGCCCCCCGATTTCGGGAGGCCGTCTCAATGAAACAAGAATTTGTCAATCGATTCGTTTCATTTCTACACGTCCTTTGTATTTCTCAAAGGGGGATAGATTTACGTCTTCGGTGTCGAGATATTCGGCAAGGTCTCTGAGGTAGTCCGCAAGGCATTCCTTGTCAGCCGTTATGACAAGGCGTACCCGCGCCTCCTCCGTCTTTTCTTCGGGTTCGGTTTGACGTTTATATCCTTGTCCTTTGAGGATTTTTTCTGTTCTCTTTAAGTCGCTTACATATTGAAAGGATGTGGTTTTCCAAGCCCCGCCGTCAGACCACTGGAGCCACCAATGCCCCTTGCTGCCGCCAAGTTTGTATAATTTAGTGTCTTTATCCATGTCTTTGCTGTTTTTGATTGTCGACATAACGGAATTTGTATATTTTTATTACAAGTGCGATACTCAAATGAGTGTATCTGATTTATGGCAAATGATAAAGTATAGACATAAGTGGTTCAGTGCCTTGAAATACACCTCATTATAGGATGCATCCTTTGCTATAAACGGTAGTTTTATATCTTTGTTCATGTCGGTGATTGTGGACACCCACTTACCTTTGATAAAGTCCACCGCGATATGGACGCAGTGTTTGTTCCTCATATATTGACAGGCCTCTTCAATAGTGATGTACGGATAGTTTTTTTCGTACTCGATTCTTTTGGGATAATTGAAATTAATTACCATCCCATCCTCGTTGATGCAGGACGAAACTTTTTCGTCAAATCCCGCCTTCTTCAGTTTTTTTGCCAAGTCCAGTGTTATGTATGTCATATCATTGTGTTTGGTTTTTTACTTCATACGTTCCAAAAGGCTGGCGGCTTTATCCCCTATCTCGTCGAAACGGCAATAGTTGTTAGCCCCGCCGTGCCAATCCTCGGCGTGTGCCATCGTGCGTATCAGCACTTTGTTGTACCAATCTTTCCAAAAGCGGACATCGGAAAGACTGACATAGACGAACTTTCCGTCCTTTTCAAGCACCGCCGACCATTCAAAGTGGCTGCCGTTAAAGGTGTGAAGATTGAGGCCAGCCTCTTTGCACATGGCTTTCAACTCCTTCTTGCACTGTCTTTCAAAAGCGGTGTATTCGGGGGTCTTGTCGCAACTGCTCTCGAATCGATGGTTTATGTATTGCTTGACTTTCATAGTTGTGTTTGTTTTTGCTGTTGTACCCCAATAACGGAATGGCGGCTGGTTTATTACTTGTAACGAAACTTTTTCCCGCAACCCGCTGCAGCCAGTCGCCCTATCCGCCGTATGGATTGAACACCGCCTCGAGTAGGGATAATAGGGTATATAGGAGGTATCCAGCGAAGCTCACTGTAAATCAATAAGTTAACCTATTTCTGGCATCAGCTCAGGCGGAATCCAGAATCATGGCGGCGCCGTCCTGAGCTTCGCGCGTATATTACCCTATTGTCCCTGGACGACGGGCTGGGCTTGGGGCTGAAGACGGAAAACCCCCGTCGCTGTGACGGGGGCATCCAATTAACCCAAAACAATAAAAACGTGAAACTAGTCTATGACGATGCAGTCGTCCTCGCTCTCGTCGCCGTCTTGGTGTATCTTCACCTTGCCTACGACGCTTCCGTTCCTGTGGGTCTCGCCGACCCTCGCCTTTGCCCAGTCCATAGCGAGGGCGAGGCACTCGAACTGCTTGTGCAGTGTCTCGATGTGGTAGTTGTCTTTGGTCAGGAGGTCTATAACGTAGTCCATGATATTCTGTGTTTGCGATACTCAAATGAGTGTAATGTATATAGTTTATTCAATTTTCGTATGTATAACGGAATTAGGCTGGGATTATTACAAAAGCCTCCAACTTTTTAGGGCTGGAGGCTCTCCTTTTATGCAGAAGAAAGGTTACTTTTCGGAATGTGCCACCCCGACCGCGATGACATTAATCTCGACCGTGTCGGTGTCTTCGGGGTTGTCTCCATTCTTACGGTCTTTGAAGTCGACAACGTTTTCGTGGGTGTCATCGTCGAACTCAACGACCTCAAAATCTGCGTTGTCTTTCACACACTCATCCTCGGTGGCGTACACTTTGACAGGCGTGTTGTTGTAGTAGTCGATGGAGGAGGCGAAGAATTTGCCGTTCACGTAGTCGTAGAGGGGCAGGTCGGTGATTTTGACGGCCTTCATTTCGTTAGCCTTCCAAATGTAGCCGACCTTGGCGGTGTTGCCGTTGTCAAGCAACTCCTTGGCGAAGTCGTGGCCGTGGTTGGTAAGGCCGCGATGGTAGCCGCAAATCGGCATGTCCGCGATGCGGTTGGTGTCGTTGATGGCATCCTCTGCGGTGAAATAGATGCGGGGCAGGCCGCGGGAATGGAATTTGTCCCTTGCTCCGTCAGCGTACACCATGTCAATGAAGAAGTGCGGTCTGTCGGTTGGGATGGTAGCCCGCTGCACAGCGAGTCTGTTGAATCGGCAGGCGACAATTTTTCCTTCCTTGCGGGCGTAGTAGGTGGAACCCGCGGTTTTGCTCAAATCGAAAGCGTTTTTTTCGTTTTTGTTGGCCATACTTTGATTAATGTTTAGCGGTTAAACTGATTTCTATGTCGGTATAACGTGAAATGCCCAATTTTATTACGAACATTCAAAATTATTTTGTTTTTTTGCCGAATGCCGAGGAAATCTCCTGAAGGAGGGAACACCAGTCGACGATTTCATCGTTTGCAAGGTCAACGCCGTCCATGTCATCATCGAGGTAGTATGCGTGGAGGTCTGCATAGAGAGTGTCGCCGTCCATGTAGAGAGCCTTCACATGGCAGTCGGCCACATCCTCCCCGAACTGCATTGACACGATGGACGGGGCTTCACCGTTCTCCCAATCGAACTCGATGCGTCCGTACGCACCCACAATTTTCTTGATAAGGGAAAGGGAGTCTCTTTTAAGGGCGGCCATCTTTTTACCGAGTTTCCCACATTCTTTTAGCCAAAGAGTCAAAAGAAGTTCTTTATTGGCTGATTCCATTTTGTCGTATTTGTCCATGATGTTTTTTTTTTGATTTCATCGGCATAACGAAACGGAATCGGTTTTATTACAAATAACCAAAAAAAAAACCGACACCTTGCGGTATCGGGTTTCCATAACACCTAAGCGTTGCCGTACACCGTATTCAAAAGCGCGTCATACTTCCGTGTTGATGCGTTCCATAGACTTATCCAACGGTTCGTCTGACGGCTCCGTGTCCACAAGGAAAATCTTGTTGCAGTTCAAATCCTTGACAAGCACCGTCTCCTGCCTGAACGTGTCGGCTATGCGTTCAGCGAGTCTGACAAGGGACTTGCTGCTCAAGCCGTTCACCTCCACCGAAAGGGACTTCTCGCTGAACATCTCGCCGCTGTCGCCGACGTATCGGCCTTTGAAGAAGTGTCCGACGGAGTACGAGCCTATGTACTCTTCCTCGTTCTCCTTGTCGAATACACTGATGACTTTGTGTATCAACTTGTCCTTACCGAGCCTTTGTTTGAAGGTCTCGATGACCTGTTTAATTTTGTTGATTAACTTGTTCGGGGACAGTTCCGCCGCGTTAATGTCGGTCGAGAAGGTTATGATGCCTCCCCTGTACTTGGCCAAACCGTACTGCTCTCCGTGTACGCCCTCATCGAGGGTGTAGGCGTTGGCGTTGAGGCGGCATTCGTTGAGGTAGCCTCCCCTCTGTATGTGTGAGCCGTTGGGCATGGGCTTTCCGCTCGGATGAAAATGCTTGATTTCCCTGACCGCTACACCGCCAATCATTCGGTTGACATTGGATTCTACAATATTTTCGATTAATTCGTTAAAGTTGCACATGATAATAAATATATGCTATTCCGAAACACGCTTCATGACCCCATCCATGAAAGCCACGTGGTCGACAAGCAGGTAGTCGTACAAGTCAGACTGCGCACACCCATAGTCTGGCTTTACCGTTACGCGGATAGAGCCGTCCACAAGTTCCACCTCCGTTACAATGGCGTGGGTTTCGTCGGTGTCGCTCCAGTAATTGAAGCCGTTGCAGTCGATACCGTACTCGTCGCTCCCCGCGACCTCACCGTCTTCGTCCAGTTCGACGAGCGTGATTTTCTTGTCTGGACGCTCGATGAGGATTTCATGGACAAGGTCTATCGCCATCCTGTCGATGCCGTCCTTTTTCTCGAGGATTTCGGCACGCCTCGCTTGTCGGTTTCTCTCGCTTTCCCTGCCGAGTGCCTTGAGGATGATGTGTTTCCCCAAATCGGCTTTGTGGGCAATGGTGTTGACTGTGTACCTGCCGACAAGTTTGCCGCCGAGTCCCGATACGTCCCTTGCAATCTCATCGAAGCGGCTGGCCGCGTCGATTAAGGTTTTTTTGTAAATCTGTGTCTGTTCCATATTGCCAATAATGTTTGTCGCCTGTATAACGGAACGCGGCATGTTTTATTACAATGTAACGAAAAAATTCAGTGACCTTTGTACCGTTGTGTGAATCCGCCGCTCATGGTGTTATCTATCTAATCAAGTCTTCAACATAGGGTTCCTCCCCGCCGTGCAGCCATCCGTTCACGCGGGCGGCGACATTTATTGCCACAAATTTCGAATCGACGGTTGCGTTGTACTGTTCCCAACCCTCGTAGCATGCGGCAATTTTGACAGTCTCCCCGTTGGAGAGTCCGACATGCGCCTCTCTTTCACCCTGTTCGTCGTGGGTGAAATTGATTGATTCGATTTTAATTTTGCGTGTGTCCATCGTATTGTGTTTTTTGTTCTGAACCTATAACGCTGGGGCTTGGATTTTATTACAAATAGCGAAACTTTTTTCCGTCGGCCCCGCGGCAATCCCCATGCATGCATAATATACCCTATTACCCCTGGGACAGACGCTGACAGGTATCGACAAAAAAAGCCCCTCCATGGCGGAGAGGCTTGAGTGTGCCGAACAGTTTGCTACATCTTAAGCATTGCATAATTCCTCTATCGTTGTTTTTGTTGCGTTTACCCGCTCGCAAGGTACAATGACCTCGATGCCGAGTTTGTTCGTTTTCTTGTCGTATGTGGTCTTGCGTATCCCGAAACCGCAATACCAGTTGTTGATTACCTTGCGTGTTATATCGATGAAAGCCTTTGCCTCTTCAAGGGTTTTGAAGGTGTCGCTCTGTGCATATCCCACAAGGCCGTTGTCATAGGACATATCGACCCACATCCCCCAACGCATATTGACACGTTTACCTCTGTCGCGTACCACTCTGAAATAGTCCACGTTGTAGCCGTTTTCGCTTTCAAGCCATTCGGGGCTTTCCTTTTCAAGGCCTTTTGTCATCGCCTCCATCGCGTTTGTCGAATCCACCGCCTTGAAGTGCTGCCCTTTGTATCTTTCTGTAAAATTGCTGCTCATGGCTTTATCCGATTAAGTCTTCAACATAGGGTTCCTCCCCGCCGTGCAGCCATCCGTTCACTCTGTCGGCCACGTCGACCGTAAGCCGCAGTGTAGGCACGGTGGCGTTGTATTGTTCCCAACTCTCATAACAGCGGGCTATTTTCACGACCTCGCCGTTAGACATATCGACGTGTACCTCCCGCTTTCCGTCCTCGTCGCGGGTAAAGTCGATTGATTCGATTTTCACTCCATGTGTATTCATTGCTGTGTGTTTTTGTTAATTCACCCCTATAACGGAATGCGGCTAATTTTATTACAAGTGTATTGTTTTTTTATTTGGCTTTGCGAAAAAAAGCCCCTCCGTGGCGGAGAGGACTTTCTGGTAATCCGACTGTCTAGCTTATTAAGTTTCGGCTCTTTCGGCTTCGCGTTGCTTGATTTTTTTCGACGCTGCCTTCATAGCGCGGCGCATCGAGTGTTTAAAACGCTCTGGATATGTCGCCACAAGATAGGCGGCGATAATCCACCATAGGAGATGGATTGACGCATAAATCCACACTGGCGCAAAAACCATCCACCAGTTCAAATCAATCATGTTTGTCAGTTTCAGGATGACAAACGCCGCTGTTAGTGTATGGCAAACGACTGCAACCACTAACGATAAGGTTCTAAGATACTTCATATTTTTAACGGATTAAAAAGCACGATTGTCAAAATATACTTCGGAATAACCCTTGCGCGACCCCTTGGTCTCACACACCGCCGAGGCGTGGAAGCATGCCCTTGCGATACCCGAAAGCCAAGCCTGCTTGCCAACGAGGGCGACGGCTCTTTCTTGGTCTATCTTCTCCTCTGTATGAACCGTACCGCCTGCTGCTTTGTGCGCTTTCCAGTGCTCGTACCTCATCGAGCCTGCGGCTCTCTCGATATACGGCATGTCACTGTCGATGTAGCCGATTTTCATGAGGTAGGCCTTGTCCCTTTGGGTAAGTGTGTAATTTTTGCTGTCCATAGCCGTAAAGTCTTTAATGTTTGCACCCCCCATAACGAGAAAACCCCAGTTTTATTACAAATCAACAAAAATAAATTCCATATCATATTATATCGTATATGCGATACTCAAATGAGTTTTTTTTTTCTGTTACTGTAATAAAACGGCCACGTTTCCGTTATGTCGGCGTATCAAACAAACACAATTTAGCTATGAGTATCGAGGAAAAACTGTCAAAACGAATCAAGATTGTCGAGGCCGCCCTGCACAACGGTTTTAACGAATCTGTCAACGACATCGAAACCCTGTCGTACTATAAGGACGGACAGGTCTTCACAGACCGTTTCGACCATATCGACACAACGACCACACCCGTAACCGTCCGCTTTATCGGCGGCACTGGCTATGAAGACTTTTCAGTCCAGTTGGACAGACTGACAGAAGGGTCGTTGGACGAACTCATCGCCTGCATAGAATAAGAAGCAAGTTGAACACTAAAAAATAACAGGAATATGTGTATTTCAGGATTATGGGAGACTCTGGCCTCCATCGGCCTCATAATGATTGCATTTGCAGTAGGCTGCGGCTTTAAGATGATTATTGACTGGCTGCTCGAATCCAATTTGTTAGGCAAAATTGTCGGAGTCATGTGTATCGCCGCATTGGCGGTAATGAGTATTACGGTAATCTTTGCGTTCATTTCGGCGGGAAACCCGAACATTTGGATATTTTTTGTATATTCAGCTGCCCTTTGTGTGTCTATATTCCTTTCATTCATGCTTGACCCATGCCCCTTCAAGACTGGCTCAATCGTCGGGGCTGCGGTACTGCTGCTGCTCGGAGGGCTTGTCACCTACGGGCATTGGGCGAGCATCTACTGCGGTATAGACTGCGGTTTCCTCACCGAGTGGGGACACTTTGTATACACCGACGCAAAGCCAATCGTATAAATGGAAGACAGAGAGATTTTCGGCGAGGTTGTGGCCTCGTTCCAGAAAAGATACCCAAGGCGCGCGATATGCGTGGAGAAGGACTTGGGCAGCGAGAACGAATACGTCAGTATCGACGGACAGCGCGAGTTCTGCATCACTGGCTGCTGCCTGTTATTCAACCTGCAACGCCTGTGCAAGTGTCTTCTCGGCGAGATAGAATTATTTTAGTTACTTTGTAATAAAATTGGCACAGTTCCGTTATAACAGCACAAACATTCAAACTATGGATATAAAAGAATTTACAAAAAAGTGGGGGAAACCCCAAATCGTGGGCAGATTGAGAGGCTGCCTTGTGTCCCTCGGAGTCATCAACGACGTTTGCGTGTTGAGCAAAACACAGTTGAGAAACACAAAAACCCATTAATTATGACAAAGGAAACCAAAAAAGAAGGGCAGAACCTTTACAGAGTAACTTTCTACTATCACACCAACGGCAGTGTGCTTGTGAAGGCTTCGAGCGAGGAAGAAGCCCTTAAACTGGCAGACAGCAGCAACATCATCAACGAGGAACTGATTGAAGGCTTGCAGGAGGACAATGACCCTGACGCTGAACTGGTCGAGGAAAACGTCGAGCCAGACATCCCTCTCTTCTGACCACACTGGACTGACTTCTGGACGACGGCCGAAAGGTTGCCGTTTTTTTTTTTTCAATACTTGTAATAAAAGTGAAACAAACCCGTTATGCCACTGAAACAGACAAAAACAAAAACATTATGGCAAAGAACAACGAAAAACAAGTGGTAAACCTTTACGAAGT
>Ga0247611_10009550_pt1 | contig 11629 bp, 11 predicted proteins | sample 177DNAGHGhighgp2_FD_192422 | JGI IMG/M metagenome (GOLD analysis project Ga0247611, IMG submission 192422) | Sheep rumen microbial communities from Palmerston North, Manawatu-Wanganui, New Zealand - 1770 DNA GHGhigh gp2 | ecosystem: Host-associated > Mammals > Digestive system > Stomach > Rumen... | reverse complement strand
TGACGCCGATGCTGATGCCGACGCTGACGCAGATGCCGATGCTGACGCAGATGCAGATGCTGATGCCGATGCCGATGCAGATGCCGATGCTGATGCCGACGCCGATGCCGACGCCGATGCCGATGCAGATGCCGACGCCGACGCCGACGCAGATGCCGATGCCGATGCCGACGCCGATGCTGACGCCGATGCAGATGCAGATGCAGATAGCGATTTGGATTCCGATGCAGACTCTGATTTAGACTCAGATGCAGATTCTGATGCCGATGCTGACAGTGATGCCGATGCAGATAGTGATGTAGACTCGGATGCCGATGCGGATTCTGATGCTGACGCTGATATTGACTCTGACTCTGATGCCGACGCAGATGCCGATAGTGATGCTGATGCGGATGTAGATTCAGATAGTGATGCCGATGCTGATGCAGACTCTGATTTAGACTCTGATGCGGATAGTGATACCGATAGTGATTCGGATAGTGACAGTGATAGTGACGATGATCCAAATCCGGATCCAAAGCAAGACCCGAATCCTCCTGCTCAGCAGCCGGATGTACAACCTCAGACTCCAACTATAAACATGGATGAAAATCCTAGTGCTTACGTTCAACGTAAAGATGTATCAGAAGTTGTTCCTTCTATTGATAAACGTCAATACATAAGATTCAGTGCAAATAGTGAACCTATAACAATGGAACAGAACGATAAATTAAACTCTATCCTTGATATATCAAGAGGTGGTATGGCAGTAACTCACGATAAACAGTTAAAGGTCGGTGACGTTATTCCTGTAACCTTCAGTTACGGTGATATGAGTGTAAATGCAGATGTCAAAGTTGTTTCAGCTTCCGACAGACGTGCAGGAACTCAATTCGTAAACTTAACCGAATCAACTGCAAATCAGTTATTGTATATGAGTTTATTGATGGAAGCTAATCAAAAATTACAATAATTTAAAAGGTGGATAAAAAGAGAAAGCCGATTATGTTTATAACATGTCGGTTTTCTTTTTTTATGAATATTAATCAATAATATGTATACTTGAACCTGTACCTGCAGAGCTATTATATCTTCTCCAACCGTTATTTCCATAATAATCATTATAACTGCCATAGCTGCGTCCGTTGTCTAAATAATAAGGGTTTGTATAAATTGGCGGAGTGTAACCCGTAGGTACCCCAAAGAAGGTTTGATGAAATCCGTCTATAATATTTTTAAATCTTGTCCTTTTATAATTGTTATTTGCGGTATTTCTGTTGTAATTATATATAATATTATTTACACGTTGTTCTACTGTAGAATTTGGATATTGTCTGCCGAAAATATTATCCTCAAGACGTTCTATTCTTGTAAGTAAATTTTGATTGGCATAATTATTGCCAAAAATATATTCTTCTGCTTCTGCTAACCTGATATAACCGTAATCGGATGTTCTGTTGTTTTGCGTGATACTGCCGCAATTATAAAATCCTCTATCCTGAAGTGTTGCAATATTGTTTTTTAATATGTTGTCGGCGGATACGGGCAGTGAAATTGCTATTGAAACTAATACAAAGAATAATTTTTTCATATAAAACTCCTCTGATTTACGGATATAGTGTAAACAGAGTGAACAAATATTTCATTACCCGATGAATTATTTTAATTTCGCTACAAGAATGATAGGAGAATAGGTAAGTTCTAAGTTAGGATATTTTTTTGAGTATTCGTTGCAGAAGTTTTTTATTTTTATTATGCTCCAAGTTTTTGAGGAAAGAGAGTTTACTCCGGTATTTTTCATATGCTTAAGAATTTTTAAAGGATTGTCAAATGATATTATTTTTTCAAATTGTTCGCATTTTATAATTTCAAAATTTTGTTCCAATAATTTTATTATTTCGTTGGCAGTTTTATATTCTAAACCTAAACCGCTTACATCTTTAAATTCTTTAAAATTGTTTGGCGAAAAAGTTGAAAAAGCAAGAATACCGTCTTTTTTTAGGTTGTTTTTGCAGTAATCAAAAACTTTTCCCATATTCTCAAACCATTGAAAAACCGCATTTGATGCTATCAAATCAAATTTCTGATTAAATTTTATCCTTCGAAAATCCCCGCAAAAAAATACGGCATCATTTATATATTTCCTGACAAATTTTTCCGATTTTTCAACTAAATCGTTTGCATAATATTCGTTGAAATTTATTTTCTTGCTTAATTGTTCTGTTAAAAATCCTGTTCCTGCCCCGAGTTCTAAAATTTTCTCATAAAATGAGCCTTCTAATTCTTCTGCAAGTTTTTCGGCAATAATTTTTTGTACAACGGCATGCTCAGAGTATTTATCAATACTGCTTTTAAAATGTTTTTTTATTGTTTTAGGGTCTGTTTGCATAATTTATTATTTCTTCCCAGCTGTTAAATTCAAAAAACGGAAAATGCCCGCTGTTTAGAATAACCGTTTTTGCTTTATCCTGCCAAAAACTCAGCTGATTTCTTGTAGGGATAATCTTATCCGTATCACTAATTATAGCACAGTCATAAAAGTTATCGTATTCGCAATTTCTGCCTTTTATAAAATCGTTCAAGGCAACAAGTTCGGATTTTTGATTTTCTATTGTCCGTTCAACAGGATTTTCAAGATATTTTTCATAATCCTCATTACGTTTAAAAAGGTTCTTTTGGAATTTTCCCTGTAAGCCTGTATCTACATATTTTAATGTAAGGTCAAAAGTTTTTATGGGGATACCCCATTCGTCATTAATTGGGTATGGAGTACCGTTTATTGCAATTTTCTTATCAAATTTTGGAAGTTTATCTTTTAATAAATACGCAATATAAACACCCATTGACCATGTTATAAGTTGGCAAGTCTCATATTCCAATTTTAAATCCCGTAAGTTAATATCACTGTAATCGTATATTACAAGGATATCATAATTCCCGTAACTCAATCTCTCAAACGGTTTATAATCAAAACTCCATCCGCAAAAGAATATAATCAAATTATCATTTTCTTTTTTGTTTAGCCAATGAAACTGCATAAATTTCCCTCAAAATTTTCAACTAAGATACGCATGCTACAATAGCATCCGTCAATCTTTTGACTTTTACTATTTCTAAAGTATCAAATCCTTTTGGTACATTGTTTGCTTCAGGAATTATTGCTTTTTTAAATCCGGCAACGGCTGCTTCGTTTAGTCGTTTCTCAATGCTGTTAACAGGATGAATTTCGCCTGAAAGTCCTATTTCACCGATAATTACGGTTTGAGGATCAACAACAACATCTCTTGCACAAGTTGCGACAGCTAAAGCTATCCCTAAATCTGCACTCGGCTCATCAACTTCAATTCCGCCCATAACGTTTACATAAACATCTTGTTTAGAAAAATTTAGTCCTACACGTTTTTCCAATACCGCAAGAATTTGGTGTAATCTGCTTATATCAACTCCGTTAGTAACACGTCTTGGCGACGGATATGATGTTGTTCCGACTAATGCCTGAATTTCAACCATTAACGGTCTTGTACCCTCGTTTGTAACAATAATTGCACTCCCGGGAGTCGCAACTCTGGAGCGTTCGTTTAAGAATAATTCGTTCGGGTTCGTAACTTCGTGAAGTCCGTCTGTCCGCATTTCAAAAATCCCTACTTCTGCTGTGTTCCCAAAACGATTTTTCATTGCACGTAACATTCTGTAGGATTTATATTTATCGCCTTCAAAATACACTACGGTATCAACCATGTGTTCCAATACCTTCGGCCCTGCAATACTTCCCTCTTTTGTTACATGTCCGATTACAACAGTTGTTATGTTCTTACTTTTTGCAATATGCATAAGAATATTTGTACATTCTCTAATCTGAGAAACGCTGCCTGCCGAACTTGCAACATTATTTGAATATATAGCCTGAATACTGTCGATAATCACAAAATCAGGGGAGATTTTTTCTATTTGAGTTTTGACATTATCCATATTAGTTTGGGGATAAATATACAATAAATCAGAATTGATGTTTAACCTTTCTGCCCGAAGTTTTAATTGAGATGCACTTTCTTCTGCCGAGACGTATAAAACTTTTTTACCTAACGCACATAATTTTCCGCAGGTTTGTAATGTTATTGTAGATTTACCTATTCCGGGATCGCCTGCTAAAAGAATTAAAGAACCCTGAACAAATCCGCCGCCCAAAACTCTGTCTAACTCGGAAATTCCCGTACCGACACGAACTTCTTCCCCTATATGAATATCTTTTAATAACTCGGGATTTTCTGTATTGATAAATTCGTTGGCAGCAGCATTTGGAGCTTTTTCATCAAATTGGACTTCTTCAACCAAAGAACCCCAGGAATTACACTCGGGACATTTGCCTAAATATCCTGCAGTTTCATAACCGCATACCTGACATACCCATTTTGATTTTACTTTCTTTGCCATAGGTATATTATAATTTGATAGGAATTTTATAGCAAGTGATAATTGTAAGATTTCGCAAAATTTGCATTTTTATAGTATGATATTTATCAGCAAGGGGAATTTTAATGGAAGAATTACTAGAACATTTAGGTTTAGCGGAATGGGTAGCTGATGCTATTAATGACAGTTTAATTATTTTACCGTTTTTGTTGGTAATATTTATTTTAATCGAACTTTTTGAATTTTATTATTCCGATAAGGTAAAACGATTTGTCAGATACACGCAATCCGGCGGACCTGTAATTGGCAGTTTGGTTTCAATCATTCCGCAGTGCGGATTTTCCGTTATTGCAAGTACCTTATATGTCAGAAAATATATTTCAATGGGTACTTTGATTGCAATTTATCTTGCAACTTCTGATGAGGCGTTGCCTGTTTTGGTTGCTCATCCTGATAAGTACAAATATATTCTTCCGGTTATTGCGGTAAAATTACTCGTTGCAATACCGGCAGGTTACTTGATTGATAAGATTTTTAAACCTGTACTCAGAGAAGTTAAGGTTTTAGAAAAATCAGAATCCGGTGAAGAAGTTTCTCGCCCAAGCAAAAGAGCATTATTGTGGGATGCTTTAAAACATACATTTAATATCTTCGGATTTATTCTTGTAATTACCCTGATATTGAATTTTCTTCTAAGTGAAGACAGAATTGTTGATTTTTATCAGAACGGTGTAATTTTATACAAATTCATTCAGCCGATAATTACGGCATTTATCGGATTAATTCCTAACTGTGCTGTATCGTTAGCAATTACGGTTCTTATGATTAAAGGTACAATAAGTTTTGGCGCTGCTATGGCAGGTTTGTTATCTAACGCAGGGTTAGGTTTGTTGGTACTTTTAAGAGGAAACAGACTGAAAAATAATTTGAGAATTGTTGTTATTCTTCTTCTTATAAGTATTATTTGCGGAGAAGTTCTTCAGCTTGTAACGGGTTTAGTACATTAATTAGGAACTTGTATGCACAATTAGCCACGTCACGTCGGGTGTATTGGAATTAAGTACCCTCTCTCAAATTTGTAAGCTCAACACAGTTTCGCTAACAAATTTTTCTCTCTCCAAGGAGAGATATAAAAATAAGTTCTCCCTTGGGGGAGAAAATGAGCTAAAGGCAAAAATTAGAAATCTAAGAGAGGGTATATAACAAAAACTTATACTCGTTATTGTGACGTTTGGCTAATTAAGTATATAAATTCCATTAATTATTAGACAATATATTTTTGCAGAATGAGTTTTTTAAGAGCTTTAGCCCATACGGAATCAGGTTGAAGCTGGAGTAATCTTTCCAAATAAACCAAAGATGCATGATAATCGCCAAGCTTTTTCTTTGCTGCTGCCATTGCATACAGTGCATCAATAAAATTCGGATCTAATTCAAGAGCTTTTTCTAAATCCGCAACGGCTTTTTCGATTTTAGGATTTTCGATATCTTTTCTTGATAATATTATTCTTGCCCTGTTGTAATAAGCATCTGTCATTTTATCGTCAAGCTGAATGGATTTTGTATAATCAAGCATTGCTTCGGTATAATTTTCCAAAGCATCATATGCTACTGCACGGTAAAAATATGGGATAGCCCAATCATTTTTTAATTCTATTGATTTATTTATATGCTCGATTCCGCTATAGAATCTGCCGTTTTGAATATCCTCAATACCGTTATCGAGATGGAATTTATAATCATCCGTCATATTTTTGCTCTTCAATTTTGAAATTTGTTAATTTAAAAACTCTTCTTTAAACGCATTGGTAAGTACGGCAGCTTTTTCATATGCTTCTTCTGCCCCTTTTTGTTGTAACTGAGTATAAGCTGCATCAAAGAAATTGACAGCTTTTTCAACAGCTTTTGGATTATCAATCATAGTTTTCATATCAGCTTCAAGAGCTTTATTAACTCCTGACATTTTAACTTGAGAACGCCCGATAACTGCCTCAGGCGAAAGAGATAAATCTTCTGTGACCGGCAGCGGCGAAGCATTTTCTTCTGCAATTTTTGCCTCAGCAGGCTGAGGGATTTCTTTTTTAATTTCAACTTTTGGGAAATTTAGATTGCTTTGATTATTGTTAATTTCTCTCATAGTTGTACCTCTTTCTTTTGCGGTCTTTTACTCCCAAAGACCACGTCTAATCTCACTTTTTCTTTTATAGTTATAAAACACCAAGATTATATTTTTTGCTATTTTGTAAAAAAAAAATTACAAAAGTTAATATAAATTTTTTCTTACAAATTTTATGTTATCATTTATTATATAACATAATGGGAAGTAATGCAAGATATGAATTTATTTAATTTATTTGGAAATATTAATATGAAAGATGCCCTGCTGTTCTTACCGGATGCGGTATTTATCGTAGAGGAAGAATCAGGAAAAATATTATGGGCAAACAATAGAGCTTCAATAATATTTGAAGTCGCAAGAGAAGATTTTGTAGGGTTATACTTTGACGATATCGTCGCACAGGGTATGAATTTGGCTTACCAATCTTCCGTTAAAGATACTTCGGTTATTGGCGGTGCTGCGGTAAATGATAAAGAATTTTTTGTTGAATTGAGTGCCAATTTACTTGAGGACCAATATTTTGTTACGATACGTGACGTTACGGAAATGACTAATATTCTTGCTCAGGCTGAAAAAACAGGTAAATTAAACAAAGATAAAAATATGATGCTTACAAAGCTATCAAGTGAGTTTAAATCTCCCGTACAGTCAATTTTGGGATTTTCTCAAGCCTTGAGTGACGGTTTGGGCGGTGAGATAAATGAAAAACAACGTAAGTATGTTCGTATTATAAATAAAAATGCCACAGAACTGCTTTATTTTATGGATAAGTTTTTTGAATTTGCTCAAGTTGAATCTAAACTTTATAATAAACAGCTTGGTATGTTTGACGTAACTGAACTTATTCAAAATGTTATAAGAGATAATGAAGTTGCGATTGCTACAAAAAAATTGAATGTTTCAACAGATTTTGAAAACATTATCAGCAAAAATATATATAGTGATGAGAATGCATTAAAGATTATTCTTCAAAATATTCTTGAAATTTCAATAAAATTAACTGAGATAGGGAATATTAATATAGAATTATTAAATCCTCCTTTAGAGGATGTTGTTGCAGTGGGAATTACCCCGATAAAAAATGCAACTGAACATTCGTATATGCTGATAAGGGTTAGTGATAACGGCATGGGCTTGCAGGAAAACGATGTTGACGGTATATTTGAACCTTATTCTCAGTTGGATAAAACCAATAAAAAGAATTTGGTACGCTCAATATCCTTGGGAAGTGCAAAAGAGTTGGTTAAAGCTTTAAACGGTGCTATTTGGCTGCAAACCGAAGTTATGAAGGGTACTATATTTAGTTTGATTATTCCTGTTGAAAACGGAGCAATTCCTCAAGATGAGTAATGTCAGCTTAAAAAACATACGCAAGGTTTATGACAAAAATGTTGTTATAGACGGTATCAATTTAGAGATTAAGGACAAAGAATTTATAGTTCTTGTCGGGGCATCCGGTTGCGGAAAATCTACGATTTTGAGGATGATAGCCGGCTTAGAAGAAATTTCCGACGGGGAAGTATGGATAGGTGACAGAAAAGTTAATGACGTTCACCCAAAAGACAGAGATATTGCCTTTGTTTTTCAAAGTTATGCACTTTATCCTCATATGACAGTCAGAGAAAATATTGCGTTTGGTTTGAAAATGCGTAAAGTTGATAAGGCAACAATTGATAAAAAAGTTATGGAAGCCGCTGAGATATTAAATTTAACAGAATATCTTGACAGAAAACCAAGACAGTTATCAGGTGGTCAAAGGCAACGTGTTGCTCTTGGCAGGGCGATAGTCAGAAATCCAAAAGTTTTTTTGATGGATGAACCGTTATCTAATTTAGATGCAAAACTTCGTGTCCAAATGCGTTCAGAGATTAAAAAATTACATGAAAAATTACAAACAACTTTTATTTATGTTACTCATGACCAAACGGAAGCACTTACTATGGGTGACAGGATTGTCGTACTTGATAAGGGACATATCCAGCAGGTTGATACTCCGGAAGAAATTTATAATAATCCGCAAAATACTTTTGTTGCAGGATTTGTTGGTTCCCCTCAGATGAATTTCATCGACGGCGAATTGATTAATGAAAAGTATAGAGGTTATACTGTCGGAATAAGACCTGAAAAAATGGTTACAGGCGGTGATATCAGGCTTACGGCAAGTGTTGATATTACGGAAATGCTGGGTTCTGAGAAAATTGTCTATTTTAATATCGGACAAACAAAGTGTTCTGCAAAACTATCCATAGAAAACAAATTTGATAAGACTATTGAATTATCAATTAATCCTGATGACATATATTTGTTTGACAAGGCTACAGGTAAAAGAATTTAAAGTGTAAATAAATATTAAGTTAATATATATTAACTCGCAAAAAATATTGTTCAGTTGTTATATAATTCTTGTAGGCAATATATGTTTAAGCGGGTTAGATAATGCTTGTATCAAAAGTATCAAATAAATTTAATAGCAGTCATATAAATTTTCAGTCAAGAGCCAAAAAAAATGATGCGGTTTATACTGAAAATAATTCAACGGGATTAAAAAGAATCCCTGTCTTGGTTTTAATTGCGATGAGTCCTATAGCATTATCAAAATCTACGGCAGCAAACCCGATTACATTAAATACACAAAATGTTGAACAAGTTTCTGATAATAATGATTCTTCTAATCCGGAAGAAATTTCAAGAGAAACGGTTAGCTCGGGTTATCAGCATTGTTCTTTTATAAAATATGATACGGATGATAATAAGGATAATGCGGAGCAGCTCGGTTTCAGATATAATTATCTTTCTGAAGGCGGATATCAGGGATGTATAGGCGGTTATTTTACGTCAATATGTGCTTGTCAAAATGCCAATAAATCATATTATGCTACTTTTTACGAGCATGATAACGGTAAAAAATCTAAGAAGCCGCAGTTAGTTAAAATTCCGGAAGGGTTTGGCAGATATATATTAAATTTTGCAAAAACAAAAGCAAATAATAATGCTGTGTACGCACTGCCAAAATCTTCGTATGAAAGAGTTTTTGGAGCAGATTCTCTAAAAAATGCTCCTAAAATAGAAAATGTGGTTACGACTATTGTTTCAAAGGAGGGAAACAAATTTCCGCAAAATAAACCTGATGGTTTTTGGGAATAGAAGTTAAATTCAAGAGAGAAAAGGAGTATATATATGAGCATATCACCTATTTTGAAAAATAGAATTGATGGGGTTCACAATTCAGTTAATTTCACTTCAAAAAGAAAAAATGATTTACCGGAGCGGTATGAAGAACCTAAAACACCGTCTTATATTAGGCGTGTGCCGGTTATGGTATTGATTGCAATGAGTCCGTTAACTATTGCAAATTCAGAAGCAAAAGGTCCTGCGTTCCCGACTAAACCTGATATTGAGGCTGTGGAACAGCGTCAGCAGAACAAACCTTCTCCTTCTATAGTTAAAAAAGAAAAAGTTCATCACGGTTATGAAGAAATGCAGTTTGTAAAATTAGATAATAACGGAAACCTTCAAAATATTGAAAAATTGGGTGTAAATTACAGTTATCTTTCAGAAGGCGGTTATAAGGGGCTTATGAATCTTGTGGTCAATGTGATTAGTGCGAAGCCTGATAGAAATAACCGTTATTTAATTTTATATAATGAATTAAAAAGTGACGGGTCCTCTGCTCCGCAGCGAGCAACTACTATAGCTGCTCCATTTGGACAATATATTTTGAAGTTTGCCCGTTCAAATAGTAATAATTATGCAGTAGTTCTTGACCAAAAAGGTCATCTTAATCAGCTTTATGGCGGAGATATATCTCCTATAGAAGATCAGGTTACAATATTATATGATGAGCATACGGGTACTACTTATAAATATCCAGCTCGCAGATAATTCCAAATATAAAAAATCCCCCTTCTTTAAATGAAAGGGGGATTTTTTTATAACGTATTTATAAATTTTTCAAAGGCTTTTTGGCCGTTTTCATCTCTTTTAAATATACCGTTGTTTTCAAGAATTTTTAAATATACTTTACCAATTTCGTCTTGAAGTATTTCCATTATGTTGTCTTCAGAAATATCATCGTATTCAATGATGAAATTTTCAACCCACTCTGCATATTTTTTAGTAATTTCATCACTCCTTAAATCTTCGCAATTTAGAATTTTATTTGCAATTAGTTTTAAATTACTGTCTAGTTGTGCAGGTAAAATTGCCATGCCTAATAAGTCAATTATTTTAAGAGGCTTGTCTTTAACAAACAAATATTGCGGGTGAGTTCCAAATATTCCGTTTGGAAACTGCGGTGTTGAATGGTTATTTCTAAGAATCAAATCTAACTCGTATATGTCTCCGACTTTTCTTGCTACCGGTACAATGGTATTTTTAGCATTATTATCAAAACTGTCGATAAGTCCTATAGAATCATCTCTATAAGTTTTCCATTGATTAAGAATGTGTGTTGCAGCTTTAACAATTTTTGTGTAATCTTTATATCTTAACCTTAATACTGATACAGGGTAGTTAAGTATCCCAAATTGTACGTCTTCAAATCTTTTTAATTTATAATATTTTTCTATTTCCATACGATTAATAGCCGGTTCAAAATTACCTCCGCAAAATTGCTCATGAGGCAAACCTTTCTCGTTTGCAAAAGGCAGTTCACATTCTGCACCCACAAAATAATGAGGGAATATATTTAGAAATTCAAATAATTTTGTAAAAGTATTTCCGTCTATATACATATTGATATGTTTTGTGTTTGCTGCCGTAAATTGCTCATTATAATAAGCTTCAGGAGCATACCTAAATACCCAATCTTCTTTATTGAGGGTTATAGGAATGCATCTGAGGTGTGAATTATTTTTAAATCCTTCATTTTCTGCACAGGCTTCACATTTTGGGTATAAGGGTTTTACGTTGTTTTCGGAGTCGGCAGTTGTTTTCGTTGCTGTATCTACACATAAATCCAAACGTCCGTATTTGGTTGAAGTATTCCAATGCAGATTATTTTTTGCACGAGATTGCTTTATATAGTTTGAATCTTTAGTAAATTTATAAAACCATGCAGTAGCTCTTTTCGGTGATATACGGTGCATTTTTTTGAAATTGTCTATCACTTCGTGCGGTTTA
>Ga0247611_10009549_pt1 | contig 11629 bp, 2 predicted proteins | sample 177DNAGHGhighgp2_FD_192422 | JGI IMG/M metagenome (GOLD analysis project Ga0247611, IMG submission 192422) | Sheep rumen microbial communities from Palmerston North, Manawatu-Wanganui, New Zealand - 1770 DNA GHGhigh gp2 | ecosystem: Host-associated > Mammals > Digestive system > Stomach > Rumen ... | reverse complement strand
CTTCACCTTTTCGGCGAGGAACTTTTCCAAGGACTTCGGGTTGAGGAGCGCCTTGGTCATGGGCCAGTAGTAAGTCTTGTTGGCAGAGCCACCGCCCTTGGCGACGAAGAGGAACTTCATTTCAGCACCTTCTTCGGCGTGGATGTCGATCTGGGCAGGCAGGTTGCAACCGGTGTTCTTTTCTTCGTACATGGTCAAGGGTGCAATCTGGCTGTAGCGGAGGTTCTTGGTGGTATAGGCGTTGTAGACACCTTCAGAAATCGCTTCGGCGTCATCAAAGCCCGTCCAGACCTGCTGGCCCTTGTGGGCGACGCAGATAGCCGTACCGGTGTCCTGGCAGAACGGGAGGATGCCCTTGGCGGCAACGCAGGCGTTCTTGAGCATGGTGAGGGCGACAAACTTGTCGTTGTCCGAAGCTTCCGGGTCCTGCAAAATCTTTGCGACCTTGGCCGTGTGGGCCGGACGCAGGCAGAATTCGACTTCTTCGAAAGCGGCCTGGGCAATCTTGGTGAGCGCCTCAGGGGCGACCTTCAGAATCTTCTTGCCTTCGAATTCGGCGACAGAAACGCCATCTTTACCGAGGTTTACGTATTCGGTAGTATCTTCACCGTGCTGGACGGTAGCTTCGTATTTGAATGCCATAGTTTCCTTTTTTTAGACGAGAGACGAGAGACGAAAGACGAGAGTGTTTGCACATGCGAAGCATCACTATCCATTCTTATATCTTTCGTCTGTAGGGCAGTTCTTTCGTCTAATCCTGTGGTTAGTGATTTGTGATTAGGGATTAGGCAACAGGAATTTGGCTTTAGGTTCATAAACATGCGGCTATGCCGCCTAACTCACCTAAGGCCTACAACCTACTACCTAAGACCTCATTTCGTTACTTCATGTATAAAGATAATTCTTTCACTTGTCGTCTGCAGGGCCAAAGGTTCGTTCATTCGTCTAATTTTGTGATTAGGGTGTTTTCGGCGCAGTTGGCTATAACAGTCATTTCTTAACTCAACCTTAGTAAATAATTAATCGAAACAAAGAACTCCATTTATCGCCCAATTTCTACACATTATCCCCCCTTTTTGCCAATTTTTTTGACCTTTTTTCCTTTTCACATGACAAAAATCACACAAGATGTACTATTTTTGATAACAAAACAAAAAACTTCTTTTTCCAAGAGGATTGAATAATGAAAAAAATTCTGCTCGCCACGATGATTTCGGCATCGATGGTTTTCGCTTTTCCATCCCTTAAAAGCGCCACAGAAGCCACAAAAACAGCTACCGCCAAGGTAGAAAAAGCAGCTGAAGCTCCGGCTGCAGCAGAAGCAAAGGCCGCAGATGCCAAGGCTGCCGCAAAGACTCAGGCAACGGACGCCACAGCCGCAGCTAAGGCTCAAGCTAACGACGCCACTGCAGCTGCCAAGGCTCAGGCAACAAAGGCCACGGATGCAGCTGCCGCTGCTAAGACACAGGCTACTGACGCCGCCGCTGCCGCAAAGACCCAGGCTACCGATGCAGCTTCTGCCGCTAAGGCTCAGGCAACACAGGCTACCGACGCCGCTGCCGCAGCAAAGGACAAGGCTGTCGATGCAGCCGCTTCCGCAAAGACACAGGCTACCGACGCCGCAGCCGCTGCCAAGGGCAAGGCCACTGGCGCAGCAACCGCCGCCAAGAGCAAGGCTACCGCTGCTAAGTCCAAGGCCACTGTTGCTAAGGCAAAGGCCGTAGGCGCCGCCACCGCAGCAAAGACCCAGGCAACGAACGCAGCAACCGCCGCCAAGACCCAAGCAACGGACGCTGCTGCTAACGCTCAGGCTCAGGCAACCGGAGCTGTCGATGCAGCCAAGGCTCAGGCTTCTGACGCTGTCGCCACCGCCGATGCCGCTAAGACCCAGGCTACTGATGCTGCCGCTAACGCTCAGGCACAGGCCACCGCAACTGTCGATGGCGCCAAGGTTCAGGCCCTTCAGGCTTCTGCCACAGCAACTCAGACTGTCGAAAACGCTCAGGCCCAAGCCGCTGCCGCTCAGAATCAGGCAACAGCCACTGTTGACGCCGCTCAGGCTCAAGCTCAGGGCGTAGTCGATTCCACAAAGGCCACAGTCCAGACCCAGGCAGCCGAAGCCCAGGCTCAAGCCGCAGAAGCCACTGAAGTTCTCGAAGCCAAGACCGAAGCCCCGGTAGATACCGCTGCGCTCGCCAAGGCCGAAGAAGAAAAGAAGGCCGCCGAAGCTGAAGCTAAGGCCAAGGCCGAAGAAGAACAGAAGAAAGTCGAAGACGAAACCGCTGGCACTGCCAAGTCCGCCGTCATGGACAATCCGTGGGAATTCATCGCAGTTTCCGCAGCATTCATTGCCTCTGTTCTCGTGATTATCTTCACCGGGGACTAATAAGTTCTTTTCAAACGCTTCAAAGCAAATTTAAAGGCCGTCCACGAGACGGTCTTTTTTTTTTGCGCAGTCCTTACAGTTTAAACAAAGTAGCGATAAACAGTTTCGTGGCGAATTTCCTTATTTGCGTTACATACTAAAAGCTCTTTTGGGGCCTTTTGATATGTAATCAGCCATTTGTTATTTTGTATGTTGCATATTTAAAAGACGTTTTATAAAGTTTAGTATGTAAATTTATCCTAAAAATGAGGGGCTTTAGGGTATTTTTTTCAAAAAAAATGCTTATAAAAGTCAAAAAAACTAATTTAGTATGTATTACAACAAAGTATCCAGTATTTCGCACAAAAAGTCACAAGGGGAAAAAATTTGCATAAATCGGGGAACGATTTGAGAACAGAAATAAATTTATTCTAATGTAATTCAGCATTAAATAACTTATTTTCATAATCAAGACAATACTGTTAGAGGGCAAAACATGTTTTGCCCGTTTTTACATTAAGGAGGAATCGTGAAAATCAAGAGCTATCTGTGGGCTTTATGCGCTGCCGTAGGAATAACTGTAGCGCAACAAGAACAACCGACTCCTTATGATTTGATTAGGCCGGTTTGGCCGTTGACTTGGGACAGCACCATATTCAAGACAAATTTCACCCCAGGTCCAAAGCGAGTTTCTTTACCAAGCAAAAACACACCGGAATACTACGCTCCAAACGAGATAATTACCCCAGACACCTTGAACCAGGCGTACATTGACGCCATGGTAATCCAGATATCCCCCATCCGCGTAAACCAGGCCGGTTACCGTCCACAAGATGCAAAAAAGCCCGTTTTGTATGTCGGTTCCGCAACAGATTTCGATGTCGTCAACGCGAAAGGCGAAGTCATTGCCAAAGGAAAGTTCACGGAGACGCTAAAGAACTCCGTTTCGTCCTCTTTAACAATCAAGGCTTCGAACAACGCACAAATAGAATACGGTGGCGACAACCGCTACACGGCATCAAAAACAGGTCCATCAGGAGCCTTAAAAAGAGGTTACCTCCCCGACGGTCTCCCCGAAAACGAAAGATTGCGAATCAAGGTCGGAAACGATTATTCCTCCACATTTATCGTGAGCGACAGAGTTTACTCCATGCTTCGCGACGCGGTACTCAAGTTCTACGGAATCAACCGCAGCGGCAATTCGGAATCGTGGTTCCACAAACCTAGCCATCTGAAAGACGGCTCTCTTGCCAATGTCGATATGACCGGAGGCTGGTACGACTGCGGAGACCATCTTAAAGAAAGCCAAACTATCTCCTATAGCCTAGCTCAACTGGCCATGACCGCAGCGGCCTATGAAGACCGCGACCAGGACAACTACGCATTCAACCAAGGCGAAGCCCAGAATACAGACAACATTCCTGACATGCTCAGAGAAGCCAAATTTGGAGCCGAATACGTCATAAAGGCATACGATGCAGCCAAAGGCGTTGTATCGGCGATGCCAGTATCCATTGGCGAAATCGGCAAAGACCACGGATGGTGGGGTTCTCCAGAATACCAGGACAATACACTCCATGATAGAGGCGGTCCGACAGCTCGAATCTTGAGAAGCGATGACAACCCCGGAAGCGACGCAGAACTTGGAAGCACCGCCTCCGGAAACTTTGCCGCAGGCTTGGCCATAGTCTCCAAAGTTTGGGCTAAATACGATTCCGCATTCGCCAAGAAAAGCTTGACTGTAGCAAAGGCTCTCTACGATTACGGCAAATCCAAGAAAAAACTCACGAACTCGCCGGCATATAGTGGCGGATCCACATACCATGACGAAATGGGCTTTGCCGCAGTATGCCTTTTTTACGCCACCGCCGATAAAACATACCTGAACGATGCCGTCGAAGAAAAATCTTTAGCGGGCGGCCAAACCAAAAGAGACTTCATCAACAGCGACAAAAAAGGTGCTGGCATGTTCAATGGCGGATGGTTCGCGCACAAGGAGGCATCTTACCTGAAGTCCAATGCCGCCTCCGACTGGGCAAGCGTGTTCACAAGCGGTCTTTACGCCTTTTACAAGTTAATTCTAGAAACTCAAGAAAAAGCATCCGCCTACGGCCTTTCAGAAGAGCAAAGGATGATTTATATCGAAGACGTTGCCTTTACCATGGCGGCAAACCTCGCTGGAGTCATGAAGGGCGGCACAAAGGAAATAACTCTTCCTGCGGGGCAAGCCGGCTGGATCGGCTCCAGTATTTCATACGACCCCATCTGGGGACTTACAAGCCCAGTAAATCCAGCGGAGTGGTGGACCAAATACGAAGCAGCCAACATCTTTGAACTTTTGGCCTATTATGACGTGACAAAGGACTTGGAAAATGTCACGATGCCACAAACAGGAACTATTCAAAACTGGAAATCAGACGAGATTCTAGAACTTGCCGTTTCCCACATGAACTACTTCCTCGGCATGAATCCATGGGATGTCTCCTTGATATATGGCGTCGGCGACAAAAACCATGCCCACCCGCACCATCGAGGCTCAAACCCCGAAGGGAAAAATGTCGCCGGCGTCATCAGTTCATACAAATACCGTTCGCCAGTAGGAGGTTTAGGCCCGGGTGCGGTACCTACGGGAACGGACGACCTTACAGTTCATTTTAACGATTACCATCTGACAGAAAATACATGCATCGATGCCGTATCCAACTTTTTGCCGGCAGCGGTCCTTCTTGCAAAATCTGAAGATTTGAACAGAGCGCCCGCAATATCCGTTGAGATCCGCCATGTCGATATGGATTCCGCCATTGTCTTTGTAAAGCTCGACTTGGGCAGCTACGCCTACATCACGTACGACACAACGGAAACTTTAAAGAATCCGGTAACAGCAAATTCAGAAACCGCGACAAACCAGCACCAAATTGTGCTGCACGATCTCAAGCCTGGGACGACTTACTACTTCTACGCCACAGCAAAGAATCCACGAAGCGGAAACACCTCGAAAAAATGGCTAGTCGATAGCACTTCGACTCCGTTCACATTTACGACAAAGAACATGAGCGAACCCGCCAATATTCAGAATGTTACCGTTTGCAATATCACCGCCGACTCCGCCGAAATCATGTGGTTTACGCCAAACGGCGAATACAATTCGAAAGTTTACTGGGATACTGTCCCGCATTCAAAACCTGAAGAATTTGCATTCAACACAGGAAACGGCAATGCCGATATTTCCGGCATCCCAACACAGTTCCACTATGTGAAAATCGGCGGACTCAAAGAAAGAACCACATACTACTACGCTGTAGAAAGCAATGGTGTTTTTACAAACGTCAACGAAAAGAACGAACTGTTAAAATTCAAGACACCTGTAATGCAATACGACTTCGAAGTCCGCATGTCCCAATATGTTTGGGACCCGATGCCCGCCCTCGAAATAAACATCATCAATAACGAAGAACGTCCGTTCGACAGCCTGACGTTACGTCTTTACATGCGCGCCACAGACGACATCTATTACGACGTCGGCATCAGACGCGATATCTGCCAAGCCTACAACGAAGCCGCCTTCAACGACACATGCTCCGCGGCGACACAAAAAGAACTCGACGGACTCTTCCGCAAGACATTCCCTCAAAAAATTGAAGATACCTACGACCCGACCGACGGCACGTGGCAATGGTACTTTCCCATCCCGCTCGGTTCAACGATTATCAAATCTACAAGCCGATTACGAATTGACGTAATGTTCGACAGACGTAGCGAATGGGAACCGCACTTGGACTTGATGAACGACACGCCCAAAAAACGTTTCTACTGTAATGACGGCAAAGGCACCTGGGAATCCCAGGCCAAAGACAAGTTGCCCAATAATCCAGGAGACTGGAGCTGGATGCCCCATTCTAGGGAAAATGGCGACTACGCCGATTACGAGGGCATACCTTGCCTACCCAAGAACTTTGGCGACGACGACTTGGCCCCTATCAACCCTTACGTGTCCATTTACCGCAAGGATGAATTTGTCTGGGGGTATAGCCCGTCCAAGAAGGAAATGGAAACCAAGAAAGCCAAATACGAACTAAGCGTCATGCTCGACCCACCGTTTAACGTTTCCAACGGCTCGCACATCGACTTGGACCAGAACAACAGCACTGTCCATGTCAAGGGTAAAGCGCACGTATCAGAAAATGGCTACCTCACAAAAATTTGGGCAAACGGAGTCAAGGTCAGCGGCATGGCATTTGTTGACCCGCAAAGCCTTGACAAGTGGCTTCTGGACGAATCCGGAACAAAGATTATTGCGAAATATGACATCCCGACCGACATGTGGGATCTCGATATTCCCGTCAAGATGGGCATCGGTTCAAACAAAGTGGATGTAACCATATTTGCAGGCCCCGACCCCACTTGCGAAACTTGCACGGAAAATGGCGGTTGCGCATTTGAAAATAGAAGCTTCTACGTGAATTTCACCAAGGGCGACGCCACGGCATCCCAGCTTGTCATCAAGGACGCCCAGGGGAACCCGGTCGTAAGCCCCGCCAACCCAGACGGAACAGTATTCTACATTGACTTGATGGACAAAGATAAAGTAAAAAACAAGACGGAATCCGTCGAAGTCCAAATTCTCAACAACAAAAAGAACGACGTCCTCAAGGTCACCCTGAAAGCCGACCCCGCCAACCCGGGACACTTTATCGGGGGTCCAATTACAGCCATCAGCCACTCCAAGGAAACGAGGAACCAGACTTCAGAAATTTCGTTCTTTGCAGGCGATACTATCCAGATAACTTATACCGACCCGGACGACGAGGACGATATTTCCACGTACTCCTTCTACGCGGAATCCAAAATACCATCGCCGCAGACGGTACTCGCCGAAGACACCAACTGCGACAACAAAGTGGACCAGTTGAAGATAACCTTCTCGAATAAACTCGCCGACGGATACACGCTGGACAGTATCAAGTTCTTTATTGATGGCATGGCCGATTCCGTGAAGCTCCCGCTTGTAGCCTCGAATTACGCGGATATGAACGAAGTCGTCATTCCGATTGACACAAGCCTCGTCCCGGCAAGCGCAAGCCCCTCCGGAAAGATTACGACTTACGTGACCGACCACGGATCCGCAAGCCCTGAAACAGCAAAGATTACGGACGGAATCCGCCCGACGCTCGAAAGCGTTTCGATTCTCGAAAAGGCAGATGACGATGCAAGCGGACTGGACACCGTCATGATCGCCTTCTCGGAACCGGTAATTCTCTCGTCCGAAAGCGAATGGCCGCTTGCCATTGCCGGCGCTGCAGGCGTACCGACCGTCGTCGGCAAGGGAACAACAACAAACAACGGAAAAAGTTGGACTTTTGTCATCAGCGGCAATACAAACAATGCTCTCATCCCGATAGGAGCTCAAGCAAGTGCAAAAACAACGGGAGGCACTTCCATTACCGACCAAAGTTTCAATCCGATTAGCCCGACCGGCTGCAAGCCGAGCGTGCCCGTAACGCTCATCAGCCGCCCAGTCCCCGTATATCATGCAGAAATGATAGACATTCAAGGCGATGGAGTTCCTGATAAAGTCTATATCATGTTCGAGCGCAAGTTGAAGACAAAGGACATGTTCGACAATATCGTGACAAACTGGGGCAATCCGGGCATCACGCGCACGTTCGTGACCACGGCAGATACCACCGGCGGCATAATCAAGCCCAAGGAAACGTACTGGACCATCCGCGATTCCGTCTCGGCCCCGTTCAAAGTCATGACAGACTCCGTCCACTCGAAGGATTCCGTCAACACCTACAGCATCATCGAAATCAACATTCCCGAAAACCTCGCCTATCCTTATGGATCCACAAGCGGCGAAAAAGACGGAAACGGAACGGTTTCCCCGCTCAAGGGTGTCGCAAACGGATTTTTCGAAACGACATACACCCTATACGACAAGTGCGCCCCGGTCATTGCCAACGCACGTATGGTTAAGGGGCTCCTCACAGTCAACATGTCCGAATCCGTTAACATGAACGACGCAGGCAAGTACATCCAGCGCGAACGCGGCGAATACATTCCGCCCGAAAAACCGCAGGGTTCCGGGAAATCGTATCTCTTCTCCTATAACGAGAAGGACAACGTTGTCCATGCCGGTGACCGCATCCGCCTTGTCCCAGACGTACTCGGCGCAGCCTACATCGACAAGAACAACAATGTTCCGACCGTACAGAACCCCTACGTTCGCATCACGGGTGACGAAAATACGCGCTTTACAGTAACGCTCACGAAACCGGTTGCATCCCCGAAGGCCGAGGCATACACAGGCCTTCCGGAATCGTTAAAGGACAAAGCATTTGTGACATCGGCCATAGTCAACGGCAAAAACTATTTCATCGACAAAAGTGGAAACCTACTGGGTCAAGCCGACACATCGATCTACGCCAGTTCCGGTCCGAATTTCGAGGTCGAAATTACTATGCCCTCTGCAAGTTTCGTGACCCACGAGGGTATGCCAATGTACGATTACCACCTAAAAGTCGTCATGGACCTCTATGACAACCTCGGCCAATACGTCAACACTTATAAGCTTGACATCCCAACGGAAAATTTCACCTCCATGCGCGGCCTTGTCGATAACGGAATTTTCAAGTTCAATCTGGAATGGGCAGCCAAGGACAACGAAGCCCCTGTGGCAAAAAAAGGCAACAAGATTGGCACAGGCGCCTACATCGCCAAGTTCGATTTCGAAGCTGAAACCTTCTGCGCTACGAAATTCGACGAATCCAACAACGATTACAAGCTAAAATGCGAAAAAAAGGGAATCAAGGCCGATAAAGCTACAGGTAGCAAAACCAAGACATTCGGTTTCAAGAGAAAAATCTAAAAGAATCTCCTGGATTTAACGATTCAGGAGCCTTTTTCCTTCTTGTTTGTAAATTTTCAGATACATCGCTTAGTTAAAAAGAAAGCTCATTGTTTTCAATTACTTTATTTTTTCATGTTCTTTTTTCATATGATACACTTTGAAGAATAAAAAAGCAATCTGAAGAATATTTTGAGAACAAAAAAGGAATATATCATAATACATTTTTGCATAAATAATCTATTTTATCTTTTGAGAGAATATAACTAGAGGGCAAGACGTGTTTTGCCCGCTTTTTACATATGTAAAAGGAGACAAAGTGAGTATCAGAAAATACCTGTTTGCATTATGTGCCGCTGTTGGATTTTCATCAGCACAGCAGCAACAAGCAACTCCTTATGACTTGATTCGACCGACATACCCACTCACCTGGGACAGTACTGTTTTCAAGAATTTTGACACCTCGGTCACCAAGAAAAAGAACATGTTGCCGAAGAACCTAACTCCGGCATCATACGCTCCGAATGCATTTATCCCCGATACGCTGAACCAGGCGTACTTGGATGCTATCAACTACCGCATGTCTCCTATTCGCGTGAACCAGGCGGGCTACCTTGAAAAAGACACTGAACGTCAATTCTATTACGTCGGTAACGCAACCACCTTCGAAGTCGTCGATGTCGATGGGAAATCCCTGAGTCCCGCAGTCACCGGCTCACTAAGAGCCTCTGGCCAAAGTACATCTTCTAACTGGACGATTATCGCCGGCACAAACGCCGCCACAAACGACCAAAAACGCTATCAAGTCGATATCAAGGGCCAATCCGGCAAAATCATGATCGGTAACATTCCGCAGGGAGTTCCGACGGATACGCGTCTCCGCATCAAGGTTGGCAACGATATTTCGAGCACATTCATCGTCTCCGACAACGTCTATTCCATGGTGAAAGATGCCGCCCTCAAGTTCTATGGCATCAACCGTAGCGGAAACGGAGAATCCTGGTTCCACCCAGCAAGCCACACGCTTGATGGCGGTGGCCCTATCGTCACAGGAGCTGACGACGTTCGTGGACCGTTCAACGCCTCCCTTGCCGGGACTCTTGAAGGCGGCTACTACGACTGTGGTGACCATCTGAAGGAATCACAGACGCAGATGTACGCCTTCATGGTGGCAGCCGTCATGGCGGCAACAAACTCGGATGCAGACGAAGACCACTACGCATTCAACCAAGGCGAAACGGTCAATACTGACGGTATGCCGGACATGCTCCGCGAAGCAAAACATGGCGCTGACTTTGTTCTCCGCGCTTACAATCGCGCCAAGGGCGTCATCGACGACATGGCTCTTTCCGTCGGTAACTTCGGCTCGGACCACGCTTGGTGGGGCCGCCCCGAAAACCAGGACAAGCTGCCCGTGGATAATTCCGCATCAGCAACAGACCGTGGCGGTCCAGCCTCTAGAACGGTTCGTCTTGGCGAAATCGGAGCTAATATCGGTGGTGAAACGGCAGCCGGCATGGCCCTCGTCGCAAAAATGTACAGCGAATATCCCGAATACAAGGCGTTCGCCGATAGCTGCTTGAAGGTTGCCAAGGAAATGTACGCTTTTGCAAAGTCCATGGCTCAAGGCAGGACATACAAGAACAACACGAAAGCCGCTGGTTGGTCCAGCCCCGCTTACAACGGCAACAACGAATTCTACGACGATATGGCGCTTGCCTCCGTGGCACTCCTTTACGCCACCGGCGAAAAGACTTACGCCGACGACATGATTCGCACTAGGAACCTGGTCCAAGGTCAGGAATACATGGACGGTGCGGGCGCCTTTGCTGGCGGTTGGTTTGTTACCAATGACAAGGGCTTCTTGAAGAACGTGAAGAATACGAGCTGGGCAAACGCATACGCTTATGCGACTTACGCCCTTTACAAGCTGATTCTGGCCGACAAGAACAAGGCTATCAACGAATTCGGGCTCACCGAATCGGAATGGCTAAATGCGGTGGAAGACTGTATTACGAGCATGATTCTGAACTTGGAAGACATGTCCGGAAACGGTGCGGGTTCCATTGCACTGCCAGGCATTCCCAACAACCAGGGCCCGGCTTGGAAGTTGAGAGGAGCCCTGACGTTCGATCCCACTTGGTATAACATGATGACAGACCAAACCTGGATTTACAACCGCTACCAGATGGGCAACGTATTTGAAGTTCTCGCCTATGCCGATGTTGCAAAAGATATCGAAAAGCAGGGAATCGCTCTTCCGATTATGGGAACACCCGACTGGAAAGCCGACGAAATGTTCCAGCTCGGTATCAACCAGCTGAACTACATGCTGGGCGTGAACCCGTGGGATGTTTCGTTCATCTTGGGCGTGGGCGACAAGAACGACGCTCATCCGCACCATCGTGCAGCAAACC
>Ga0247611_10009548_pt1 | contig 11630 bp, 15 predicted proteins | sample 177DNAGHGhighgp2_FD_192422 | JGI IMG/M metagenome (GOLD analysis project Ga0247611, IMG submission 192422) | Sheep rumen microbial communities from Palmerston North, Manawatu-Wanganui, New Zealand - 1770 DNA GHGhigh gp2 | ecosystem: Host-associated > Mammals > Digestive system > Stomach > Rumen... | reverse complement strand
GGGGGGTTAACAGAACCCAGCCCCAACAAAAAACGAAGGAAAGGGAGCAAAAATAATTTTACAAACACACCACCAAAATATTATACCAATTTTATATATAATTGAGGGGAATAAAAAATCAGGTGGTTGTGCCGAGAGGGAAAACAAGGGAATCGACCAAGGAGTGCAGAGCTCCGCCCTAATCCACACGGTCAATCGACATAATCATTTGATATTCCCTTTACTTATAATATTAAGAGGTGAAATAATGTACGGTTATGAAGTAATTGAAAAAGCCTACCAACTAAAACATTATGTTTATTGGTATGGTGGAAAGCGACAGAAATGCACACAATCACTACTAACTACTCTATCATCACAGTATACTAAAATCTACACTAATAGCTACATTAAGAAGTGTAAAACAGATATAGCTAATAATGAAATGTGTATGGATTGTTCAGGTTTAGTATGTTATGCAATGTCAATACCAGATATAGGTTCTTATCAAATATCTAAGAAATATCCTATATACAATGGAACACCAAAGAACGGTATGATGTTATACAAACAAGGACACATAGCACTTTACAACAACGGATACGTAGTAGAAGCAAGAGGTATAGATTACGACTTCTCAGATACAAGAAAATATAATCCTTCTGAGTGGTTATCAGTACACTACGACCCAAACATCAACTACGACAAACAAAAGCCTTCTTACAGTGTAGGATGGCATCACGACACAAAAGGTTGGTGGTATGTAGATACAGATTCCACATACCTAAAAGATGGATATTACAGAGTACCGTGGTCTGGTAATATCAATGGAACAGATTATTTCTATTTTGACAAACAAGGTTATATGATAGAAACAAATGCAGATGGAGTAATTCAGAATGGACACTAATAAATTACTCACAACACTTATAAAATCATCACAACAGATAGCAATAGAAACACTACAAGAAACTAACTTGGATATGGTCGATGTCAAGTTAAAGCAACTAAAGAAAGTCAATGAACTAATTTACACAACTATTGAAAGAAAGAATTTAGAAGATTTAATGAAGCGAGGAATATTACAATGAGAAATTATGATGGAATGAGAGTAGAAACAACACACCTTAATGGAAAGTTTATCAACGAGTTTATGTCAAAGAAAACAAACGAGCATTTAATCAAGGTTAAGATGCCATACCAAGCAAAATTCACAACAGGTAATGGTACAGAAGTAGATTTATCAAACTTCACATTCATACTTTCATCAGCAGAAGCTACAAGAGATGTATACTTATCAGAAGGAATTGTATATTACATCTACACATTACAAATCAGACCTGATGCATATTACAGTCTAATCAAGAGAAGATTAAGAGATGGAAAAGAGAAGAATATAGATGCAACAGGAACTTGGCTCAACGACCCATCAGATTTTGAGATTGTTCACTATAATATAAAAGGTGAGGACATCTTAGCTGCTATCGACAAGGCAAACAATGAGTATTTTAATTATAAGAGGTCTAGAGATGAACAGACAGCAGAGAAGATTAGCCAATAAACAAGCTAAGAGAGATGCTAAGAAATTAGTATCTCTCTATAAGCAATTATTAGATGCTGAAGGAATAGAACAACAATACATAGCTGAAAAACTTATTAAGTTATTTGATAAGAATGAGGTAATTAACAATGACTGAAAAGGAATATATTTTTAGAGAATTAACAAGAATTAGTAGAGATATAGAAAGTTTAAAAAATATAGTATCTAAAATATCATTCAATGATTATACTTATGGATGTGATAAAACTGAAACAACTACCACAAAAGGTACATCAGCAATAGATGATTATATAGCATTGTGTGGCTGTCAATGAAGGAGAAATAAATAACTATGACTAAAGATGAATTTTCAAAAGCATTTGATGAAATAATAACAGCAGATACAATAGATTTAAACAAAGCTGATGAGTTTAAGGCTACTCTATCAGAAGTTTTTGATACATTAGAAGAGGCACAGTCTAACAATTCATTCTATGCTAACAAAATAGATGATTTGACAAAACAGAACAAAGCCTTATATTTAAGAACAAAACCTACAGAAACAGTACAGACTGTGCCTCAGGAGCCGGAAAAGCCCACCAAATCGCCCTATCAGATATTTGCAGAAGCAATGGGAGATTTTACCAAATAACAACAATCAGGAGGAAAAGAAATGGCAATTAATTCAAAAGAAGCCATTAAAGGAATCGTAGCTGGTATGCCTAATATCACTGAAACAGAATCCAAGCTAGTTATGAATTTCCTTAATGGTTCAGGTTCAGATGGAATGGAGTTGATGAACAACCCACCTCTCTACCGTTCAGCAATTGGAACAACAGTAGGATTTGAACTACAGTTATTTAGAGATTGGGATTTTAAGAATCCACTTGAAAATGCAGGCATCATTCGTAAAGGTTCTAACATAGGTTTCTCATTACAGAGAATTTATAACTACGAGGGAACTAATCAGCCAGACGACCCTGTATTCTTAAAGGGACCACATAACTCAGCAGGAGCACCACTTGTACCTACAAAGAAAACTTGGGATTTAAGGCAGAAATTCGTACCTGTCAACTTCGCTTGGATGATGTGGGATACCATTTGGGATGATATGTATTTCTCTAATATCACAGCAGATGGTGGCAATCGTTTAATGATAATCAATGCTATAGTAAGTAATATGCACAAGAAATATAGAAAACACGTATATGCTATGCAGTCAATGTTAATCGCTTATGGTTATGATACAACTATTCTTAAGGACTCACAGATTTTAGGTATCGACCTTGGAAATACAGATTATCTCTCTATCACAGGTGATGGTGCTTTAAATCTCACACAGGATATTGATAACATACTCAACACAGCAGCTACAATAGGATATGCAGACTTCAATGAGGAGTCCTATCATCAGTATTGGAACGAGGGAGACTATGTAATCGCTGTTAGAAAGGGATTAAAGAGTGCTATTCGTAGAACACTTATGGCTAACAACTACTACTCACCAGCATATGTTCAGTCATTTGTTGATAGATTAGTAGAACTTCCTACACCTTTCTCACCTTGTAATTATAAGGTAAAGACCACAGCTACCATACCAGACCCTAGCAATCCGGGACAGACAATAGCAGACCCTAATGCAGGTGCTACTCTTTACCCTGTATATAGTGCAGATAATAGAGATAATACATATGCTGGAAACGGTGTAGTTCTTGGACTTTCAACAACGGCCGGACAGATAGGAGATACAAATGTTCAGTACTACTTTGGTTCTGACAGTATAGAGTATGTAGAAACAGACACATCAGTATTCGGTATGATTATTGATAAGAACAGACTTAACTGGATTACAGGACCGGGTGGAGAGCTTTCATCTGAGATAACAGTAAGAGATAGCTTCAAGAAATGCCACGACATCATACTTAACACATTCGGTGTAGATGCAGACGGTAATAAGATAGGTGCTTCAATCTTCGTAGATAGAAGTTATCCTGTAATTTACCTCAAGAACACAGCAGTATAATAGTTAAAAGGGACGGTGGGGGCGCTACATTACCCTCATCGTCTTCTTTAAATATAGGAGATAAAATATGAAAGTGTCAGTAAGATTATATTACAATACAGGATTTAACCTAATAGACCGTCCACAATCTCCTTCTGTAGTAGAATCATCAAGTGCAACATACTTAGATATACCAAACGTATTCGTTGTTCAGAATGTAGGATTAGATAGCTTAATAATACCTCTATCTTATGAAAATTCAAGAGGTATAGATTATGTAAGATTAATTGCATATATGGGAACTCAACAGATACAAGAAAAAACATACTATGTATTAACATCATACCCTACAATGATGAATGAACAGAACTGTTTATTACAAATAAGACAAGATTTCATAGCTACCTATGGAATAACAAAAAATGATTTTATTTCTGGTCAAATAAATGCAGCTCACGTACCGGCTGACACTTGGAAATGGGCTGAGACAGGAGAAAATAGATTCACACCATCAGGTGTATTACAATTAGCAGTAAAAGAATTAAACCCTGACACATTAAATTCAACAAATCGTAGTTGGGATAAAGTAAATATAGTAAATACCACATTAGACCCTGTAAAGACAGCAACAAATGATAAAGCAGATGTAAAATGGAGTTCAGGTGTTGGATTAGATGATACACACATAGGAAATATAAATGTAGCAGTTCCTTTAACAGTAGCTAATAACTTCTCAACAAACTACAAATTATATAAACCAACAGGTATAACAATAAGTGGTAGTCCTACATTTTCACAAGTTAATTATTCATCAAAAGGTTATGCATCTTACTTATTATCACCATTTTCAGGTGGTCAAGAAGACTCATCATCTTCATTTGCAGCAAAAGAACATAATACTTTGGCATATTTAAGAAGTTATGGACTAACAGACAGTATATTAGCAAGCTACAATGTTGACAGAATGTATGTAAATGAAAACAACTTATCAACATCAAGAGTAGATGATACAAAAGAAATAAATGAAGATACAATAGATTTAAGTGAAAGAAAGCTATTTCAGATAGACCCAATAAATATAACAGTATCAAATATTCTACCAAGTATATTTAGATATGAGTATACTATTGGAACATATACACCACACAATAAAAAGGTATTTGCTGGAGAATGTAATAAATACATATTAATATCTAAATGCACTGGAAACAAAATAGAGTTTAAACCAGAAGATATAATGATATTATCAAATAACATACCTACTACTAGTTTTCCTATACTTCAAATAACAGCAGATTTAAGAGTAAAAGGCTCACCTAAGTTATTCCCTCTATTCTATAATAACAATGTTAATTTACAGATGCTAGGAATAAACGGAATGAATTGGCAAAATAATCAGATAATGTATATGGGACAAGAAGGGAGTGGATATGCTAATAACTCATATAAAATAAAAGCTGGTGAACTATTAAGAGAAGCAAACATAGATATGATGAAATCAGAAGGAGATATATCAAGCTTGTTAACAGACCCTGTGCATTGGGCCTCAATAGCACCAAGATTAGCAATTGCAGCAGCAGGAGCAGGAGCTATCGGAGCTGATGCAGCTGGATTAGGATTAGCTGGTGGTGGAGTATTAGGATTTGCAGGATTACTAGGTAACGGACCAATAGCTGGACCAAATGCTACCAAAATTAATACATTAGGTAATATAACAAGTCAATTAGGTAATATAGCTGGCTCAACAATAGACCCACAACTAGTAGAAAAAATAAGAGCTATGACAACTGCTAATGGTACATATGAATTTAACAAGAGTAAAATGGAATATGCACAACTATTAGCAACAGCAAATGTTAAAGCACCAACAGTAGATTTCCCTTATAATGAAAGTAATATGGATTTATTTGGTAATTTCTTCACAGTATTTAGAACAACTTATTCAGAATCTATGGCTAGACAATTAGACGCTTTCTTTGATAAATGGGGATATCAAGTAGGTGGAATTGAAATCACAGGTGAAACAGCTGACTGGTTAAGTAACAGACAATATTTCAACTACATTTCAATGACAAATGTTTCATTAAAGAAACCTGGATTATCAATGTTAGAAAGAGATGGATTAGCAGCAGATTTAGGTAGTGTCAGAATGTGGAAAGTATTACCTACATCTTGGAATGAATCAATGGGAAATCCTATTGTAAGTTAAGGAGTAAAATATGAATGCACCACAAACAAACGTATATATGAGTGAATACTACAAAAATGGACTTATGATACCTTATTTCATATTACCATCATCCATTAAAGAAGATGAGATGTTCAATAAGTGGTTAAATGATGTAAGATATGTAAACAACATAAACAGATTCACTAATCTTAGAGTATCAAGCTTTGAATGGATAGGATTACCAGAAACAGTAGACCCTGTAATATTAGAGCTTTGTCTCTTAATCTACGGTAATATAGGTATGTTTAGAGATAAAGATGAAAACTTCCTTTGTCTTCCTTTGATTCCTTATGGTAAAGATGGTGTATCTGCTAATGGTAGACCTTTCAACGGTTATCTATATAAGTTCAACGGACAGAATCAAGATTGTAAGTTATATCAGCAAGGTATAGATGAACCAATAATTAGAGAAACAGCAACAAGAAAATTAGTAGATGCTACATACGATACAGTATGGGGACAGGAAAATTACTTATCTTATTCATTTTTCAATCAGATATTAGTTAAGGTACACGATTTAACACTAAGAGAAAAGATACTCAATCAGAATATAGTAGCAGCATCTCAACCTCTAATAGTTAAATGTAGAGAGGAAGAGAAGGAGAGTGTAAAGAGAGAGTTAATGAAGGTAGACGAAGGACAACCAAGAATAATTACTTTTAACAACGCTTTCCAAGGTGATAGCTGTGAAACATTAGATACTGGATTCAAACCAGAAGTTATCAACATACTAGCACAAGAGATACAGAGAGTAGAGGACGATATAAGAACAATGTTAGGTATTAACTCTAATGGAGCAATGGCTAACAAGCGAGAAAGATTACTAGTAGATGAAGTAAATAGTAATAACTCTCTAATAGATTCAGAAGTAGAACAATCCCTCGTCTTCAGAAAGAGATTCTGTGAACAGTGTAAAGAAGCATTTGGATTAAACATTGATGTTAAATTCAGATATGCTACACCCGAGATTGAGGACTACTCACCAGAAGATGAAGATGATACAGACTTATCAGAAGAAAATAACAAACAAAATTCAGCACAGGGGGTTAAGTAATGAGAAGATTAAAGAAATTTGAAACTTACAATAAGTTTATGACTAACAACCCTGATTACTGGGAAACAACCTTTATAGGTTATGATGCCACTAAGCTAGCTCTTTTAAAAGGGCTAGTTTACAAGTGGTATAAGTACAGAAGAATAGGAACATTAGATGAAGAAAAGTTCAGTTGGTATTTAGAGAGAAATGTAGAAAATTTATGGGATAGATGGGTAGACTTATTAAATATAGAAGAATTAAGAGATAGTGTAAACACACTCAATAAGATATTTGTTTATAACACAAACGATTATACATTAGCATCTCAGACATCTAAACAAGGAACAGAGAATCAGACAGACACAGGTACTATTCAAAATCAAGGAAGTGATAACAGAACATTAAATACACAGATAGAACTTGATATGACAGGTACAAATAACAGAGCTAATACAGGTACACAAAAGAATGAAACAATAGGTGAGATAGACGACACAGGAACACAGACAAACGAAGAAACAAGAAATCTCACAGATGAAACCACATATAATACACAAGTTAAGGATACAGGAACTCAGACAACTAATGATACTGGAACACAAACAAATGCTAATACTCATAGTGATTCAAACAGCAATATAACAGACCAGAGGAGTTTAGCTACTAATCTACCACAATCTATTACAGCTGGAGATGGAGAGTTTGATACACATTTTGATGGAGTAGATGGAGAACCTAATCCAGTTCCTAATACACAAGCAGGATGGTATACAGCAGGTAGTAAATCGGAGACGAAGGGGAATGGTAGTGGTAGTACATCAGGAACAGCTAACGATACCAGAACTGATAATTTACAGAGTCAGAGAACAGATAATCTCACAAGAACCACAACTGGTACAGATACAGTAGGAAGAACTGGAACAGATACTAATTTAAGAACAGACAATTTAAAGAGGGAAACATCAGAGGAAGCAACAAGAACAGATAACTTAACAGAACTTACTACCAGAAATATGAAAGACCTTACTAAGAATACAGGTACAGATAATTTAGCTAAAACTAATACACAGACAAACAACTTAGCGAGGAACATAAGTACACAAGATACAACTAACACAGACACAACATACACTATTGAAGGTAGAACTAATCATAGCCCTTATGAAGCTTTAAAAGAAGCTATAAATAAGATAACCAGTTTCTGTAGTTTAGATTGGTTAAGAGAACAATTAGACCCTTGCTTCTATTTATTAGTAGCACTTGATGATTATGACGAGGAGTACGAAGATGAATGAGATAGGAGATTTAGTAACTCAGTTAGGAGTAGGTGGTATCTGTTTAGCTTATATGATATATGATAACCTTACTACTAAGAAACAGATGTTAACTACACTTACAGAACTCAGAGACTTGATACAGAAGTTAGTAATCAAGATGGAAGATTATGACAAAAAGATGGAAAGATTGGAGGAAGTAGAAGATGAGTAAATTAATTGGAGTAACACCCGGACCTGTTAAATATGAGGTAATGGATGAGGGAGATGTAAAAAAGCTTTTAACATTTGGTACAACTTCATTCACTTATAATGATAGTGAAAGTTATACATCTACACTAAATGATTATGTAAAAATTGCTATAAATGGTACATTAAAAGATGGAGATACAATATTAAACGGTGTTGTTATAAATTTAATCGTACCTTTCATTCACAATTTAGATGAAAGCTATCCATTTTATAACACTACTTTCAGCGATGCAGAAAATATTACAGTGTCAAACAAAACAATTTATGCTCAAATTATGGGAAATGTGGCAATCAATATGCCTGAAGGTGAAGACGATACAACAGCATCAATATTAATAAATGGTAATGTTATGTTTAACAACCCTAGTAATACTGATATTTCTTTTGTAGTAGATAGTGTCACATTCATTGCACCATTAGAATAAGAGGTGATTAATATGGTACTTCAATATACCAGTAATTATCAAAAGTTGTTAGAGTTATATGATGGTATGGGATTTTATCAAGGTGGGCAATCTACACCATTAGTCACTTCTAGTGTAAAAAATAAATTAGGGAACACTGTACCTTTATATTTTAATGATAATGGTGGAGCATCATCAGGTAATTATATAAGAATACAGCCATACAACTCAGCATATTTTGGATTTAATGTAGGGCCAGAATATAACCCATTATTCCCACTTAGATATGAGAACGGCTACACTATAAAGTCAAGTAATTCTAATTATAGTTACATATATAGTACATCATATCAATCAAGAATATACTTATCATTTGGTAGTGATAACACAACACCTTCGTCTTCTGATTATACATTAACTAATGATATTTATATGACGAGTAGTACTTCATTCTTAACATCAAATGTTACATACTATGTCAATTATAGTGGTTCAACAGGTAAAACATTTATCACGATTAGGAATGGTACAAGTAATACAGTTACAATAGGAGAAGTTGGTATATACGTTCAAGGATACAATGGTGGAACACAAGCATTAGCTGAGGCATCATTTATATTAATAGCACGAGGGGCTTTCAATAACACTATAACTTTATCACAAGGAGAGGGTGTAACATTTGATGTAAGCTGTATATTATAAGGAGACGATATGAGGATTCAAGGTTATAATAGAACACACGAACCAAAGCTTTTAGAGACCTTGAACATCACAGCTACTCAAAACACACAAGTACCTCAACCAACAGGTGGGGCGGTATATGGATACGATGGAGTAAACATAACAGTACCAACAGATGACATAACAATAGTACAGAATGGAGTTTACACCGCCCCTAATACAATAGCAGGATATAAAACAGTAACAGTTAACATTCCTTTGGATGATATAACCATAACTAAAAACGGTACATATCATCACCCTAATAATGGTGGATACGATGATGTTACAGTAGCTATTCCATTAGATAGTAAAACTATAACTGAAAACGGACACTACACACACCCAAATGATGGTGGTTATGATGATATAACTGTTAATGTTCAACCTGATTTACAGAGTAAAACTATAACACAGAATGGTACATACACACCAGATAGTGGATATGATGGATTTAGTCGTGTTACAGTAGATGTTCAAGGAAGTACACCAGCTCAACCTGTTATACAAAGTTTAACTATTACAGCTAATGGAACTTATACAGTACCAGCTGGAGTAGATGGATTTAATCCTATTATAGTACAAGTAGTACCTAAATTACAAAATAAAAGTATAAATTCTAATGGTACATATAATGCAGATACAGGTTATGATGGATTAGGTACAGTAACTGTCAATGTACCCTCTACATCACCAAGAGAAGATTTATTTATAGAAATACCAAAAGCTACATATGGAAAGTTAAAGATAGAGAAGATGGGAGACCCTAATTCAGATAGTTCTATTTGTATTCCAGCTTGTACTTATGGTAAGATACAGTTTAAAATAGAGGAGTATATCTACGATGAGTAACAAAGTTCACTTTGACTTAGACGATTTAAATAAGATACTACATTTAAGAGATGAGGAAGGTAAGCGTCCTAATATCTTTATATGGGCTAGTGGGCGAAATGGTGGAAAGACTACTACGGTTTATAACTTCTTATTAGAAGACGCTTTAAAGAATAACCATAAGTTTATTATCATAACTAGACAAAAGAACCTTTTAAATGGTGCTGCTAATGATTTCATTGTAGGATATAAGTATAAAGACTACGAAGACCCTTTTACCGTATCTAATGTTGCAGATGGACAAGTTAAACAGATATTATACGGAGACGAGGTGATAGGTAGTGTAATCAGTTTAAGTAGTGCTAATAACATCAAAAGAATGAGTAAGTTATTAGAGGATAAGTTGGAGTGGGTATTCTTTGATGAGTTAATCGTAGAAGAGGGTAGTAGTTATGTAAGTGGAGAGATGACTAAGATACAGAGTATATTACAGTCAGTATTCAGAATGAAACACTATAATGTAATAATGGCTACTAACTTAGTCAGCTCCCTCTGTCCCGCTTTTAGTACCTTTGTTAATAAAAATGGTATGAACATAACTGAGATACTTGAAATGAACGCTGAGGCAAAGACTCTTAGGGGAATTGGTTGGGTTATGAAGATAGATACAATAAGTGATGAGATTGTACAAACTATATCTGAGAATAATAGAGCCTTTGCAGCAAGTAGATATACAAGGATGAGTAAAGCTAATCAGTTTATGGATGATAAGAGCTTAATTAATAAGAGTTTAAAGAAGGAGAAGAGGGTGGATTTATGCTACTTTGTTAAATTTGATAGGTTCTATAAGCTCAGTAAGGTATTAAAAGATAGTAAGTTCTATATAGAGAAATGGGACGGAGAATTGATAAAGATGTTGCCTAAATATACATTAACACAGAACAATTTAGGTACAGATGCATTATACATAAGCGGTAATGGTGTTATCAGAAATGATTGTAGACAATTATACGATTTAGGTACTCTTTACTTTGATAGTCTTGGAACTAAACAGATGATGTTAGAGTTCTTAAAATACGACGAGCTGGATTAAAAATCCAGCTCGTCTTCTTTCTCCTTTGCCTTAGCTACTACATATTCGTGATAGAACTTATCCCAAATTTTTCTTTCTTTCTTTTTAAGCTTGAATGGTTTGAATACGTGCATTCCTATTAAATCTATTTCTGTTTGATAATAATTTTTGTAATTGTACAGTAAGATTTCATCTCTTAGGTAATCATAGCAAATCATAATATCATCGTTTGTCAACAATAAATCAAAATCATATCCTCTACCTTTATAAAGATATTTTATTTTCATATT
>Ga0247611_10009547_pt1 | contig 11630 bp, 12 predicted proteins | sample 177DNAGHGhighgp2_FD_192422 | JGI IMG/M metagenome (GOLD analysis project Ga0247611, IMG submission 192422) | Sheep rumen microbial communities from Palmerston North, Manawatu-Wanganui, New Zealand - 1770 DNA GHGhigh gp2 | ecosystem: Host-associated > Mammals > Digestive system > Stomach > Rumen... | reverse complement strand
CTCCGTCAGCATCTTGTATATCTCCATCACCGCCGGCATGCCGCTGTCCCAGGCCAGATGCTGCTCTTCTACTCGCGCGCGTAAAGCACGGTTGTCAAATAACTGCTGCGCCAAACGGTTGTTTACAAATCGCTTGTTCGGCTTCCAGTCTGAATGAGTAGCGCGGGCACGACTCGTCTGCTCTTCCAACTGCTGTTGCGCATAACGGGTCAACTCGTTCGCAAAATCCAACAGCACGAAATATAAATCGTACGTGTCTGCAAAACTCTTCCGCAATTCTCTATGCGCCGTATGAAGCGTCTTGTCTCCGTCTTTGTAATATGCGAACAACGTCTGTATCACTCGCGTCCGCACCATCGCTCTGTTTATCATATTCCACTTTGATACCAAATCGGGCACAAAAGTACAAAAAAATAATGACATACGCAAGGGCGTATGCCATTTTTTGATATTTTAAGTGATTTTTTACCTCACCTCTTGTCCTGTTACGCTATAAACCTTCTCCCTGCGGAGGATGAAGAGTTGGCCGTCTTTGATAATCTTGGCGTTCTCTCCATTTGTTTTATTATCGACCACATCCTCTATTGCTGTAACACATTCCAATGGCTCAATATAATAGAAATCACGCCATACAGCCGCATTCTTATACATGTCTATAGAATTCTGAGGGACATAGAGAGTACATCTCATCTTATCCACACCATCAAATGTATTACTGTACACATTAGCAGGAACTTGCCCATAATTATATATCTTTTGAAGACTTGTACATCCTTCAAAAGCGCCATATCTATACAAACCACTCGAACCCTTAATTGTGGTTACACTATTGGGTATGGTTAAAGTTGTAAGTTGTGTACAATGAGCAAATGTAGCAGCTTCTATGGTTGTCATACCTTCCGGAATTGTTATAGATATTAATTTACAGCCGAAGAAAGCGCCACCACCAATGTTTGTGACTCTATTGGGGATAGTCACGGTCAAATCGTTGCAACCATCGAAAGCTCCATAGCCTATGCTTGTGACGGAATTGGGAATCTCTATAGAGGTCAAACCTTTGCAACCATTGAAAGCCCAATCTCCAATGCTTGTGGCGTTATACGTTTCGGACTTGTATTCCACCGAAGATGGAATATTGGCTGTTGTCAAGCCGTCATAGTTATCGACCCAAAAACAATGTTCACATGTAACTTCGGCTGTTTTATTTGTACCATCAAGATTGTAGTACAAATCTCCAATTGGGACCTTCTCGGTAATACAAACAACAACGAAAGATTTAATACGGACTTGCCCATTGAAAGCATCTCCGTAATTTCCAACCCCAAATTCTGCACTGGTTGCATTTATCGTAGCGGTATTTCCACTATTTAATTGATTTTCTTCAAAAAACAACACACCGCTATTGCTTGCTGAGTATGTGAAAGACACTGTCTTAATTGTTGCGTGTTCCGCTGTTATCGTTACTACAGCATTATTCGCTTGATAAATTCGCCATTCTGTTCCGTTGCCATATACCTTGCCATTGTTTCCTTCCGCGTTTACAGAAATTGTCAAATAATCATCGGAATATAATATGGGCTCTTGTGTTCCATTAGGATCATTAGGAAATAAATCTTTCACAGATTTGCTTAACACTGCACCCCAAATGCTGTTTATGAAAAGCATGGTAACAATAATGAAAAAGATTCTTTTCATGACCTTATTTTTTGAGTTTTTTATATGCAGTTTCAATAGTAGATACCAAATGTACATCCGTAGGGTTTGTATAATGTTTTTTTAGAAAACCCACGATATTTTCATTAAAAGCATAATGAATGTTTGTTCCTACATTACTCTTTGACGCTTTAGTGTATGAAGGCTCTATGTAGATATTGTGCATATCATCTTTACTTGTCCTAAGTTTATATACAACTAGTGCTTCTTTGAGTTCATCCCAAAGTGAAGTATCTTCCATGAGTCGTTCAAGTTCAACACCCATAAATTCCAACAACTCCTTTGCTATAAGGAATTTTTCGCCATCTATTATCACTGCCATATTTAATACTTCTTCGACCTGCTGATTAAAGCTTTCTTGCTTTAATTTCTCCTCTTGAGCATTTTGTGGAGACGGTTGTTCTCTTTTTAAAAAGAAACCATAAATTTTATTTAAACACATAATTTTAGTAATTTATTGTCCTCCATTTTATTATTCGGCAGGAGGGGTCGCCGGGTTTATATATTTCTTACTTTATTTCTTGTCTCGTCGAGGGCGGTAGACGCATTGGCAACATCTTGAATGTAGGTTAGTAAGCTATCACGAAGCTACCTATGCCTCCTATAGCAATGTTCGGCCTTGACGATATATCATGATAACTATTATCGTACTGGTAGCCATTCTGCAAAATAACAAACTGTCCCTTGAATCCGATAGATACACCATCTTTAACACCAAACATAAAATTTAAACCTGTTGAGAAATATACACCTCCTTTGGCCTTCTCTTTGAAAGTGGCATCTGGATTGGTGTTTTTTGGGGTATTTTCACCCATTATGCACCAAGGCGAAGCTCCTAATTGAGTATCCCATACAAAATATACCGTCTCAAAACGACAAGGTAACGATATTTGAAAATCAGCAAACATTGGCATCGTAAAGAAGTGAGTGTCGTTAAGGTCAAAATTAAGAGTTAAACCTCCTCCCATAAAAACAATCGGATTAAAACGCCAGCCTTGTATCGTAGATATCGAAATAGGAAATCCCATCGTTTGACAATAACTAAAACCAACAATCACCTGTCCATGATAGCCCTTTGATAGAAAAATATTGTTGAGCTTATGCAGTGGTGTGTTTTGTCGCCGTTCAATATATTGCGTAAATAACTCATAGGTGAAAGAATTTGAATCTGCTGAAGGTTTAACAACATCATCATCCGTATTTACTTGCGTGGTTTCTAATACCATACTATCATTAGTGCTTTCCTTTATACTCTTTGCTTTTGTTTTAGATTTAGATTTTGGTTCACTCTTGGGTGTTGGCATGCCCGTTTTGCGCCAAAGTTTCCACTCATTATCTGTGCAGAAAAGGTTTTTACGCTTATATACTGCATCTCTACTCTCCTCAAAATATGTAATCTCCACGATTTCATCAGCTCCGAAGTTATGGATAGAATTACCATACTTCGACTCGAACATCGGGGACATAAGTGTAATCGAATCAGGAGTGTGAGCAACCAGCCGGCAATAATATGTTAAGCCATCTGATAAAGCCACATTCAAAATTAAATTCGATTGAACATCATTCGCATATGACGTAGCGATCATCTGTACAGCGACAACAAATAATAATAGCTTTTTCATGATACTTTACCCTAAATTCGTGTCGGGCACAACTTTTAATTATTTATTAATGCTCGTAATAATATACGTGCACAAAAAGCGTAGACCTCGAGTTGCTTACTCACCAACTGAGGTCTTCGCATTACCTTAAAAGCCAAATAAACAACAGGAAACCTACGCCGATATGACAACGCCTCGCTAAGATAGAGCGAAAGCGGATAACGTCATACCCATAGGCATCTACTGCTCACTTTGATTTTGACTTTTAATTCCGAAAGTTGCGAAGTTCCAGTTGGTCAAACACAAAGCGTCAATAAACGCTATTTAAATATGTTCAAACCTACCCTTTATAAAGAGACACATCCCTCCATCGTAGATTTTCGCTGCAAAATTACATAAAATATTTCATATATACAAATAAATCTGCACTTTTGATACAGATTTATTGTTATTTGATGCATACATAGTCAATATGCATCCCCTATGCGCTCCCTATGCATTACCTGGTTATCACGTATCCCGCCATACCCTATAATATACATAGTATATTATCCCGTGCATTTGATTTTTTCCGTCCCGGAGCAGGGACGATTATATTGCTACCGTGAACGGATCGACGTATTGGATCACGCCGTTCTCACTAAAGATGAGCGGCTGGTTGTCACGACGATGTTGTTCAACAACACGACGGTAAGATTGCTTTAAGCCTACAATCAGGCGGAGTCCGAATTTACAACAAATTGTTGAAATACACAAAAAAATCTTACATTTTTTAAAAAAATGCCTAAAAACTTGCGTATGTCAAAAAAATATGCTACCTTTGCAGCGGATTTTAATCGAAACACGCCCCAAAAGGGGGCTAAAATGAACACAAAAATGGAAAATCAGAAGGAAGAAAGACGGGATCAGGAGATCGTTTACAGCCGAGCCGTCAAAGCAGGGAAGCGTATTTATTACTTGGACGTACGTAAAGCGCGCAATGAGGATTTGTACCTCTGCATCACAGAGAGCAAACGCCGCCAGGCAGAGGGTGAGGAAGCTCCGTCGTTCGAGAAACACAAAGTATTCTTGTACAAAGAAGATTTTGCTCACTTCACAGAAGGTTTACAGGACGTTATCGCCTACGTTCAAAATCAGTTAGGCACCATCGAGGAGAGACCCGAATGGACTCCCGAGGCTAAAGAAGAAGCCGCTGAAACGGAGGAACCGAAGAAAAAAGGTATCTTCGGTATGTTCAAATAACATCTAAAATGCCTGCAGCGACAGCTGCTTTGCTCTGTAAGGGCAATTCGGTCGACTGACCGTCTGCTTTAAGAATTGTGACACGATTGGTGTCGGTGCCAAAGCCGGCCCCTGCGTCACGCAGCGAATTGAGCACGATGGCATCCATATGTTTGCGCTCCAACTTAAGGAGCGCATTCTTTTTTTCGTTTTGCGTCTCTAAGGCAAAACCGATTAACTGCTGTCCCGCTCGTTTGCTCTCGCCCAAAGCCCGCGCGATATCCGGCGTCTCTTTCAATCGAAGACTGAGCCCATCTTCTTGACTCTTGACTCCTGACTCCTGACTCTTTAGTCCTTCTTTCTTTATCTTTTCAGCAGCCTGCTCCATAGGAGCAAAATCTGCCACAGCGGCACAGAGAATAGCCTTGTCCGTCTTCGGCCAGACATCCATACACGCCTCGTACATCTCCTGCGCACTAAGCGTATCCACACGGCGGATACGACCGAACGGATTGCGTAATTCCGCACTTGCAGCCCCGCAAACCAGCGTCACTTCGGCCCCGCGACGCGCACATTCCTGCGCGAGTGCAAAGCCCATTTTACCGGTAGAGTAATTGCTGATAAAACGCACAGGATCAATCTTTTCCTGTGTCCCGCCGGCGGTGACGAGCATTTTTTGTCCCACCATCGTCTGCGGCGTCAGCGCATATTCAATGGCCTCTAACAACTCCTCCGGTTCCGGCATTCGCCCTTTGCCGCACGTGCCGCACGCCAACAAGCCTTCTGCAGGTTCTATCACCCGCACGTTCTCCCAGCCGCGGATGGTTGCAATAGCCTGCTGCGTAGCCGGATTCTCCCACATCTTGTCGTTCATCGCCGGGGCTACAACCATCGGTTTACGCGCCACGCACGAGGCAATAGTTGTCGTCAACGCATCGTCCGCTATCCCTGCTGCCATCTTGCCTAACACATTGGCCGTGGCCGGCGCAACGATCATCGCATCGCACCATTCGGGCAGCGAGATATGTTCGGTCGAATGCTCGTTGATAGCGGCAAACACATCCGAATAAACGCTGTGACCGGATACGGTCTGCAGCGTCAATTCGGTGACAAATTGCAGGGCATTCTGCGTCGTCGCGACCCTCACATCCGCGCCGGCTTTGACCAGCAAACGGATTAACTCCGGTATCTTATATGCCGCAATTCCCCCGCTTATTCCGACTAATATGCGTTTATTTGAGAGCATCGTCGCGGTTGCCGACGCGGTAAACGAGCTCGCCGTCAATGAACTCTTGCGTCGCCATCAACGTCGCTTTCGGCAGACGCTCGTACTGGCGGCTGATCTCAATTTGTTCCTTGTTCTCGAAAGTCTCTTCCAAGTTGTCCTGAGGAATAGAGAAATCCTGCAACTTGGCGTCCAACTCTTTCTTCAAACCCGCGCTGATCTGGTTCGCACGCTTGGCGATGATGGCTACAGTCTGATAGACGTTGCCTACCGGCTCCGTCAGTTGGTTAATGTCACGTGTCACCGTGGTCTTCGGTGCTTTTGAATTTTTGTAATCCATAAAATTATGTACGATTTAACAATTTAACAGTTTAACGTTTACTCTTTTAGTATTTTCTTTATCTGTACGAACATCTTATCGGCATCTTTGCGGTGCTTCGAATTCGGATATTCGGTGATAAAATTATAATATTCGTCCTGTGTGTCCCGTGCGCGTTCTTCCTTGCGCTCCTCGAACGAGTTCATCATCTGCTGGTACTTCGCTTGCAAAATAAGCCAGTTGAAGTCCTCCTGGTAACTGTTACTCGGGTATTTCTTCAGCGCGTTTTTCGCCACGATCTCACAACTCTCGTAGTTATTGCCCAAATACGTGCCGAGGTTGTAATACAACTTGGCCGAATGCAACTCTTTGTATGCCAATTTGTCGTTTAACTCCGCCATTTCCGTATATGCCTGCTCGGCGTACGGACTCTCCGGGTATAACTCCACAAAGAGCGTCAGCGCTTCTATCGCTTTGAGCGTGATCTCCTGGTCCAAGCGTGGGTCTGGGGAGTCTAAATACTGGCAATGACCAATCTGAAAATAAGCCTCCGCGGCATATTTACCCTTTGGGTAATTGCGCACATATGCCTGGTAATAATCGGTTGCCGACTCATATGCTTTCTGCCCCATGTAACTGCGCGCCAGGTATGCCAAAATATCCTCCGAACGCTCGGTCCCTTTGTAATAGGCACTCACATCGTCCAGCAGCGTCTGCGATTTCACGTACTGCTTCTCATTGAAATAACGCAACGCCGCCTGATATTTCTCCTCCGGGTCACGCGATTTCAATAACTTCTGGTACTCCCCACATCCCGTGAAGAATAGCACCAGCAGCAACAATATGAATAAGCCCTTTTTCCGCATTCTAATCAAAAAAGCCTGCAAAATTACAATTTTTTTTTGATATATGCAAGAAAAATGAAAAAAATCACCCAAAAAGAGCGATTTTTTCGTTGTTTTTATCTCCTCTCCCTTTGCATTAACTCTCGAACGCATCTCGTTCGCATTACGGACGATTCAGTCCGGTCCTTTTCCGGTTTTTTTCCGGTTTTTTCCGTCTATGTCCATTGCGCCGGATCGTATCCGGCTTCCACGTCGTCCGTTGTGCCGGATGCTATCCGGCTTCTAGTTGACTACCGTGCTGAGCAGATGAGCAGTTGTTTTCTTATATACACACCCGTGCGCGTGTGTGTGAGTTTTATATATTGAACTGGTCATCTGGTCTATTGGTCTATCTCTCTTCCATATATCCTTCTGTTTGCATTGATTTCTCCTGCGTCCAGTTCTTTTACTAACCACCCGCGTGTGCGCTGTACTCCTCTCCGCACATCTTTATAACCCGCTTTCTTCAGCACCATTCCCAGTCGGTTGAGCGGCATCGGCTTCTTGATGCTGCCTTTGATGACGATTTTCATTGTTTTAATGATTTAATGTTGTAATGATTTATTGATATACTGGCACAAAAAAAGCGCTCAAAGAACGCTTTTCTATGATGGAATGACAATATGGTTGTCATCTTCCGCGTAAAGTGGAGGCTTTGATATTTGCTTGTTTGACTTCCGGACGACCGTAGTAGTCTATTTTGCAATTCCTGCCCTCTGTTATCCACAGATGGTTATTCACATGCAGCCATGTATGCGAGAAACTGCTTCCGCAAACGATTTGCAGATTATTGATTTCCAACTTGCGTGCGTCAAACTTTGAAAATCGCCCACTAAAGCTTGCGTCAATGGACGCTGTGTCGCAACGACCGCAAAGTTTTACTTTATCGTATGAATGAATATCCATAATCAGCGTATCTGTGTCAAATTGTAAATCAGCATTCTTTACTAATTGGGCTGAAAATTTCAGATAAGACTGTTTGATGGTATCTTGTGTTTTAATATGACGACAATTACAGTCGATGCTTTTGAAATTAGGAGCACATATGGTTAATTTGGGGTTCTTGCGACTAAATAAGATGACGGATAACGTATTATTTTCTGTTTGCCAATAGATGCTGTCTTTTTCGCTTTTCTGAACAATCATTTGATATGTGGCTTGCTGCGAGAAAACAGTTTCTGCATCTACATCCGTAGTGCTGAAATCAATTCCAAACGCATATATTTCGACATTCTCAAATGGTTCCAAGTCATACACAACCGTTTGTTGCCGCGTACACGAGAAAGTCAGAAGAGAAATGGCAAAGAGGGAGATGATAAAAATCTCTTTTTGAAGATAATAAGTTTTCATGGGAGAATATTAGTAAATTGAGATTCCAAATACAGCAAAGGTTTTACAAAGCAAGTATGCGCTATTTATTCTCTCTACTTCCTCATGATAAGTAGAATATGCCATTGCTTGTTGTGCAATCCTTAAACTTGTAGTGCTTGCATATTCACTCGCTAATATCTTATTATTCAAGTCTCGTTCGGCCTCTGCCATCTGTCGGTCATATTCAGCGTCACATACTGCAGAAGCTTCATCTGGCGTCATGAGTGATATGTAATATGCGTTATATGCTTCCCTGTATTCGAAACATCTTTCTGTATAAGGAAGAAACGAAGGTAATGAATGAAGGGGAACGTTACTATACAAAGGTATCTCCTCGAAATCATTTACCTGAATTTCTATGGCTGTATAGTGAGATGTGGTAGTAATATATTGCTGAACATCTGATCTTTTTACAGGAAAATCTATCGCTTCATTTCCGTCTGTAATCACGATAGAACAGCTGAAAAGTTGCTCATTAATACGATACATGAAAGCGCATTGTATACATAATGAAATGACATCATATTCGGTTATACCCATGTCGGAAAATATGGTTGTGCGTAATCCTTCGTCAATATATGGAGTATTTGCCAATGAATCCGCCCAAAATAGAAATGCACTACTCATTTCCGGATCTAGCTCTTCGATGTGCATTCCCATGTATGCTGTAACTAATGAATTCAGACTTTGATAGGTCGCTGTCTGTATTAAATCATCTGTATAATCATAATTGTTATTATATAATGATTCGTAGATTATACTCTGCCATTGTTCATCGGAATCTATTTGACAGACGATGTTGTACATTTCATTATATAATTCATTGAAATAATCAGCATTCCCGTAATAATATGCCGGCAGATGCTTTGGCGGTTGGACTTCTTCTGCTCTGTTTGCAGAATCCTTACATGCGGTCAATCCAATTCCTGTGACCGCTAAAAGAACATACAATAATTTTTTCATAAGTAAAATTTTTTGATAGATTAAACAATAATTTCAAAATCCGCTGCAAAAGTACTGCTTTTTGATGAATCTACCAAATAAAAAGTTGGGAAATTTATATGCATTAAAACGCTGCATATCAGTGAGTTAAGTGTTTTGTGACTTGGGAAATTTATCTAAAGGACGGTGTTTCTTACTCCGCGACTGCCATTTTGAGGAGTGTTTTGCGCATGTTTCGGACATTAGTGCCGAGTTTTTGAGCAGTGCTGAACTTCAACTTTCCGATGCCGCTGAGGGCGTATTGGAGAAGATCCGCCATCTCTGTGTAACTGCAATCCAGCACAACCAGAATGCACAGACGGATCTCCCGTTCGGAGAAATTGCCCGCCATTTTCAGTTTGTTCGGCAGGAAGTGAAGATTCGTATTGGCAATATGGCACATCTGCTCAAAATCATTCCAACACAAATCGCGCTTAATATCCTTTGATTGACGGATAGCGGCACACTGCAATTCCATTTGCATCAATGCCTGTTCGCTTTTGACCGCTTGCTCTTTCTGCTGGCTGTCAAATGCCGCCTTTTGGAGCGACAATTGGTCCGATTCCTGTTTCAATAGTTTGCGGCGCCGCTTGTTGAGAACAAAGAAGACAATAGCCGCCAACAGAAGACATGCCAGTCCGATTCGCAAGAAATTAGAAAGCCACAATTCCTCGCTCTCCCATAGAAGCCGGAAAAATATCCATACATATTTGAAAAAGGAGGCTATTGCATTCATCGGATGGCGGATTCCCAATTCGGGGAGATGCGGGTGGATAAACTGTCGTTTTGCGCTACGATGAGGTAACAGGCGGCATCGCCGGCGCGGGCAATCATGTCGAGTGCCTCTTCGGCTCCCAGCACCATACAAGCGGTCGCCAACGCATCGGCACGCATACAACTGCTACTAACCACCGTAGCACTCAATACCGAATGTTGCACCGGATAACCCGTCCGGGGATCGATCGTGTGACTCCGGCGCTCACCGTCTGCATAGTAATAATTGCGATAATTACCGCTCGTGGCCATGCAAATATCCGTCACGGCCAATATCTCCTGCAGATCCTCCTGCGCACCTTCGTTGTTCAGATTAGGCTTGGTGATTCCTATATGCCATGGATCACCTTTGTCGTTCACTCCGTGCGCTACCACCTCACCGCCTATATCTACCAGGTAATTCTCGCATCCTTGACGGCGCAGCACCTTAGCTATCATATCGCAGGCCTGTCCTTTCGCCACAGCCCCCGCATCGATTTGCACCCGCTGGTCGGACTTGATCACCTTATGATTAAAAAGCCGCACTTTCTCAAACCCCACAAACGCCCGAAGACTGTCAATGTCCCGATTCGCAGCGGAATAAGCGGGTGTCGAGCCTCTCGACCCGAAACCCCAGTAGTTCACCAACGGCGCTACGGTGATATCAAACGCCCCGCCGGACAACGCATACACACGCGCTGCCTCTGCCCACATAGCCTCAAAAGCTGCGTTCGTCGTTGTGTCGCGATTAGCATTGATGGCCGATAAAATAGAGTGGGGATTGAACATACTCAGACTGTTGTCAAAATCCCGGAAGGCCGCTTGAATACTGTCTTCCAGGTCCGACGAGGCCTCATAACGAACGTTGTAATACGTCCCGAAAACCTTGCCCTCGTTATGCCAATACCGCAACTGAGGCTCATCCTTCCACCCCCAGATCAGCAGCACCGCCAAGCCTACGCCCAATAATGCACTGATGGTTCGCGCTCTTTTACTCATTGTTTAGAACCACACACCGATGCCTATAGCACCGTTCAACTTCTGATTGTACAGCTTGTCATCACCGGCGGCATCCACATAGACGTTATACGCAGGGTCTTTCTTGTCCGTCACCATTCCGTCCGGATTCAGACTGCCCGTAGCCCATATATTGAGCGAGCAGACATCAAAATCAAACTCTTTGTCTATCTTCAGACCCAAGTTCACTACCGCAAACTTCTCATTGCCGTACAACGGACTCTCCCAGGGCGACATACCCATGTTGAAGCCTAACGTAAGGCCGTAGTCCTCGAACGTGTAGTCATAGCCCAACTCGATATATGTCGAGAAGGCCTGACGCTCCAATGACTCCTGGCCGGTAACAACGGAAACGAGACCTGCGTTGTCATTAAACACCTTGTCCGCACCCGCAACTACCGTGTACCAGTTGAAATAAGCGCCTTGACCGAAGAAATGGTCGAAGTTATACCCGAACCAGATTTCCGAGTTGTGCGTGCTACCGTCGTCGCAGTAGTAATACTCATTGAATCCGATGCTTGCACCGTAAGCCGACAACGAAGCGA
>Ga0247611_10009545_pt1 | contig 11631 bp, 11 predicted proteins | sample 177DNAGHGhighgp2_FD_192422 | JGI IMG/M metagenome (GOLD analysis project Ga0247611, IMG submission 192422) | Sheep rumen microbial communities from Palmerston North, Manawatu-Wanganui, New Zealand - 1770 DNA GHGhigh gp2 | ecosystem: Host-associated > Mammals > Digestive system > Stomach > Rumen... | reverse complement strand
GTCCATTCCGAGCGCCGCCGCCGAGCGGCAAATCGCGCCGACATTAACCGGATTGACTATGTCCATGAGCACCGCGATGTGCCTCTTGTCCCGGCAAAATTCCTCAACCGGGATCTCGGGCTTGCGCCTCATTGCTATCCACAGCCCCCGCACCAGATGGTGCCCCGTAATGCCGGTCACCACCTCGCGGTCGGCAACATAAACGGGCATGGAATTAAGCTTGTCTTCGCCGCAGTACTCCTTAACCGCATCGAAAACAGGTACTGCCTCAACATCCACCCTCTCCGTCTCAACAAGTACCGACAAAGGTTCATATCCGTTCTCAATGGCGCGCAGTATTACGCTTGCACTCTCTGCAAGAAAGATGCCTTCCTCCGGCTCGTAGAACTTACGCATCTGCTGCTCGGTGACCCGGGCAAACACGTCCATTTCCGGTGCGTTGAAGTCGTTGATCCTGATGATATTCATATCTGCCATAATAAAGCAATTATACCATTACTGTTGTAAGCGTTTTTCTGTAAAATGCTCTGACTTAGTTACTAGGATAGACACTTTTACAGAATCGACCGCCATCCGCCAGCCGAAACAAACAAAACTGCCCCGGATCATTACAGGGCAGTCTTATAGATCAATTCAAAAAGTACAACTCACTCCTGTCCATAAGCTGACTTTACGATCGGGATGATATCCTCCTTATTTTGCTGAGACGAATCTGTCATAGACCGTCTGGTTATATGAGATGCTGAAAGGAGCCGTTGAATTAGTATCCTTGTCCCTGACATTTTCGAGGATGTACAGGACATAGTTGCCGTGAACTGCAGTAACGATAAATGTATCGTCATATTCACTTGCGCCTTCTGTCTCATAGTGGTGAACGACAAACATGTTGCCGGGCTGCATTGTCTTGATCTGTGATGAATCAGATACGACGAAAACATCAATCTCGCCAAATGCTCTCTGATCGTAATTGCCGCTCGCATCAACAGAACTGTATATGATGGTTGCCTGATCGGTGATGCCGAGTTCGGATGCATTTGTGTCAGAATTTACGACGGTCAGATTAGATGTCTCATAGCGGCATTCCGTCTGGGATGCATAATCGTTGGCAATGGCTCTTAATGCATCCTCAGCTGAAGATCCGTCAGGGATACGAATAGCTACAACGTTATCGAGAATTCCATTCGCGCTGGTAGCAGATGTCTCCGATCCGCCTGAACTGCACGCTGCACATGCAAACAGGAGCGATGCCGTAAGTGTAAGTGCGATTATCTTTTTATTCATTTTGTTTTATCTCCTTATTTAGAATCCATTTTATATTTTACTTAACTGATGAATGGGCGTTATTCTGACAAGCAATCCACTTACAATTATAATGCTTTTCCGTCAAATTGGGCATGATATAATTAAGTTATAATTTGAGACCCGGGAGGTGCCCGTCATGGATAACAGAGAACTTGGTAAAGAAGAACTCAAAAATGCAGCCGGCGGCGGCGATCCGATCGTCGTTGAAACCGGCACGCGCGAGATGAAGTGTCCGGCCTGCAAGTCGTTTAACTATGTACCGGTGCTTTCCGAGAGGGTCGCGTGCTTCAACAAAGTCACGTTCAGATGCGCTGACTGCGGCCACAAATGGGAATCGCTGATCCAGCTTCCGACTTGATCTTATAATTCCCCATCCCAGGAATTGAACTTCACTCTTTCCCCGAAAGGCTTTTTGCCCGGGGCGTGAAAATCATCTGCAGCTTTTCCCACCGGGAGAATGCATACCACTTCATATTCATCCGGAACATTCAACAGCTCCGCGATCTTATCGCATATCCGGTCCTCATCCGTAATATGCCCCTCATACCAGCAACTCTGATACCCCAGAGCAGTTATCGCCAGCAGCATATTCTCTATTGCTGCGGAATAATCCTGTATATAGAAAGTCCTGTCGCGGTATGCCACTATCTTTGAAGCGAGCACTACGATCATGGCGGGAGCTGTTGCAGCCACCGGCGGGTCGATCACACCCTTGATCTTATCAAGCAGTTCAGGGTCATTGACCACCACGATGCTTGTCGTCTGCTTATTGCACCCTGACGGCGCATTAATCCCCGCATTTGCGATTTGCTTCAGGTCTTCCTCCGGCACAGGGTCCGGCAGATATTTTCCCCTGTAACTGTGCCTTGTTCCGATAACATTGATCGCATCCTTCAGGCTCATGACATAAATCTGGCAAGGGTTCGCCTCATCCCAGAGATCGTCTATCACCTCAAGTTCCTTAAATCCCAGACTCAGATAAAACTCATTCGTCCTGTCGTAATCGGGATACACGCCGTAGCGGACAGTCTTCACCTGTATGAATAAATAACCTTTCTGCGCCGCATAATCTTTCGCGGCCGCGAAAAGCCTCCTGCCGATCCCCTTCCTGTGGCACTCCTTGAGAACACCCATGACCGCAAGTTCCATAGTCTCCCTGCCAGTCTCCTTAAGGCACAGAAAGCCCTGCGCCTCATCGCCTTCAAAAAATGCCCACAATGGCAGGATTGCCGAATCCCTGATATATCCCTCGCGGCTCTCCTCGACTTCAAACCATTCGGGCAAAGCCTCCAGGATCTTCCGCGATATCTTCTTCTTCTCTTCCGGATCTTCTATAAAACGGATCACTTATTTATACCTCTTCTTGTTATACATCTTCTTCTCAGTCGTGCAGGCTCTGAGCCGTACCTACGAAAGTCATTTTCTTGCCGCATCTCTGACAGTTCCTGTCAAGCCTCGGCCCGTCGACCATCTTTACTGTGCGGTGGCACCAGAGACATTCATATACGACTATCCTGCGGCGGCGTTCGTTGGCATCTCCTCCCGGAACCTGCTCTATGTCATGCGCTCCTTTCGGGTCGATTGTTCTTTAATTATAGCATTTGCTGTGTGAAATGCAGTTTATCCCATATTTTCGCTCAAGCGCCATTTGGGATGAATTTAAGTCCGATGATTCTCGATAAGTGTCTATCCTGTGCACTCAAGTCAGAGCACAATCGAGAATATCGGCTACAAATGGCAGCTGATTCTCGATAAGTGTCTATCCTGTGCATTCAAGTCAGAGCACAATCGAGAATACAGGCTCCGAATGGCAACTACTGATCCGATCGCGCCCGCCAACCGACGCGCCCCACCAACCATTAGAAAACCCGGGCGCTTCAAATGCCCGGATTATCATGAGTGGGAAGGGTTATGGAAGATGTATGATTGCTTTGATGTCTCCATTATGTCCCCCGTAACTTAAATGAACCTTAAAACTCCAAATAAATATCATATAATAGAACCATCACTTCTCCGTGGAGACAGAAATGGAAAAAACACCGGGCAATTTGGAACAATTTGAGAGGGAACTTACAGAAAGGATAATCCGTGTCAAAGAAAACGGATCATCCATAGGTGAGGATGACTATCTCATAACCCGCTTATACGGGAGTTATTTCTATAACAGCAGTACAGAAGCGCAGATCTTTCTGCCCGGTTATTTCAATGATGATAATCAATTCCAGTTCTCCTACCTGGCCGCAGTACTGTTTACTTTCTTGAAGCTCAAAGAATTCAATGATCCGAGGTATAACGAAGATCTGGCGGAGCTTAGAAGGATAAGACGTGAGCAGCATGAAGATTTCAGTTCGGATCTGTACAACGATATCTTCGCAGACATGCTTAAAGAGATAAATCAGACAGAAGGCACAGATATCAGCTTGTACGATATGTTCAGGCAGAATTTCAATAAGCGCTATAAAAAAGATACAGGCACTGAACCAAAAGAAGATAACGAGCCGCACTCCAAGCTCTACATAAGTAAAAAGAACAATAAAGACAAGAGAAGAGACGTTTGCTTCCAGGAGTATCCTGCCACAAAAAAGAATGAGGAATCATTGGAAATAGTCAAAAGCTATCTCGGAACTGACGAACCTTCTCCGCAAAAAGATAACAAAAAAGCAAGCCGGGACAAAAGAAAAAAACAGTACCTGGTGGACTATCTGTCATCCAAAAAGATCATTGACTGATCACGGAATGATCATTTTCTTTTTATAGCATCGAATTCGTTTTCAAATCCTGCCTTTGCTGCCTGTGCCGCCGGAGTATGCGGAGCTTCGATAAATAACTGCTTATAAAAATCAAGCTTCAAAAGACTCTCCACTTTCTGGTCACAGGAATCTATCTCGCTCAAAAGCCTGCGGGCATCCATTACTGCCTGGCGGTAATCGGAATATATGCTTTCGCAGTATTCCTTAAGCAGAACAGATCTGCCGCCGGAAGAAGAATCATATGAATTGAATACCGCATCAGATTCTGCGGTAATAAAAGGTCTCTGTATCTCGTACTGATCGGTGGAGAACATGCATCCGAACGCGACATCCGTAAAGCGCAATACTGCCGGTATGCACGGGAAAGGACATTTGCCGTATGCCGCCTTATCATCTCCTCCGAGAGTGTTGTAGTGTTCCCTGAAAGATTCTTTCCCCACTATGCAGAAAGAAACGCCGGTTAACGGATCGATGTCGATAGGAATGAATACCGTCTCATATTCCTGCCTTTTGAATATGTCTTCGATATCATATATCTCCTGCAGGATGTTGGCGCACGTCTCGGTCTTGCCGGCGTGATCCGGTTTGCCGGTGCCGGCATCGCTTAAGCCGACTCTCAAAAAACCATAATCCGAACAGAGATCCAGCAGGTCGCGGTCGATTTTCTTGGAGTCCGCAAAGTTCTCGAAATCACTGTTGATGCTCTTGTGGATACACGCCTCTCTGACCTCTTTATGCATCTCCTCTGCAACCTCGCGGATAAGCTCAAGATCAAGCGCATCTCCCGGCTTACCGGGATTGATCGTAAGATTGCCAAAGGCCTTTGATATCTGTGATGCGGTAATGTCTTTATCACCAAAAACTTCACTAAATCCGAAAGCCAAAAGACGTCGGGTCCACCTCTCCTTAAAATCCTTCAGGACATCTTCATTTTTGTAGATCAGATCGCTGCCAGAGAGGACCGTTTTGCCGGATCTGATGTAATCCTTAAATCCCTTGCCTCCGAAGAGACCCGTTACGTACTGAAGATAATTCAGATATTCAGCAAGTCCGCCATTTGATGCAGACTCGTAAAGCTCACAGAGGCGATTATACTCTGTGGCATTTTTGCCATCGGTTTTGTATTTCTCGAACTTTTCTTCAAGTTCTTTTTCCTTGTACTTGAAGAAAAGGGAATCCGTGTTGCTGATCCTATAGTCGTTTTTCAACATGGTCAGCAGATCTGTTGATGCACTCTGCTTTCCGTTCATATTTTCTTTCCCTGCCATAGATTGACTTCTCTTGCGGCTGCGTGAAGGTGATCGAAGACTTTGTCGGTTATCTCCTCATCGCTGTATGCAGTGAGGTCGTGGTCCTTAAGGTAAGCTTCCACTTTCGCCGGAATGGCATATGTATATTTCTGATCACCGGGTCCGGTGATCTCAATGAGATGTCTGTACTTTGCTGCGTATTCATCTTTATAAGGGAAGAATGTCCTGACCCTCTTGACCTGCTTCTCATACAAAGCTTTGGCTTCTTCACCGGATGAAGGGTCTATCACATATTTATCCCCTGCCTGCTCCTCATACAGCTTCCGCATTTCCTCATCGTTTTTTGCCGAAGCCAGACTGCTCTTCTCGTCACCGTAATAGTAACTGTTATAATCATTCTTCAAGACAGTCTCCTGAGGAGCATTCTCAACTTCTTCCTGTCCAGCCGCCATCTGATACGGATCCGGGAATCCCAAATCCTCTCCGGCCACATAGTAATACACGCTTCTTGCCGTGCCTTCCATATTTGCCGCGAGGAGGTGATTTCTTGTATCCTTCATGCCGCCGGATGTGAAAGTGAACTGAGCCGGCCACCCCGTCATTCCGTCAAAAGCATGGATCAGATCCAGGAATGTATCTGAGGCAACGGGCCTGCCGTGTGCCGCTACAGGATGATACTGTATCTTCGCCTGCATGGACCTGATGACAACATAAAGAAGAGTCTCAAGATAATCTCTCTGATGCTCAATGTCTTGTGCGTCATCACTGATGCCCTTGCTGACCAGTTCTTCAATGAATCCGCAGAATAGTTCTTCGCTGTAATATCCGTCTGCATCTTTTGTCAGATCTGATATGGATATGTTCTTGCCGTCACATGTATCCTTGAGTTCCTTGATCATCTTATCGATGCAGTACTTCAATCTCTCGTTATAGTATGTAAATGCCATGGCATTATCCTCCATTTCAATAATAATCTATCATTTAGTATGAAGTAATTCAATTTCGGTTCCGGACCGGGATCACTTCCAGAAATCCTCCTCCGTCAGATCGGTCTCATATGACCTGATCTTCTCCGCCAGCACGGGTTTTTGCCCGCGGGTAAAGATCCAGAGATGATCTGTATCAAGACTTAAAAGACTTTCGGGAAGCTTGCCTGCCTTGTCGGCGAAGAACCGTCCCGTCTCGGGATCCGTACCGCCAAGAAACAGTACGGTATCACAGCCATTGATTATGGTTGATGCCTGTCCCTCGTTATACATTCCCCGGAGCTGTGACACTGACTGCAGGATCACCGTAAAACTGATATCCCTTGAGCGCACACCTGAGATCAGCTTATCAAAATCAGGAACATATACGTTGCAGGCAAAATCATCCAGTATGATATGGCACGGCACATCCAGTCTGCCGTTCTCATTGTTGTCTGCCTCCTGTACAAGCACCTGGATGAGCTGCGTATAAAACACGTTGACGACCCTGTCCATCGCGCGGTCAGTGTCACTCACATTCACAAACAGAACTGTCTTCTGCCTCCCACATCCGGCCAGATCGATGCCTGATCTGCAGAGCATTTGAGCATTCTCCTCCGGATCGAAAACACTGAGTGCGTTAGATACAAACTGCATCATGCATCCCCATGTCTTCTCTGACTTGAAAATGGATACAAAAGATCTGTATTTCTTTACTGCAAAACTGTCCGGGTTGATGCCTTCAAGTTCCTTGAAGAAAGCAACATCGTGACCGTGTATCATGTTATCGCTCATCTCCCTGAAGAATAAGCACACCGATCCCATATTCTGCTCCTCTTTGGGAAGAACCTCGATCACGTATGCGATGAGTGCTTCGAGCATCATCCGAGCGCCCGTTACCCAGAAGCGGTCATCCTTGGAATCGTTGTCCGGAACCAGAACTGCAGCAAGTCTCTGAACATCCATCTGTCTGTAAGATTCCACTTCAATGTTTCCGTCTTCATCATGCTCTCCTGGATATTCTATGTGATGAACCTTCTTTGTCCGCCTGATCGTGTCGAGCATATTGAAAGGAAGTGAATTCTCCGGATTTACAAAATCCATAAGCTCTACCTTATAACCTCTTTGGCTCATCATGTCAGCATACTTCTTATGGAGCTGGCATTTAACGTCAACGACCACGATACTTCCGTTCGTCGCGAACATGTTGGGTATTACGATACCTGTTGTCTTGCCTGACCCGGGGTTGCCCACTGCGACTACATTGTTATTGAGTCCCGTCTCCCAGATATTCTCAGATCTGGCATATCCTTTTGCAAAAACTCTAAATGACTTTGATCCTGAATTATTCATGTGATTACCTCCTTAATATCAATAAAACTTTTTGCATATTCCTGTTGCGATCCCGAATTCGATCGCCTGCTCTGCATCCATATAGCAGTCCTCACCGGTCTTGGCCAAAACCTCTTCGAGTTTATGTCCGCTCCTTTGAGCAATGATGCCTGCCAGTATCGACCTCGTCTCCATCAGCTTGGCAGCTTCTTTCTCCAGTTCGAGTGCGCGCTTTACGCCGGAGGTGCCCATCAGGAGAGGATCGTGGATCATTACTTTCGTGTGGGGGAGCATCTCACGCTTCTCCCCACCCAGGAAAAGAATAGACCCCATGCTTGCGGCAATGCCGGTGCAGACTGTGCGGATGGGGGAACTTAACATCTGCATCGTGTCGTAGACAGCAAGTCCGCTGGTGACATCACCTCCGGGCGAGTTGATGCATACGGTAATCTCAGACCCCGGCATCTCCATGTCGAGGTGGAGCAGATACTCGATCAAAGTATTACAGCTTGCGGGATTAACTTCCTCGTTGAAGAAAAGGATGCGGTTCCTCAGCAGGCTGCTTTCGGCGGTATACAGATCAAATCCTCTTGAAGACTCATGTAATATCATCGGGTTCATATTCATTCTCCTTTCGCATTTGCGCTAATTATTCTTGCCGGAAGATCAACCATTAATATCCAGGTCCAACTGATCACTGACACATGCGGCATCCTGTCTTTCTCCGTGCGGATAAACGGCTTGGTGAGGTTTTCCGAGAACGGCAGGAAGATCATGATCCTCGCGGGATCAATGCGCTCATGCTCATCGAAAACGCAGAAAACCTCAAAGCTGTCATGTAGGACATCTCTTACTGTCGGTTCCTTCCCCTTCAACTCCCGGAACAGTTCTACGTCCTGCTTGAAAAAGGGATAATACCTGTCTGTCATTCCCGCCGCATCCAGAAGATCAACAAGTGCGATGTTCATATAAGCACCTGCTGTCTTTCTGGATAAGAAAGACAGAGACGACAGATAGAGCAGACACTCGTGGTCAATAGTGCCCTCCGCCGCCAGCGCCGCAATCCTGCGTATGACATGCAGATACGAGATGTTCGGGTCACTTTCTCCGATCGTGTCCAAAAGGTTTGGACACCACTTATCGCATGTTGAATCTTCGCAGTCCGGCGGATCGATCAGCTGCGAGATCTTACAGGAAGCAAGATTCCTTGTAATCTGAATGATCCCTTCCCTGTCATACATCCGGCCATTTCTCAGACGTGTCAGAATGTCGTTTGCACTTCTTCTGTTCATATTGAATCTCCTTTGATGTTGTATTCGGGTCTTGCCCGTCACCCCATATCCGCCCGGGAGATTCGGGGCGGTAGTTTTTACCGCCGGTCAAGTTGATTTGCATATATTGGAAGCCTATAATTAATTCATTGATTACCGGCAATGATTGCCGGCGATGCTCAGGGGGAAATCGCAATGGCACAGGGAAACTATTCTGAACGCGAGATCGAAATGATCAGATGGCAAACACTTGGAGTGTATTTTGATTGTTTGAAGAACTATTATGAGTTGAAAGGTTTTCTTGAAGGAAAAAAAGATCAACTCGTGAATTTAGTATCTAAAGAGTATGATTCATTTTGGTGCCGAATGGCTACTAAACATCATATTACTTCTAATGAATTAGAATACTATATGGAAACCTGGAAAGGGGACAAGCAGATATTGTTTTATGATTGGGCTGAGATTTTGGATTCAACGGAATATAGTATTGGTGCAGCAATCCTCGAGCACAACCTTACATATGATCAGAAACTCCGTTTAATTAAGAAAAACCCTCGTATGAAGGATGATAAATATTTTAAAGAATGCCAAGAGAAGTATTATCTTGGTGATAGATACTCATATATTCATGAGAATTATGATCTGATTTATAATGACTATTTGAAAGGAATGGAAGAAATAGACAAGAAAATCCATGAAATATGCAGTAAAAATGAGAGTATTTTTACTACTAAAGAACTTGTTACTGATTTAATCGCCAAACTAGAGGATCATAATGTCGTCCCTAAGCAATACCGTGAATATGGCAACTATCTGTGGTTTTCTGATTATATAAATTACTGTAGCGAACCTACATCCATTAATTCCATGCTGCAGCTCATGAAACTTGAGGATATCGAGAGCAGGATCAAGGAATCCAATAATCTGCTGAAACGAGTTCTAAATGAAGAGCAGGAGCAGAAGAAATATATTCATCAGCTGGGATCAACAATGGCAGATATTGACCGCCGCGTTGCAGAACTGGATAAAACCATGTATGAATTCGAGATAAGAGTTCATGATCATATTGATAGAAACGCTGAAAAGGTCAATGATAATCTGAATGCCGCTATATCTGATCTTCAGGATGAGATGGATGATCAGTATCAGGATGTTAACTCACGTATCGACGATCTTTCTGATAATGTTGATTCACGTATCGACAATCTCTCATACAATGTTCATTCGCATATTGATAGCGTTTCCAGAAGTGTCGACTCGGACATGAACGACCTCTCATCACAAATCTTCAATAACTATTATAATCTATCCAGTTCGATCTCCTCATCCATATCATCCTGTCAGCACCAATTGGCGAATTCGATACATAATAGTCTGGAGCTGTTGTTATAATATGAATAATTCAGGTATTACGATCTATTTTGACGGTGATGGTGTATTAGCCAATTTCAAGGGCTATTGTGATGAACACGGCATTGAATACAATCCCGATAACGTCCGCGACAAGAGCGTGGATAAGATCATGTGGGACAAGATCCGCAAGATTCCTCATTTCTATGATCAGTTGGACCCGCTCCCCGGATCGGTGGAGTTGTTTAAATCCCTGAAGAAGGATTACAACTGCGAAGTGCTGACAGCCATCCCGAAACCCGACTGGCATATCGATAACTGCGGCGAGGATAAGATAAACTGGTGCCACAGATACCTCGGCGAAGATGTAAAAGTTCACATCTGCTACCGTGCCGAGAAACAGACTTTCGTGAAGTCCCGCAAGGACGTCCTTGTCGATGATCTGGCATGCAACATCGAAGAGTGGGAAAGGCAGGGCGGAACGGGAATCCTGTTCACGGATGCCGCACATTTCGATTTTGATAAGCTGGCAGGCATAGCTCTTCGGTAAATTTTACTGTCTGGAATCGGGCATTCGGATACAAGGCGAAAGGCAATCGCCTTATCCAACACGAAAGAGGAAAAACTCATGAAAAAGACTTATCTATCACTTTTTATGACCGCCGCAATTGCTCTTACAGCCTGCAGCGCGCCTGAATCGACCATTGCAACAACAGACACAATGGAAAGCTCTATTGTTGAGACAACTGAAGCGACTACTGAAGCTACAACTGTGGCAACAACGACAACTGCGGCAACAACTGCAACGACAACTGAAGCTGCTGTTATTGTCAATTCGCTCGAAGCCATTAATAACGTCTGTTCCACAAAGGCTGTATGCGAGACACTCAGCAGTGAATGCTCAGTAAATGTTAATGACGTTTTCAAAAACCCTTATGATGTCATTTACGACTATGGTGATGATTATCAGGAATATGTTGACGCGTGTGACTGGTCACTCGTATTTGATGCTGAATACTACAAGGCAACTTTTCCCATGCTTGCCCTTCTGTATCATAATAACGATGCCCTGCTGCTGAAGCATTTCAAGACAGTCGGTATTCACGAAGGCCGTCAGGGATGTGCAAACTTCAACGTTTCTGCTTATGCGCATAACTGTTCCAATGAAGTTTACACCGCTTTTGGCCGTAACTGGGCTGCATATTATATCTATTATCTGATGAATTATGAGACTGAAAGATCTGTTAATACTGTTACTGCAAATAACGGTTCCCCCGTTTATCAGCAGATGACTTGTGTATATACGGCGCTTCAGTTGAGGGAATACGATATGGTCAATCAATATCGTGCTGCAGTAAACACTGCTGACGTAAAGATCAATTCTGAACTTTGCGCATTTGCAAATTACAGA
>Ga0247611_10009544_pt1 | contig 11631 bp, 10 predicted proteins | sample 177DNAGHGhighgp2_FD_192422 | JGI IMG/M metagenome (GOLD analysis project Ga0247611, IMG submission 192422) | Sheep rumen microbial communities from Palmerston North, Manawatu-Wanganui, New Zealand - 1770 DNA GHGhigh gp2 | ecosystem: Host-associated > Mammals > Digestive system > Stomach > Rumen... | reverse complement strand
ATTTTGTTAGTTATAATGATAAACTAAAAGAACTTTATAGGTATAAGAATAAGCTTTTCAAGAAAAAGTTTGAAGTTTTTTTTATAAAAAAAGGGAGTGATATAATCATTCCCTCTAATTATTGATTAATTTTCTTTGAGCGCTTCAAGTTCTTCGTCTGTTGGAAATTGATAGTCTCCTTCAGTATATCCACTTAACGAACTTCCAATTATGTTTTTCTGGATTTCCCGGTTTGGTATGTGTTCTTCAAAGCCAAGTCCTAGGAACCATGAAACTAGTATACAGATGGCTGATGTTGATCCTAAAACATTTAATAATTCTTTAACAACCTTTCCGTCTGAATATCCATAAATTGGGAGTGAAATGAACAAGATGAGGAAGAAACAAATAGAAGCACTGCCGCAGAATAATGATGCAAAAACTGGAATTTTAGCACCTACACGATTGAGTTTTATGCAGAGCACATATGTGATTAAAATGAGTGCTAATGCATTTTGATGACCAAGATACAATAATGCATCCATCAAAAAAATTGATGTAATGATGCCTGAAAACCAGTAGATAAATTCTTTTTTCATAATGTTTGTTTTTTAGTCTTTTAATTTTTTTGTTTTTTGATAATATAACATAAAATTCTAAAAAGTCAAATAGAAAAAATATCTTGATATAGTTGCATGTATTACTATTATTTCTTCTTGTTAAAAAATATTTATTCATGATATATTTTTATGAAAATTGTTCAGTTCCTTCCTAACTTTAAACCGTATGAATGAGAATTAAGTTCTGTGGCATGAGAATTTGCTAAGAATTTTGTTAGTGGTAATTGTTGAGAAGTTTTGAATGTTGTTTTTGCTTGAGGTGAAAAGTGAGTTGATTGATATGAAAAAGACTGATATAAAGTTTTATTTCTGCCTTCTATTTCTTTGGGTACTAATCATTTTATTTTTAAGTTTTGGTCAAAAAAGTTTTGGAATGCGTTAAAATGAGTTAAAGGACGAGACCCTGATATAGTACAGACTCATGGTAGATCTTTTTTACCTACAATTTTTTGATTATTCTTTTCATTAAAATTAAATAAAAAATGGGTTTATATTTCTCATAAGTCTTGATATAAAAAATGATTGTCTCGGTGGAGATTGGGTACTACTATGTTATATGATTATACTTTATGAAGATTAACATTCTGATTTTGTAATAATATAATCACGTTAACTAATTTGAGTTCTGTATATATAAAGGGATTGACATGAAAAAAAGTAAATGTTGTTTATAGAGGTGTAGATTTTCCTTATCAAGTTGAGAAAGAATGAAAACAAGACTTTGAAATCAGGCTTTGTTTTGTATGAAATCTTTTGAAAAAAGCTTGAATTTGAGTTCTGCTTAGAACTTTTGACGAATTTAGAAAAGAGCATCCAAATACTAAGCTTTCTATTATTTGAGATTGATCAAAAAAGTGAGATGTTGAAAAGTTAATTTGAATGTTGTGAATGGAGGATTCTGTTGAGTTATTATGAAAAAAAACAAGAGAGGAAATTCAACGCGATTATTTAAAAAAATATGATGTGGTTGTAGTTCCTACATTAGAGAGTGATTCATTGATACAAGAGGAAATTGTTCGATGATTGCTTGCTAAAACTGTTGTTGTTGCAACTGATATTTGAGCTGTGAAAGAAATTACAGATAAAGAAGATCTTATTTTGGTGAAAGCTTGAGATATATCTAGTTTATTTGATGGATTGTGATTAGCTGTTAATAGTATTGATAAATCATGACTTTCTTATGATGGAGTAAAAGAGAAATTTAGTTGGGATAATAGAATTAAAGAGTATTTATCTATTTGCTATCCTTAGTATAATTCTCCTTTTTTAATATGTTTTTTTAAACAAAATCATAATATATTTCTTTTTTAGGGAAAGCTTGTTTGAATATTTTTGAGAAGTTTTCGAATATATCATCAGGAATTTTTATTAATCAATTTTCGTGTTGTTTGACAAAATCCCAAAGTGTAGAATTGGGATTCTTTTTTTGCATTGTTTTAAAATCTCATTGATTGTATATCAATGATGCTATAAAAATTGAATGAATTTTTTCGATGTTTATCTCTCATTTTAGTTTTTCTAAAAAATCACTATATATTTTTTCATAATTATTTACCGGTAGTAATGGGAGAAATCTCAATCCGACTTTGTAGTTTTTGTCTAACAATGTGTTTATTGCTTTTATTCTTGTTTCTAGAGGTGATGTACCTTTTTCATATTTGGATATTATTTCTTTTGGATTTAGCGAAAATGATATTTCTGTATTATTAAATGGAATTCATTTATTAATTGAAAGAATTGAATCTATATTTGCAGATTTTGTTCTGGATTCCATCAATACATTTTCAAATTGTTCTATGAATGGGATGAAATTTTCGTTAAATCAACTTAATGAATCTAGTCATTGTATATCAGAATAGTTACTTGCATAAAGCGTTATTTGATTGTTGTATCCTTCGTTTCTAATTTCATTTATTTTATTTGTTATCTCGTTTTTTATATCTTCATAGTTAACAAAAATTACAGGATATTTTGTTTTGAAATTCCCCTTTAAATAACAGTATTCACAATCAAAAACGCAGTTTAATGATGTTCTGAAAAAAAATGATTTCCCTGGATATCAATAATTATTTGGTACTGGTAATAAATTTGGATTTTCTTCTTTTGCAATTATAATTGCTGGTGTTAATATTTGGTTGCCTATTTTTTTATCAAAAATATTTTTATAGTGATCTATCCATAAGATTTGGTTATTAGAAAAATTGGATAATATTTTTTTTGTTACCTCGTAATCCTTTGCTTTTTTTTCAATATATATTAGCATTTTTTTATAATTATTTATTTATTTCTCATTTAGCGTTTGCTATTTTTTCTTCGTAGAATTCTTTAGGGTAAGCTCCTAAGAATCATTCTTTTATTTCATGATTGTATCAGATAAATACTGTTGGTATAGAAGATATTTGGTACTCAGCTGCTAGTTCTGTGACTTCATCTACATCTATTTTAACGAATTTAACATCTGAATTTTCTTTTGATAGTTCTTCAATAACAGGTCATAATACTTTACATGGTCAACACCATGTTGCGAAAAAGTCGGCAATTATTATTCAATCAGTTTCTTGTAGAATGTTATCAAATTCTTCTTTTGAATTTATTGTTTGAACCATGATTTTTAGTATAAAATAAATATTTTTCTTAATTTATAAGTACTAATTATTTATATAATTTCAAGTGTATTTTACTATTGACTTTTCTTATAATTTTTATTACCATATGTATCATAAACAAAAAACAAATACATTATGGGATTAATTAATAGAATTAAGAAGATTTACAGATATGTGCAGATTGCATGTATCGGTAACCGTTTGAGGAAGAAGATCTTCCTGAAGAAACTTTTGAGGCGGGCAAATCAGCATTGGTTTGCATTCTCTGAAAATGCTTTTAATCTATTGTGTAAGGAGCTAGCTTTGGCTATTCCTGGGAATTATTCGAGTGTTTCTAATCTTTCGTTTGAACATTTCAGTCATTTCCAGAAAAGGGCATGTTATCGTTCTAATAAGTCAAAAAATCTTAGTCTTATCTTTATTGATCTACTAAAGGTTACTCCAAGTTCATCAGATTACAATACTTATCACGTTGAACTTCTTAGTATGAATTTGAATTATGATAGGAATAATCCAAATTCAGAGAAGTATAAGGTACGTATGTGTTATGATGTTGCTGTTCCTTTCAGTGAGATAGAAGAGGATCTGACAAGAGTTTAAAAGCTTAATGAATTAATGTGTGGCTTGAAATTCAAGCTACACATTTTTTTGCTTAAAAAAAAGGAGTAATTTACTACTCCTATAGTTGTGTCCAAACGACTCTTTTTTCTCAGTTAATATCTTTAAATTCATGAGCTTTAACTCTAATTTTATCTCAGATATTATAATACTTTTTCCAATCAACTCCATCAGGTGCAACAATTTGTTTTTTGTGTAGGAGTCATTCTACTCCTTTTACTGTAATAAACATTCAATAATTATACATTAGTTTTACGTATCAATCATATTCTTCTCATAGTTTGATATCCTTTACACTAAATGTTCATTCTTGTGGTTGTATTATTTCTTTTTTTTGTGATTTGGGTCATGTTTGTTGTCTTTTATTAGTTGTACTTTTTTCTCATTCTTTTTTAGGAAGTTTTGATTCTATTTTTTCAATATTTGGAACAAATTTTAAGAAGTCTGTGGTTTCTGGATCGAATCATGATTTAGTATATATTTCATTAAGTTGTTTTTCTATGTCTTCTTTAGATCCTATCCATATTGTTAGAGGTTTTTTATTATCACATTTTAATGATTGATGTTGCCGGATATCTATGTAAAAGTGTAGTTTAGTGTTTTCATCTAGTTTAACTATTTTTCATTTTTTGATTTGTTGTTTTGCAACAGTTTCAAGTCCTTTTGGTTGTTCATACCAAATCATTTTATGGTTTCACTGATCTATGTCTACTATCATTGCATCTGCTTTTTCATCTTCGATAGAAGCATCATCAAACCAATTTGAGTTCTGTTGTACTTGGAAATCTTGGAGATTTTTTGCTTCTTTTTCTGATAATCAAAGTCCTTCATATCTAGCTTGTTCTGCTATTTTTTCTTGAGCTGAGAATGATTTTTTATTCCATGCATTCATAAGCTTTTCGAGTTGACCTCTTTCCATAGCATATCTTTGTCTTGATTGTTTTCTGATTTTTTCAATGTATTCAACATCTCATTCAGCTTTATATGGAGGAAGAGTTTTCATTGAGAATGGATCAGATGAAATACCATCAACCATTAGTCTTGTATAACAAGTATATTTTGGAAGTGAAATAAGATCGTTAGTACTTACCATTTCTTTGTATTGAGATGTCATTACTGCTGCATCATCATATCATAATGTGAATGAAAATATTGTTCATACATTACCAAAGATGGCATCCTTGATTGTTGTATCAAGCTGTGATGTATATTGGTTAGCAACAATAAGTGACAATTTATATTTTCTAGCTTCTGAAAGTATTGTAGCAAATGATTTAGTTGCAAAGTTTTGGAACTCGTCTATGTATAGATAGAAAGGTCTTCTTAAATGACTTGCTACATCAGCTCTTCCCATGGCATCAATCTGGATTTTTGTAACAAGAAGAGAACCAATCATATTTGCGTTATCTTCTCAGATTTTACCTTTTGAAAGGTTAACAAGGATAATTTTTCCCTCATCCATTGCTTTTCTAAGGTTAAGTTTTGTTCTAGGTTGTCAGAAGATATTTCTAACTAAACGAGAAGATAAAAATTGTCCTACTTTGTTTGTAATTGGTCCAACAGCTTCTTCTCTTTGTTTATCTTGCCATTTATTAAACTCATTATTCCAGAATTTAAGAAGTACTGAATCGTGGATATGAGAGATGACTTCTTCGCGGAATTCTTTATCAGTTAGTACCCTAAGAATATGCATAAGTGTAGCATTAGGATAATCAATAACTGATAATACTACATTTCTTAAAATATATTCTAGTCTTGGTCACCAACTATTATCAAATAGTTTTTGAAATGTTGATACTACTCATGAAGCGATTCTATTTTTTTCATCTTCATTATCTGCTTGAAGAAGGTTGAATCAGATAGGATATTCAGCATCTCAAACATCAAAAAGAATAACATCATTAATACGATTTGATGGAATATATTCTAATAAATCATCAACAAGTTCTCCATGAGGATCAAGAAGACAAACTCCATTTCACGCTCTCATATCTGAAATAATCATATTGTTAATGAATGTTGATTTACCGGTTCAAGTTTTTCATACAATGTACATATGTCTGAATTTATCTTCTTCGCGAATTCAGAATCTTATTTTATCTCCTCTATAATCTGTATCTCAAAGGAGTGTTAATTCTTTACCTGGAGTATTCTCTGGTGTAGGAATATTCGTTGGATAAGATAATTTTCTATATAGAGTATATTCTAGTCCTTTTACGAAATTAACTTTTGTAGGAAGATGAAATACATTAATAGCTTGAGAAAAACTTACAGGCATCCATTCTCTTGTTGGTTTTTTTTCAAAACTTCAACTTGATAAGAATGGTGCAAATACTGAATTGAGTAGGGTAGTAAGACTTTCTTTAGTATATGGGTCATCTGTTTTAATACTGTACCATATGCTCATGAAAAGGTTTTTTTCTGGTTCTTTTTTTTCTTCTTTATCATCTGTTTTCTCTTCTTTTTTACCCTTTCGAAGATAATTAACTCATTTTTTTACTTTTCATAAGAATTTAGTTAAATCGTCTTCTTCTAATTTGAATGTGTAATCAAATTGGATTCTTAATGTTGATTTCTTATCTACGTTTTGAAAAACTGCAAAAATATCTGTCATAGGATCAAGATATGATCAGTCTTTCATAAATTCTTCTTTGGTTTTTAATACTCAAGTGGTTTCTTTTCATCAAAAAAATGTTTGTTTTGTTAATCAAAGATATACTTTATTCCTACTCAACTCTAAATGTGTTACTTCTTCAAGATCTGAAGTAGAAAAAGTTGTATAAAATGTATTTTGAAAATATGCTTGGAAATCTCTTGGAAGTTTAACAAAAAGTTTAATGTTAGTATTATTACCATACATTATGAAGGAAATTTTTTTTGATTTCAAGGAAATGAGGTTCTTTATTACTTTTTCCCAATGTCCCACTCAAAGTTCATTGTCTTTGAATGGTTTAATTTGATAGTATATGTATTTAGAAATTTTTTGTTCTGTCATTCCCTTTGTTTTTATTTTTACTAGTAAATTTTATTAATAGTATTATATATATTTTTTTATGAAAAGCAAGATAATAAAAATAGATTTTAAAAAATATGAATATTTTGTTTTTGATAAAAAAAAGCTCCATAATCTTTTGGTTATGAAGCATTAATTGGCTAGATTGTGAAAAGATTTATTATTTCTTCACATGGTTTGATTGACACACCGAATATTCCTTCGTATATTATTTTAATGTATATTTTTGTTGCTTTAGGATCTGCTCTTTTTTGTATAACATTTCCTATTGCACCGAAGGTTGGAAAGATAACTTTGCCAGATGAAACTATCTTATTTTTCTTACCAAGTTCTATATAGCAAAGAGAACATAGTTTTGTCTTTTGAAGATATTTAAAATCTTCTAATCCAATTGTTATGCTTTCTGTTTCTATATTTTTTTTTCTTGTGATGTTACAGATATATGATGCCATAAAATTTTCTTTATATGGATTCATCAATTGAAAATTTTTGAGAGGATGTATTATATTACCTTCTGAATCATAGAGTGTACAGAGATAATTTGGACCGCTAGAGATAATTATTGAATAATAGTTCCCTGGTAATAGAGGAGTATAGATTTCAATACTATCTTTGGACATCTTCACAGTCTTTTCATTTTTATCTGTTTCGGATAGTCTGGGAAGTTTTGGAAGTCTTTCAATTGGATTCATTCGATATCCATAGATTTCTATAACTTCTTGGAGGTATTTTTCACCATCATCGAATGTGTATTCTATTGTTTCTGGAGTCCCTGTTACAATAGATAGGTTCTTTTCTGACTGAATAACAGCAGATTTTTTTGCATTACATGCTATTAAAAGCAAAGTTGTAATGACAAGAATAACAATGTTAATTAATTTAATTTTTTTCATAAAATTTTAATTTTTGTTTTATTATTACTATTTGTTTTTTTTGACTAAGTTTTGATAGTGATTTTGTTTTTTGATTTCAAGTTATTATTAAGATATTTTGAAAGAAGAATAATAAATCTTTTTTTTTAATTAATATGTCAATCTTATCTATAAATAGTTTATCGCTTTTTCCTTGAAAAAGTGGTATGAAAATGTAAAGTACTATTTGAACCAAATTTTTATTATTAAATAAAATTTTAATATGAAACTTGATGGTAAAAGTGTACAAGCTGCTATGATGCATCTTGTTGAAGAATATAGATTAGATCCATACCAAGTTATGGAGATTATGAGAACTGGTATTAAATCATGATTTAAAAAAGATTTTCCTGAATATAGAAAGGCTGAGGTCTTAGTGAATGTTGAAGATGATTGAGCTATTAGTGTATATAAAGCTTTGACTGTTGTTGATGAAGTTGAAGATGAGGATACTCAAGTTTTATTAAAAGATGCTAAGAAAGAAAGAAAAGATATTGAGGTTTGAGAACAAATTTTGATTAATATTACTCCAAAAAATATGGAGTTATCAAGAATTGCTGCTCAAGCTGCTGCTCAAACAATTAAGCAGGGTATTAAGAATATTGAAAGAGAAAGATTCTATGATAAATTCCAAGATAAGGAAGGACAACTTCTTAAGGCTAAGGTTATTAAAGTTCATACAGATAGTGTGATTCTTGATATTGAGGGAACTACTGTTGTATTGGCTCCTGAAAGTCAAATTCCAAACAGACCATATGAAGTATGAGAAGAAGTATTCGTATTCTTAAAGAAAATTAGTAAGGAAGCTTGAAGTATTGTACTTGATATTACTCAAACATCTCCTGAATATGTATCTGCTATCTTAGAGAAATTGGTTCCTGAATATGAAGAAGGTATTGTAAATATTGATAAGATTTGAAGGATTGCTTGAAAGAAAACAAAGATTATTGTTTCAAGTAATGATGAATCAGTTGATCCTGTTTGAGTATTTGTAGGACATAAATGAGATAGAATTAATACTGTATTATCTTTATTGGATGGTGAAAAAGTTGATTTTGTTGAAAATATTGATGATCCTAAGGAATTGATTACTAGATTGTTAAAACCAGCTCAAGTTGAAAGTATTGATATTAAAGATGGAAATAAAGCGGTTGTAAGAGTTGAAGAATCTCAAAAACCATTAGCTATTGGTAAAGGTGCTAGTAACATTAAACTAGCTTCTCAATTAAGTTGATATTCTATTGAAGTAATATAGTTTAAATATTGTTCCCCGCTGTCTTGGCGGGGATTTTCTTGCCTGGAGTTTTCAATTATTAAGTACGGTTATTATGTTAAATGTTCATTCAATTGAAACTTTTTGAACTCAAGATTGACCTTGAATAAGGTTGGTTATTTTTTTGCAGTGATGTATGTTTAGGTGTAAGTATTGTCATAATCCTGATACAATTCCTTTTGAGAATGAAGCTGCAATGCATTGGAATGAAAATGATATCTTGGATCGTTTAGCGAAAGAAGCAGAATACTTCTGAAAAGATTGATGAGTTACTTTTTCATGATGAGAACCATTATTTCAAGCACCTGCGTTGTTACCTGTAGTAAGAAAAATTAAGGAAGCTGGATATCATGTTTGTATTGATACGAATTGATTTGTTCAATCAGAAGAGGCTAGAGAAATTTTGAAATTAGCAGATCTTATTCTACCTGATATTAAACATATAGATTCTGATAAGTGTAAGGATTTAGTTGGTCAATCTAATGAGAATACTTTAAAAACATTAGATTATCTTGATGAAATAAAAAAACCGTATCGGTTGAGACAGGTTATTGTTCCTGGTTATACTGATGATGAATGTGATTTAAGAAAACTTTGAGAATATATTAAGACAAGGACTTATATGGAAAGATTAGAGTTATTGCCTTATCATAATATGTGAGTTTCTAAACGAGAAAAATTGAAATGGAATTATCCTTTGAAGGGAGTTCCTGCTGCTACAACTGATGATTTAAAGAGAGTTAAAGCAATCTTAGATGAATATTCAGATAAGATTTATATGAGAGGATAATAAAAAAGAGAATAGATTAACTATTCTCCTTTATTTTCATTTTCATTATCTGTTGGTGTTGCTCATGGTAAGTCATCGATATCTGTACTTACTCATAATCTTGTAGACATTTCAGCATCAACGAATTCTCTTGCTCTTCAATATTTTTTAGCTGAGTATTCCATTAGTATTGGTGCTATTTTTTTGTTTTGATAATCTTTTGTATATATAGAGTTCATGCTAAATACTTTTGTTGTAGCATTATCGATATTTAGTTTGATATAAGATTTATAGTTTGCAATACCTACGATATCTTGTGGCCCAAGTAGAGGAGCGTATTCTTTCTCCATGAATTCCGCATCTGGAGCACCGATTTTAAATGACATCATTGTACCCACGTTACCGAATACGGCTGCTTTTACATCTGCTTTACCTCAACCATCTCAACCTTTTGTTTCCAGCTGGGCGATATATTGGTGGGCCATGATAAGAGCTAATTTATACTTTCTGGCTTCTGATAAGATATCGGCAAATGTACCTGATACGAAGTTTTGGAACTCATCCACATAAAGGTAGAAGTGCTTTCTATCTTTTTCTTCCATCTTAGCTCTTGCCATTGCTGCGTTATATATTTTTGATACTAGGATCATACCTAGAAGTTGGGCATTAATTTCTCAGATTTTACCTTTTGAAAGGTTTACGAGAAGAATCTTTTGGTTATTCATAACATCTTCAAAATTGAATGCTGACTTAGTTTGTCCGATAATATTTCTTATAAGTCTGTTAGTATTAAATGATACGAATTTAGAAGAGAAGTATGGGATAATTTCTGCTTTTTCTCTATCTCCCATAGCATTATATGTTCTTTCCCACCAGTTCCTTACAACGGCATTTGTTACTTTAGCTGTTTTAAGTTCTCTATATGCATCATCTGTAAAGAGTCTAACGACATCTAGAAGTGTTGGTCTATCATCAAAGTCTTCTAGAATAGTAAGTGATCCATATTTGAAGTATTCCTGGATTCTTGGTCCAAAGATTTCTGGTCAGAACATTTTTAAGAAGATTTCTGTTGCATCGTTTACTGTTCTATCAGCTTCATCTAGTGAGTTAATTTCGTATAGATTAAGTCCCATAGGTCTGTCTTCATTACCTGCATCAAAATAAATAACGTCTTTTGCTCTTTCTTTTGGTACGTAATCTAATATGTCTTCTGCAAGGTCTCCATGTGGATCGATAAGACATATTCAATCTCAGTTCCATAGGTCTTGTCTTGCCATTGTTTGTAAGAATACTGATTTTCAAGTACCTGATTTTCAGATCATATAATGGTGTCTTGTTCTATCATCTCTTTTAATATATACTGGTGAAAGGTTGTTTCTATAAATGTTTGTTCATAGAAGAACGGCATTTTTATAAAGTTTATATCACCATACTTTACCTTTCTTAATCATTTCTTTTACGTATTTTTGATCGTCTCTCGTGATGATTTGTTTTCAATCAATAGTTTGGTTACCATCTACTTCTTCAATTTTACTATTTGGATTATCTTTTTGATATTCTTCAAGTGGAGTTAATTTTTCTTCTTCAACATCTTTAGATCATACTGCCCAATGGTTTTTATAATCTTTAAGGATTTCTGAAAGATTTCAGTTCTTGAAATTTTCTGCTAGTTTTCATGTCATAATCTTACCATTCCATTCATCATCTGTGAATTGAGGAAGATTTGCTGGAGCTGGTAATACTTTATATATCATCCATTCGATAATAGGAGAACGATTATAAATTCAATCGGCAAAATGGAATAATGATGTTAATTCGTTTGTAGAGAAATAAGAGTATTTA
>Ga0247611_10009543_pt1 | contig 11631 bp, 16 predicted proteins | sample 177DNAGHGhighgp2_FD_192422 | JGI IMG/M metagenome (GOLD analysis project Ga0247611, IMG submission 192422) | Sheep rumen microbial communities from Palmerston North, Manawatu-Wanganui, New Zealand - 1770 DNA GHGhigh gp2 | ecosystem: Host-associated > Mammals > Digestive system > Stomach > Rumen... | reverse complement strand
ATCACTATCTTCGTTTAAAGTCAAGAATTTAACTATTCTGTCCTTATCTCTGGTGTCAGAAATTTTCTTTCCTTTAATGGGGCGGCCACAAGTCGGGAACTCGCTCATAGAAGACTTTTTAATTAAGCCGCGTTCCGAAAGTGTAATCATATACTTATCTTTTTCATCAATTATCTTTGCATCAATTACATAATCATCATCATTAAGTTTAATAGCTTTAACACCTGATGTTGCTCTTCCTATTGCATTTATATCATCTGTATTTATTATAACAAAGTTTCCATTAAAAGTCAAGATTCCGACTTTTTCTTCATTCATAAATAATACATTTACTACTTCGTCTCCGTTTTTCAACTTGATAGCCTTAAGAGACTTTCCTCTCTTATGGTCATACTCATCCGCAAGAGTTTTCTTAATCATACCGTTTTTAGTGATAAATACAAAATATTTTATATCCTGCTTACGGTTAATTGAAGTAATTGCAGTAGGCTTTTCTCCAGACGCAAATTCAAATAATTGAGCTATATTAATTTTTGCATTTATCGGGAGGTCATCAATTGATAGGCTATACATTTCACCAAAATTAGAGAAAATAAGTAATGAACTGAAATTAGTATCATTAATAGTCTTAACTATTGTTTCATTGTCAGCCATTTTAATCTTGGAACCTTTTCCGCCACGGCGCGTCTTCATCAGTGTAGAAGACTCTACGGTGTAAATATTACCAAGATTTGTATAATGTATAAGAAGTTCTTTCTTCTCAATAGGTTCTGCTTCTTCTTCCTTTTCTGAAGTAAAGTCAAGGTCTATAAGTCTGGTTCTACGAGCATCACCATACTTTTTTATAATTGCTCTCATTCCGTCTTCAATTTCTTTATAGAGAAGATCTTTATTGTCAAGTATATTTTGAATACGTGCAATTTCAGCTAAAAGATTAGACTTCTCATCTTCAAGGTCGAGAGTTTCAAGACTAACGAGGCGGCTAAGAGGCATTTTTAAGATGGCGGCACTTTGCTCCTCATCAATATTATACCTTTCAATTAACTTAGCTTTTGCCTCATCTTTACTCTTTGACCCCTTTATAATAGAGATAACAGTATCTATATCTGCAAGGGCAATCAATAATCCATCAATAATATGAATTCTGTCTTTCATTTTATTAATATCAAAGACATACATATTACGTTTACACTCAATCTCATGATCAATATGCGCAAGAAGTGCTTCTTTCCAAGTATAAACTTTTGGATAGCAACCCTTTTCAAGCATTGTTAAATTAACTGTAAAGCTATCCTGTAAAGATGTAAGTTTAAATAATTGCTTTGTCAGCTTAGTTGGATTTACTCCCTTTTCAAGAACTACTTTTATTTTACCAGTATTTGTAGACAAATCAAGTATCTTTTCAATGCCAATAAGTTCGCCCTGTTCGACAAGTGTTTTAATCTGCTCCATTATAGTTCTAGCATATGTACCATATGGAAGTTCAGTAAAATATATACAATTTTCTGAAGCGTCATATTCTGCGGTGCTACGAAGTTTAATTGCTCCACCGCATCCGTCTCTAAGCAATTCTTTAACTTTTGATTTATTAAGTATTGTTCCGCCGGTGGCAAAGTCCGGAGCGCAATATATCTCTTCAAAATCTATATCTCTATCCCAAAGAAGCTTAATCATGGCTTCATTAACCTCAGTTACATTGAATTGAGGGATAGAGCTTGCGAGACCTGTTGCAATACCAGTAGTACCATTACAAATATTATAGAAACCAAGTGATGGCACAACTGCTGGATATTGTTCAGTATCGTCATAGTTATTACACCATTCATTAATGCTATGTTTTTCAATACCATCAAAGAAAGTGCAACCTAACTCGCCTAATCTCATTTCCGTATAACGTGCAGCAGAAGCCTTACCATCAGTTGCATGGCCGCACTGTCCATCGAAATCTTCTATTAAATATCTCATACTAAATGGCTGAGCCATTCTGACAAGAAGGTCATAGCAAGCGGCATCTCCATGAACATAAAAATGGTCAAGCGCCGCGGCAACCGATTTAGCAGATTTCTTAAAAGGTTTCTCGTATGTTATTTTTTCGATATATTGAGCATACATACATTGACGAGCAGCGGGCTTTAACCCGTCGCGTGCGTCAACGATAGCTCTATCTTCAATTGTCATTCCCGCATAAATACGGAAACTTTCATCAACAATATCTAAAAGATTTATTTCCATTTTCTCGCTCCTTTTATATTATTATAACATAATAAGACTAAAAAGTCAATTCTTTATACTGCAAATTTTGAAAAATCTATCCGTGAGAAAACAAACTCTTTACGCGGTTTAATATCTGGTCCCATAAGCTGGCATAATTGATGAATGCCCTCTTCAGAAAAGATGATTTGATCCATCTTTTGATTCTGGTCTGAAAACATCGTTGCTTTAAGGTCACGGTCATTAAGCTGTCCAAGTCCTTTTACTCTTTTAATACTATCTTTTTTAAGACCACGAACTGCATTAAATTCCTCGTTTGTATACCAACATCTAAGTGGCTTACCGTTCTTGTCTTGCTCAATAAACAATGGAGAACGAAGCCAATATATTCTATTTTCTCTAAGGAATTGAGGACATATTCTCTGTAAATTAGCAAGAATAAGAAGTGCAATATGATATCCATCATCATCCGCGTCGACACAAATTGCTATTTTTCCATAGCGCAATTTACTTGGATCATAACGATCGGGGCTTATGCCAAGTGCATAAATGAGAAGTTCTATCTCTTTATTATCATAAAACTTCTTATCATCATCTTCTTTAAGTCCGTTAATCATTTTACCACGAAGTCTTAAGATACCATATTTTTTAGTATCACGTCCTGCCGCGGCGGCATTACCAGCAGAATCCCCTTCTACGACACAAAGGACTGAATCTTGTCCGAGTTTTTCTGCATCTGAAAGCTTATCAATGAACTCTATCTTTTTCTTAGAAAGGTCCTGATATTTCTTCTGGCGAGTTAATGCTTCTTTACGAGCCTTGTCCGCCGCCTTTTCTGCTTTCTGATACTTCTTTATCATTTCAATAATAACAGGAAAATCGGGCGTGTGCGAGAATTCTTCAAGTGCTTCGTCAAATGCCTGGGAGGCAAGTGTACGCAAATTTGGGTTATTTATCTTTGATTTTGTCTGATTGGCAAAAGAAGGATTCGCGACTTTACAATTAATCGCATAAACAAGTCCTTTACGAATAAGTTCCGGATCAAAAGCTTCGCCTGCTAATGATTTTATTTTTGTTGTTATTTTTGTTTTTGCACCAGTTATAGGAGAGCCGCCAGAAGGACAATAAAGACCATTTACGAATACATATTCCTGTGTGGCATCACCAGTCCACATAAATGCAATTTCAAGTTCGTCTATATCGTCTTTTGCAGTAGCAATAATAGGGGCCTTCATAAGTGGAGAATCTACATGGTCACGAATAAAGTCTGCAATGCCATTCTCAGAGAAGAACTCTTTAGATTTACCGCTTGTTGTTTCAATTTTAAATTTTATTCCTTTATTAAGATAAGAAATATTTCTAATTTCTGCACATATTCTATCATAAGAATATCCTTCAGTATCATTAATAAAAACTTTTCTATCTGGTATAAAAGTTATGGTAGTGCCGGTAGTATTACCTTTATAGGGTATTTCTTTATAGTCTTTAAGTATACCTTCTTCAAAATAAGCTATCGCGGCAGTATTATCTCTTTCAGACTTTACGATAAATTTAGAAGAACTCATGCAGACCGCTGTTCCACCAATGCCATTAAGTCCAGAGCTATTTTTATATGCACCCTTGTCAAACTTTCCGCCAGTGTGACTTTCAGTATAAATGGCGACAAGAATGTTGCGACCATCTTTAATTCCAAAAGGAACTCCACGACCATAATCTCTAACAGTAACTTCATTGGTTTCCTCATTAAGAAGTACATCAACCTCTTTACCATAACCAACAAGGGCTTCATCAGTAGAATTATTTATAATTTCTTTTAAAGCCTGATAAATACCCTCTGTAGTATCAGAACCAAGGTACATGGGTATCTTAGTTCTCATAGCTTCACGAGTATTTAAATGTTGAATATTATCAATGCTATAGTTATCAATTGCCATTTAATTCCTCCTTATTTTTATTTCTATATAATTATATCATAAATAATGAAAAAAGTCAAGATATTAAATCTTGACTCATTCTTTATTAGCAATTTTCTCAATATTCTCCAGTGTTTTGACCTTTAAAAATTTTAATTAATTCCTGTTTACGCACTTTATTTACTTCATTTGCATCCTTATTACAGCAGGGACAGGGAACATAATAATAACTTGCATTATAACAATCATATTTTCTATATTCATCTTTATCAGCTCTGCCTGCCCAACCACACTATGTACATTCAAAATATTTATATTCTTTGAGCCTCTCTTTATTTCCTTCAATTATTGTTTTCATTTTCTTCCTCCATTTTCTTGCGGCAAATATATCCAAGACTCATACCTTTCGGTTCATCTGTATTATAATACTCATTACAACTATTACAATGATACTCATAGTTTTCGCTATTAGAGCATTTATAACAGTCTCCGCAGCCCGGCGCGCCGCCATTTACTTCAGCAATAGCACAGGTTTTACATATACAGCTATCACAGATTTTCGGCTTTTTCTTCTTAATATATTCATTTAAAACCGATTCGACTTCTTCTACGCCGTACTCTTCTATCAATTCATCTATATTTTTATATATGACGTTTAATTTATGAACGTCAAATCCTTGTATCATTTGATTTCCTCCTTATTCATCTTTATCTTCCCAGGGCTTTTTCTTCTCTCCGGAGAAGTCGTCACGGCAACAAAGTCCAAATCCAAAACCAATTATAAAAATAATACATCCTACCCAAAAAGACATTACTCCTCCACTTTAACATAAAGTCCACAATGACAAGTTTCTCCTGCTTTTACATTCTCACGAAAATCCTTGCAAGGGCAAACGAAGTCCTAATTGTTCTCAGCGCTATATTTGAACTCTGGCACACAAGGACAATACTGCTTACCGAACAATTCTTTATTTTTCTTGAGGGCGGCGCGTATTTCTGCTACGAGCACCTTGTCCTCTTCATTTACTTTTATCTTCATAAGCCTCTCCCCCATTATGTCTTTTTGTTTTCAGTTCCTAAACTCTCTTAATTATTTCTTCTTTCTTAATGTCACTGAATATGCGTTGAGGTTTTATATAACTAATATTTAATTCGCCATTTGCGCTCCAAGTCTTTATTGCTTCTGGACAGTCGTCTCCTTTTACAATTCTTAAATTGTCTATCTTAAAATCAAATTTTATTGGAAAATCGAATGGATCTGTATCTGGTCTAAATATTAAATTAAAATCATGGAAAATTGGTTCATTAATTAATATTCCATAAGGAATATCTTCGCCAGTGTCTTTAGATCTTTTATAAGTTCTAAAATAAATTGTTTTAATATTGGAGTCAGCTGAGATTTTAAACCAGTTCTCAAGATTGCCTATGGCGACGGAAAAACGACCTCTCCAATTTTTATTATCAATCTATGACAAAATCATAGTTTTAGTAACATCGGTAAAGTATAAAATCTCTCCATTCTCATCACATAAATAAACATCTGGAACTTCTTTATATCCATATGCATCTAACATATCTTTACTATACATTTTATTCCTCCTTAGCTTTCCTAATAGCTTCTTGTATATCACAAGTCGCCCATCCACAACTTGACCTGCTAATTACGTCGTCTGGGAATGGCGGCTTATTAGATTCATCTATATGCTTAAATTCAGCAAAAGTGCCAAGATGATTTGTAGGATAATCCTTAAAAACATCGTCCATAACCATATCAAATACTGTATCTATTATTTCATTAAGTGAGCCGTCCTCATATGCTTCTTTAAGAGCTTTTACTACCTCGTCAAACTTATCCTCATACATCTCTTTGTTCTCCATAGCTCTTATACCATTCCGCACTTTTAGTTTCAATTTCCAATAGAGATAAATGTTCTTTTTGTATAGCAACCATTTTATTCCACAAATCTCTCGCGGTATTAGCTTTAATATCTGTAATGTTAATTGCAAATTGATTATCACTTGCCAATTCAACACCAAGAACATCATCAAACCGGTGAGGCTTATTTGGAATAAAGCGTCCAAATTTAATTATAATATTTTTATAATTAGCTGATAATAAATCTAAATATGAAGGAATCTCTTCTGGATAATATCCTGTATATATTACAATATCATCTTTACTATAATCCCGAAAATCAGCAATAAAAGCAAATAAGTCATTAAAATCATCAAAGGGCTCTAAGCCACCAAAGACAATCGCTTCAGTAACGGGATTAGTAATATATCTTTGAATAATTTCTTCATCATCAATTTCAACAGTGGGCGCCGCGGCGAGGGCGGAGTTTTGGCAAACATTAGAACCGCACTCTTTATCGCATTTGAATGTACAATGGGGCATACCTATAAACATTGAAGGTTTTTTATAATTAACAAAATCTTCATCAATTAAATTCTTTATTATCATATCTTCAACTCCTCAAAAATCAAATCTTGTGGAAGGAAGTCTTTACATATATAAATTGAGGCAAAGCTAACTCCCTTCAAAATCTCCTTCGTTTCTTTATTCTTAAAAAAGTTAATTCTTCTATTAAAGATAAGAGCTTGACAATCTTTTATATAAGGGAATCTCTTTAACCCCTAGAGCGTAGGTAATGGCAATAACATAGCATAAGGTTTGCCTATTTCACTTAATCTCTTTAATATATCATCTTTAATACTAAAGGGAGGATTTGAAATAATATAATCATATGGCTCTTCTGGCTCATAGAAGAAGAAATTCTATCCATTATCAATATGAGTTGCTATAACTTTATGGCCGGCGGCACGAAGCTGGATAACATATTCGCTATCTTCCTAATCAAATGGACACCATATAGTATAGGAAGATTTATTTCCTCTGTCGAGATATTTCAAAATCGGCTTAACCGCATAAGCCGGAGTATAAACCTCGTCTGATTCCTCATTAGTTTTTGCTGTTAAATAGCCTTTATTTATTCCCATTATTTAGCTCCTAAAATTTTTCATATATTTCTTTTATAAATTTGTCTTCATCCCAATGTTCCAATACAATTTTAACGGATTCATTCGGGTCAACAGGAAAAACATATGCATAACCCAATTCATTTTCTGAATATGAATCAATTAATGATTGAGGTAGTATAGGTGGAGAGGGGTATTGATAACCCCTCTTTTCTATATTTCTAATAAAATCCTCTAATTTTTCTCTTGTTAATGGTTCATTATATTCTGCCATATTAAATCTCCATTTTTACGTTAACTTGTTCCCATTTCCTTAACTTATATTCGCCTTTACGAGGTTTAGTCCATGTCTTAACGGCAGTAATAAAACCGACAATACGAGTATATTCTGTATCAATAGGTTTGCCGCAAATAGGACAAGTGGTTCCATAGAAAGCGTGGTTCTCTTCACAAGCCTGTATCTTAGTATTAAAAGCAAAATAAGTAACGCCCTGGTCAGCAATGTATTCAACCATTTTTCTTGCTGTTTCATAGTTTTTAAATGGAGCGTCAATGTTAGCATGAAGAATTGAACCACCATTACAGAATCCGTCAAACATAGCCTGGACGCGAACTCTTTCTTGAAGAGTTGCTTTTATACCAAGCGGCATAAACTGATTGCCATAAAGTGGCAAATCATAAATATCTGCTTCGGGATAGAAGAACTAATCTTTCTTCATTAACTTGGCTGCCGCGTTTTCACCAGGGATTTGTTCTGTATTAATCATATAGTCATAGCCATTTTCTTTAAGGAAATCGTCTGCAACTCCTCTAATAGTTTCGAAAATCTTCTGACCAAAATCTGCGGCCTCTTGAGTATAATAAGTATTACCAAGCTTATCCTGATATGTGCAACCGAATTTCTTCATTGTCTCATAAATGCCAATAAAGCCAATTGTATTATAAAGATGTTCAAAATCTATAAGTCCATAAGAGAAATTTGGAAGTAATCCTTTTTCGACATTTCTCTTAATAATATGACGGACAACATGAAGTGAACGAATAACAACTAAAGCTCTCGTTTTAAGCTCTTCAAGATATTCTTCTTTTGTATTTGTATCAAGAGCAAGCCTTGCTAAATTAATTGTATTAACCTTGACAGAACCAACCTTTAATGCTGTTCCTCCAATGGAATTAAAGTAGCCAAGATCGCGAATATTGCTCTTAAGGCGGCAACAGTTAGAAAGACTGGAAACGTTATCGTCAATAAAGAGATTAGAATCAGACCACTACATATTATGCTTAATTGCCCATTCAGCAAATTCTTCATCAAGAAATTTTCCATTCTTACGAACCATAGAAATCGTAGAAACAGGGAAGGTAAACATATTTTCATGACGAATTTCAGCCATTACTTCCATATATTTTTTTTGGAACTCCATAATTCCCTCAATATGGTCAATCATATCTTCACCATTTGGAAACTATGCCCCGCCAAATAATGCCATTAAATATTCTCTATCAAAAACAGAAGTATTCGTAAAGGCGGACTGCTGGCCATCTCTTACGCAAGGCTAATTAACAGCGAAGATAAATCTCTGAATATTCTGTCTTGCCCACTAATCCCAATCTGTAATTCCAAGATAAGCTTTTTTCTAATCTTCTTTCCAGAAGTAATACATATAAGGAATAAGGTCAGGTAATCCAACTGCGCCAGAAGTACGATTACTTGCAAAATTAATATATTCTTTTACAAAATCAACGAATACTTCCAAGTGCTTTGGCGGCTTAGCATTAAAAGTTTCCTCCAAAAAATAGAGACCTTTTTCAGCCATATCTTTTAAGGTATAAGCAAAGCAATATGATTTAAAAGTAGATGTGTCACCATCATGCATATAGATTTCTCCTATCCACTCGCGGCGGAGCCAATCATTTGCAGCCTTAAAACCATAGAACTTCTGCATTTCATAATAAATCTTCTGATAAGATAAAACCTTTCTACGAGGTTTGGGCATTTCAGTTAAAAGAGTAACAATGTCTTTTCTCTTAGAAACATTGCTACTTGGGTCAACTGACATATCGCCGACAACTGGCTCATCGACAAAGTTATCAACAAATTCTGCATCAGAAAGCTAATCTTCTCCAAAGCCATTAAGATATGCCATATCTGTGCCATATTCATTTTGGAGTTTATTCCATTGTGTTGTAAAATTTTTGTTTTTTCTACCTATATTAGGCATTTTGCTCACCTACCCATTTTATTGCTGAAGAAAATTGCATATAAGTTACTTGAAATCCGGCATCAGGAAGTCTTTCCAAAACTGAAAGTATTGGAACAGTGTCTGTTTCTGCCATTTCACAAGCCTTTTGAATCTCGTCCATATCTGTAATAACCGCATACTCAATACCCGCGGCGTCAAGTTTCTTTTTAAGTACATTACATTTAGGACAACCAGTAGAATAAAGTGTTACTGTCATACTCTCACTCCTTTCTATTTATTTCTATAATAATTATACTCCAAAATTTTATAAAAGTCAAATTGTCTACTTGGAGTATAATAATAAGTAAAAATTAATTTCAGTTCATCCAATGAATTAGACCCGATTTTATCAAAATCATTTTATGGGTATAAAAATAGACTGATTATACAATCAGTCTATAATATTAATTTATACTATTTCTTCCCAAGCTTCCATTTCTTTCATTATATTTTTAATATAATGATTACCATTTAGGCTTTCATATCTTTCAAATAGAGCTAATAAATTCTCTTTTTCATAATGGGGGATTTTTTTAGTGTCTTTATATTTAAAATATATGTGGGTAATTGTATTACGTATTACTGCTACGTCATTTTCTTCTGCTGTTCTAACCTTCTTTTCAATTTCGCTTAATTTGTGATTTGTATCTTCGCTTAATTGCCTAATCTGTTGCTTTATTTCTAAGTTTGCATTGTTTGCTTCTTCTCGTATTGTTTCTCTAAACCACTACCTAGGCTTTTTAGAAACTAAGGCAATAAAAGCAATAATCGTAGTTAATGCTCCCGCCGCGCCGCCGAGAAGTTTGAGTATTTCCATTAAATCCTTCATTTGTTCACCCCTTTTCTGATTAACTCATCAATATGATATTTACTTTTTACTTGATAAGATGGTTCAGTTAGAACTTTTTGTAAAGTTAAATCTTCTAAATCCCAATATGGAACTCGAATTAGGGGAATCTAATGGGCTAAACAATAACTATTTTTCTTCCTATCCCACTCTTGCTATTTTCTAAAATTTATAAAAGTTTTATGAAAATAAGGAGTATACTAATAGTGTTGTATTCCATCAAATTCGACTAAACACACTAATTTGTTGTTTCGATATAATCCAAAATCGAAACGGAGCAAGGCTTTTCCTTGTCCATGCAAGTCATTGAAAGATACTTCTCTCTAAAAATTTATCCCGCCGCGGCGAAATAAATTAATCAATTTTTGTTCTCCTTTAGTTATCACAAATATCGCCTCTACGTCTTGGCGGACGAGGCAAGTCTTTTTTACACTTTGGAGAAATAAAAACGGGATAAGGCATTGGAGCAAAAGCAACTCGACCATTTTCCGGATGATAACAAGGTACTTTATGTGGCTCTATATGGAAAGTTGCTAAATGATAATATGTACCATCTTTACAGGGGATGCCATTTGGGAAGGCGGCAATTATTCTCTTGATACCTTCTTCTTCGGTTAAGCCTTTTTCTTGCTCATAGAAATGACATTCTAATCTTCCTGAAAAATAAGTGGTATTTATTACATCTAGGTCTTCAGACTCTTCCTCTTTAGCTATCATTTCAAGTCTCCAGGCTTCCAATCCTACGGCTAATTCAACCATAGAATCATCACTAAGATTGTATTTAAGTCCATAATAAATTTCCCTACCTTCACTAAAGTCAAATACTTCGTCCTCTTCATCGTAGACAGCAGAGAATAATACAAAATATCCTTCAATATCATAAATAAATTGAACAATATTTTTATCTCTGTATTTTGCCTCCTTAAATGTGCCACTATTCTTTTCAGTAGTAATTGTTTCTGGGAAATATGCTGTTGGATTTTCAAAGTTATAACCTTTATAACCGGGAACTCGGCCCCAAGAACTATCATAATATCCTAACTCTCTATCGTCTTGCGGATCTCCGAGTATCCTTTGTATAAGCAATGCGGTTTTAAGATAGTCTTCTCTTAAGTTACAAACTGGAAACTTCTTACAAGTATAGCATCGAGGATGAATCTGCGTATGACAAGGCGGCTCCTTTATTTCTATGGGAGTCAAAAAATAATCTTTCATAAACACTCACCTCTCAAAAAAAATAAGAGAGACTGTTATATCTCTCTCTTCTAAAATAAAAGTATTTTTTTGTAATCTTTCGTATAAAATTTTACTGCGCTATTTGGTCAAAAGTGCAATCTTTATAATTTTTATCGGGGCGCGGCGCAACGAACTTTCCGTGACGAAGCGAGTAATTTCCGTCGATGTGTTCGATTTCCATGCAAGTAATTTCATAAACTTGACC
>Ga0247611_10009542_pt1 | contig 11634 bp, 12 predicted proteins | sample 177DNAGHGhighgp2_FD_192422 | JGI IMG/M metagenome (GOLD analysis project Ga0247611, IMG submission 192422) | Sheep rumen microbial communities from Palmerston North, Manawatu-Wanganui, New Zealand - 1770 DNA GHGhigh gp2 | ecosystem: Host-associated > Mammals > Digestive system > Stomach > Rumen... | reverse complement strand
TATTGCGTTTATTTTTGGTTTAACCGGGCTTCCCTCTCCAATCACCTATATGGCCATTCCTTTGTCTCTTGGCCTTTCAACATTTATGTTGATACATGCCACGGCTATAAAGTATAACAAGTTCCGTTATTTCAAAAGATACATAGAACCTGTTCCTTTGTTCTTGCCGATTAATTTAATTTCTATGTGGGCGCCTTTATTATCGCTCACGTTACGTATATTCGGTAACGCGCTCTCAGGATTTGTCATCATGTCAATCCTGTACTCGTTCTTACAAGGCGCGTCCGCCGCATTATTTGCTTCTCTCGAATCCGTCATGGGTGAATGGAATCAAATTTTCCTCGCCCCATTAGTGACTTGGATATTTCATCTATATTTCGATCTCTGGAGCGGTTTCATTCAAACGACCGTTTTCCTATCACTGACATCGATATATGTAGGTCAAGAAATTCCAGAGGATTTGTTAGGATAATTTTTTTAGGAAAGGAGGAAGAAAATATGACAGCAGATGCAATGAGATTCTTGGCTATCGGTATCACCATGCTCAGCGTTATGGCTAGCGCATTCGGTGAAGGCTTAGTTGTCGCTCACGCCGTAGATGGAATTTCAAGAAACCCAGAAATATATGGAAAACTTCGTACGACAATGATCTTGGGTTGTTCACTAGTTGAAACAACCGCTATTTACGCATTGTTAATCTCAATCTTATTAATTTTCGTCGCAAAGTAAGGAGGAAAGTAAATGTTTGGTCTTTTAGTTTTTGCCGACATTGGTGAAACCATTACCGAATACATCAACAAGAGCCTAATTCCTAGTTGGGTATCTTTTGTCGTTCAGTTAGCGGCTTTGGTTATCATGCTTGTCGTCGTAATCTTAGTGGCCTACAAGCCAGTTAAGAAAATGCTTACTAAACGAGCCGATTATGTTGAGAATAACATTCGTGAGTCAGAACTCGCTAAGGCGGAAGCGGAAAAGAACGTTACCGCAAGTCAAGAAGCTTTAATCGCTTCTAAAAAAGAGGCGGCAGATATTATCGCTAATGCGAAAGCCACAGCTACCAGCAGTCAAAAAGCGATAATTGAAGAAACGCAATTAGAAGTGAATAAGATGAAGGCTCTAGCAGAAGAAGATATTGCTAATAGCAAGCAAGAAGCCAGAGAAGAAATCCGCAAGGAAATGGTTTCTGTTGCTTTAGCGGCTTCAGAAGAAGTTTTGAAACGAGAAGTTAATGAAAAAGATAATGCTCGTGTAGTGGAAGACTTTATCAAGGATTTAGATAAATAGTTATGGAAAGTGTGTCTTCACGTTACGGTTTAGCTTTATATTCCTTAGCTCTTGAGAAAAGTAAAGTTCTCGAGTGGCAAGAGGAAGTTAAAGAAATAAAGCGTGTTTTGTTAGAAAACACTGATTTTATCATGATCCTTGGAAGTTCATTCTTATCTCTTAAAGAGAGACAAGAAATTTTAGTTAAAACCCTAGTTAAGGTTCAACCTGAAATTGTTGCCTTGATTAGTGTGGTCATGGAAAAAAACCGTACCAATTGTCTAATCGATATTTTTGATAGCTTTAATAGCTATTGCAACGAATATCGCGGAGTGAGTGAAGGATACATTTATTCAACCTTGAAATTAGAACAAACAGTTATTAACCAAATTGAAAAGAAAATTTCTCAGATAGAACATCACAAAGTGGAACTTAAAAATGTCATCGACCCCACATTAATCGGTGGTGTGAAAATCGTTATTCACGACCGCATATATGATGGTTCTATCAAACATCAGATTGATATGATGAAAAAAGACCTTTTGAAATAAAGGAGGAGTAGTTATGAAAATTAACGCGAATGAAATAAGCGCTCTTATAAAAGAGCAAATTAAAAACTATCACGCGAAAGTGGACTCAAGCGATGTCGGCACTGTTGTCACAGTAGGCGATGGTATCGCTCTGATTTATGGTCTAGATAAAGCTATGCTTGGTGAACTTTTATTATTCCCTAATGACGTTTATGGCATGGTCATGAATCTTGAGGAAGATCATGTTGGTGCGGTTTTATTAGGTGATGACACCCTTGTTAAAGAAGGTGACACAGTTAAAAGAACTAACCAAGTTATGGAAGTTCCAGTCGGTGATGGAATGCTCGGTAGAGTTGTCAATGCGTTAGGACAACCAATCGATGGCTTAGGCGATATCAAATCCAATAAACGCCGCCCGATAGAAAGAATTGCTCCTGGTGTTATCACTCGTAAGAGTGTTGATACTCCTTTAGAAACCGGTTTAACCGCGATTGATGCGATGACCCCAATTGGTAGAGGTCAACGTGAACTTATTATCGGTGATCGTCAAACTGGTAAGACAGCGATTGCTATTGACGCGATCATCAATCAAAAGGGAAAAAATGTCCTTTGCATTTATGTTGCTATTGGACAAAAGAATTCCACAGTGGCTCAGATTGTCGATAAATTAAAGAGCCATGGTGCGATGGAATATACAATGGTCATGGCTGCAACTGCTAGTGAACCAGCACCTCTTCTTTATATTGCCCCCTATGCTGGATGCGCGATGGCTGAAGAGTGGATGGAGCAGGGCAAAGATGTCTTGATCATCTATGATGATTTAAGCAAACACGCTGTAGCGTACCGCGCTTTATCATTATTACTTAAACGCTCACCAGGTAGAGAAGCCTATCCTGGAGATGTCTTCTATTTACATTCACGTCTTTTAGAAAGAGCTTGTAAATTAAGTAAGGAATATGGTGGTGGTTCCATTACCGCTTTACCAATTGTTGAAACACAATCTGGTGATATTTCCGCTTACATCCCCACAAACGTTATTTCTATTACCGATGGACAAATATTCTTAACTACTGATTCTTTCAATGCCGGTCAAAGACCTGCTATTGATAGTGGTTTGTCCGTGTCCCGTGTTGGTGGTGCAGCGCAATTTAAAGCTACTAAGCAAGTAGCTAAGAGTTTAAAGATTGATTTGGCCAGTTTCTTAGAAATGAAATCATTTGCTCAATTTGGTAGTGATTTAGATAAATCAACTTTAGATATTATCAAGCACGGCGAAGTTTTATTAAGAGTCCTTCGTCAAGAGCAATATAAAGTTCGTTCCTTATCTCAACAAGTGTTTGAATTATATGTTGCTAAGAATAAGTATTTAGATGAACTTCCCATTGAGGAAGTGCGTCCTGTTCTCGATAAAGCATTTACATTTGTAAATGATAGTCATCCAAAAGTCTTAAAAGATATTGATGAAAAGAAAGAGATTACTTCCGAAAACGAAAGTGAATTAAAGAAAGCTGTGGAAGATTTCTTCCAAATTAAAAATCAGAAATAATTTATGTCTCAAGAAGTTCCTAGAATCAAAAAGAGAATATCTTCCGTAAGTGGGGCTTTAAAGGTCACAAGTGCGATGAAGCTTGTTTCCACAGTCAAGTTAAAGAAGTGGAAAAATAGAATGCTCAGCAATCGCGATTATTCTGACCATTTAAAGGAAACCACTGATTTAGTGATGTCCTTTGTTAAAAAAGCAAAGACGCCTTTTAATGTGGTTAATGATAAAACTGACAAAAACTTATATGTGATTATCTCATCGACATTAGGATTATGCGGTTCTTACAACAACAACATCTTCAAGTTAGCGGATGTCACATTAACCGAAAAGGATGATGCGATTATTTTAGGTAATAAAGGTCTCATCCATTTTGAAAATGGTAATTTCACCAAGGTAGAAGGTTTTAAAGAATATTCTTCTATTGAAAATCAATCTTACATCAATTCCTTAATTCATTATTTGATCAGTGAATATCTCAAAGGTACATATCACGAGATACATTTGATATATTCAGAATACAAAAATTCCTTAGTGTTCATCCCGAGGGATTTAAGGGTTCTCCCATTAGCAAAGATGGAGACTGATATTGATACAAAAATAGGTCCGATTTTAGAACCAGATGAACAAACACTAGTGGATCAACTAGTGCCTATATATATAAAAACCATTGTCTATAGTCGACTTCTTGAAAGTGAAGTATGCGAACAAGCCGCGCGTTGCAACGCGATGGAAAATGCGACGAATAACGCTCAAGAGTTACTTGATGGTTTGCGTATTGAATTTAATAAAGCTCGCCAGGGAGCAATTACTCAAGAAATTACAGAAATTGTCTCGGCAGCTAATGCATTATAGGAGGATTAATTATGAAAGAATTAACCGTCAAAGGAAAGATTATCCAAGTTGTAGGTCCAATTGTTGATGTTTCTTTTAAAGATCAACACTTACCGGAATTATTAACAGCTTTGGAAATCCCTTTATCTAAAGATAACAAACTCACTGTGGAAGTAGCTCAACACATCGGAGATGATACGGTGAGATGTGTTTCTATGGGTCCAACCGAAGGTCTCGTGCGAGGTATGGAAGTTATCTCCTTAGAACACCCAATTTCTGTTCCTGTGGGAAGAGAAACACTCGGTCGTATGTTTAATGTTTTAGGCGAACCGATTGATGGTAAAGAAGCAGTTAAAGGAGCTAAGAGATTATCGATTCATAGAAATCCTCCAAAGTTTAAAGATCAATCAGTGAAAACCGAAATCTTTGAAACCGGTATTAAGGTCATCGACTTATTATGTCCTTATGTCAGAGGTGGAAAAATTGGTCTATTCGGCGGCGCTGGTGTGGGAAAGACTGTTTTAATTCAGGAATTAATGAATAACATTGCTAACGCGAGAGGGGGTATCTCTGTCTTTGCAGGCGTTGGTGAGAGAAGCCGTGAGGGCAATGATTTGTATTATGAAATGAAGCAATCTGGAGTTATCGAAAAGACCGCTTTAGTGTTTGGACAAATGAATGAGCCACCAGGAGCTCGTATGAGAGTTGCTTTATCTGGTTTAACGATGGCGGAATATTTCCGTGATGAAGAGCATAGTGACGTCTTATTATTCATTGATAATATTTTCCGTTTCACACAAGCTGGTAGTGAAGTCTCCGCATTATTAGGCAGAATGCCTAGCGCGGTTGGCTATCAACCAACATTAGCCACAGAAATGGGCCAATTACAAGAAAGAATTACTTCCACAAAAGATGGATCTATTACCTCCGTACAAGCAATTTATGTTCCTGCGGATGACTTAACTGACCCCGCTCCTGCAACAGCATTCTCACACTTAGATGCGAAAACGGTTTTGGATCGTAATACAGCCTCTTTAGGTATTTATCCTGCTGTCGATCCACTCAATAGTTCTTCTACCGCTTTGGAACCATCTATTGTTGGTGAAGAACACTACAGTGTTGCAAGAAGAGTCATTGAAATTCTAGAAAGATATAAAGAACTATCTGATATCATCGCTATTTTAGGTATGGATGAATTGTCAGATGAAGATAAGAAAGTCGTGGAAAGAGCTAGAAAGATTAGAAATTTCCTCTCTCAACCATTCCATGTAGCCAGCCAATTCAATGGTATCCCTGGTATCTATGTCAAAGTTGAAGATACAGTGAGAAGTTTTAAAGCGATATTAGATGGTGAAGCTGATGATTTACCAGAAGTTGCCTTCTTATACGTCGGCACTATTGAAGAAGCTAGAAAGAAAGCGCAATCCTTATAATCTATGGCGGATAGTAAAATCAAATTATTAATCCTTACTCCTTATGGCCGCTATTTTGAAGGCGAGGTCGATTTTTTAGGCGTGCGTTCTTCTAACTATACATTAGGAATTTTGCCCAATCACTCCCCGCTTGTTTCTACCCTCATTATTTCTAAGATGATAATTAAAATGGGTGGTGAAGAATATAGCTACGCAATTGGCGGTGGAGTTATTAATATTGATAAGGAAAAAACCACTTTAATATTGGACTCTTGTGAACGCTCTGATGAGATTGATTTAGACAGGGCAAAAGAAGCCAAAATAAGAGCGGAAGAGAGGTTAGAAAGAGCAAAAAAAGACGAGACCATTGATGTGGCTCGTGCGCAAGTTGCTTTACTAAGGGCTATTAATAGAATCGATGTCGGTTCTATAAAGTAGATAACATTTCAGAAATCATTGAACCATCGGTGAGATAATCGATGGTTTTTGTTATCTCTCCATTTTTTACTAAAGCGCAAAAAGATGGATGCTCTGAAACATTATAAAATTCAACAATTTTGGCAAAATCATCTGCAAAAGTGGACTTATTTATCAAAACTATGTTCTTTCTGCTTCTCCCGATGGTCTTGTTGACGAGATAGTCATACGCGACTTTTACTGATGTAGGATCATCTAAATCATAATTGATTGCGATATAGTTCTTAGTCTTGGAAGTGTATTGTTTAAAGACATCGAAATCATTTATAAAAGTAATGTTTGATTCTACGATATGTTTCTTCATTTGACTGGATAAAGTGTTATATGAAAAAAGCTTATCATTCGGAATTTCATAGGTTAAAGATTTATCCTTAACAAAATATAGATGTGGGACGTATCGATCAATAAAAACATGAGGGTATTTATCGATGATGCTTTCATCCTCTTCTGATTGCTTAATAATTTTGCTTCCATCAATACGATAAATGATATTTCCGGATGCCTTTGAATATTTAAGCAATATAGGCTCTAGGTCTTCACAATGGCCACATGTAGGACTGTATTCTTCTAATATGCATTCTTGTCCAGATTCTAAAAGATTTACTAGTTGTGAAGCACTTAATTCCACGAATTGAATAGCATTATTAAATGATTTAATTTGCACAACTCCATGCGCTTCATCAGTGCACCCTGATATTGTGGGGGTTAATAATATAATTAATGTCAGCAATAGGAATTTTTTCATAATTCGAGTATATCATAATTTCGTAATGAAATACGAAACTCTTTTGTGTAGAATATATGTGATAAGGAGGACTTATTATGCATTGTTGGCATGATGTTAAACCTGCAAGAATTACCCCAGAAAGTTTTTTATCTCTCATTGAGATTTCCAAAGGAAGTAAGAATAAATACGAATTAGATAAAGAAACAGGCCACTTAATACTTGACCGTGTTTTATTTACCTCAACAATCTATCCTCAAAACTATGGTTTTATTCCAAGAACATTCGCTAGAGACTATGACCCACTTGATGTTTTAGTTCTTTGTAGCGAATCTATCTTACCAATGAGTTTTGTTAGATGCGCACCTATTGGCGTATTGATCATGACCGATAACGGTTTACCAGATGAAAAGATCATCGCTGTTTGTACAGATGATGCTTTCTATAAAGATTTCAAAGACATTCACGAAATTCCCGAACACGTTATGGCGGAAATTAAGCATTTCTTTACCGTCTATAAATCCCTTGAAGGTAAATCCACCGCGGTCGATGAAGTCTATGGTAGAGATGAGGCTATTAAAGTTATTAAAGAATGCCTCGCCTCTTATAAGAGAAACATTCAACCTAAGGTTGTCGCGGAAAGAAAAGCTCGTGGTTATTAATGATTAATATCGTTTTATATCGACCTGAGAAACCGCAAAATACCGGTAATATAATGAGAACCTGCGTGGCCATCCACGCAGTTTTACATATTATTGGTCCCTTAACATTCTCTATTGATAGCAAAGATCTCAAACGAGTTGGTATGGATTATATCGATGATTTAAAGATGTTTTATTATCCAGACTATGAGACTTTCTTAAAGAAGCATAAAGACGAAGATGTTTATTACATCACTAGATATTCTAAAAAAGTCTATTCTGAATTTGATTTTTCAGATCCAATTAAAGATATCTATGTGATGTTTGGACGAGAATCTACAGGCATACCCCATGATATTTTAAGAGAACATGAGGACCGATTAGCTAGATTACCGATGGTGCCAGAAGCCAGAAGTTTGAATCTTTCTAACTGTGTGGCCATTATTGCCTATGAGATATTAAGACAACAAAAATTCCCCGGTCTCTCCACGAGTGAAGCGATTAAAGGGGAAGATTTCTTGAGCAAAGAAACACTAAAATAGTTTCTTTGTTTCTTCTCTTATCTCTTTAATTGTGTAAGTTTGATAGGAAGTTAAAATGGCTTGGCCTAAATAACTTCCTTTTTTGATATTTTTCACTTGTGTACTTTGTACATCGCCAGTTTCTTTCCCGCTTAAGATAAGAGCGATTTCACACGCGGTGAGAATGATTTCTTTATCTGGATTATCACTAGAAACAATAACATGGCTTCCATGAGCATCTTTCACATGGAAAAATAAATCACTCTTATTGGCCTTTTTGAAAGTTAGAAAATCATTTTGTTTAGCGTTTTTACCATAGAAGATTTTGCTTCCCTTATAAGATATTTCTCCTGGCTTAGAAACAATTTTCTTTTTATTTCCTATTTTAAATTTATGAGGAAATAGGAGTGTGGCTAATTCTTGGATGTCATCTTCATTCATGAATTTTATCTGTGATAAAGATAATTCTAATTCACGGATATCGTCATTGGTTTTCTTTAATTCAATTTCATCCATCTCAATAGTTCTTTTAGCTTTTTTATATCTTTGGAACATCTTATTAGCATTGATTCCAGGGTTTAAAGAAAAATCATAATTATCGACATCGTTATCTTTTAGATATCTTTTTAACTCTTCATCATCGTTAGCGTAGGTCAGTATCATCGTACCTATCTCTTGATATTTAAAATTATCATTAGCAATTTTAATCTCTTCATTTAATACATTAATCTTTTGTTTTAATGTCTTAATTCTAGATTTGATATGAGTGATAACCGGCTTATATTGCTCTTCTAATCTTCTTTGAAGAGAGAGACTATAGTATTTTTCTGCGGCCTCTACATATTTTTGATAATCAAAGGTCTCTTCTTTATTAACGTTGTTATTTATAAGTTCTTCATAGATTAAACCTTTTAAGATTTTATGATCGCTAGTGATATCGGTGTAATGAGTGGCGTATAAAATACGTTTATTTCCATCCAATAATATGAGGTTAGGTCTATGAGGAATTAGCTCAAAAACAATAGTTCTTTCTTCTTTTTCAAAAAAGTCATTCGTGTGGTTGTATTTAAGAGCCACAATTCGGTCATTATTAACCATCTCAAAACTAGTGATAAAACCATCTTTCGCTTCTTTTCTGAGCGTGTCACTGAGCATGCCGATGCGCGTACCACAAGGATTGTTAATTCTAATTAAGGAGATGAATGGGTGCGCAGGATTTAAAGAAATTAAAAGCTTTTTTTCTCGATAATTAGAAAATGAAAAGAACAAATCATAGGAGTTTATAACCGTGATATTACCAATGTGATTATGGGTTATTTTTCCAGATATATTCGAAGTTATTTCTCTTAAAGAGCCGCTGGTGATTTTTAGTTCATTCATGCTTACATATTAGCATAAACTCTTGACCTAAATATAAATAATTATTTATAATTCACATAATATGAAAAAAGGATTGCTCATTATTTTAAGTGGACCATCAGGCGTAGGCAAAAACTGCGTGCGTCAGGAGATTATGAAGGATAACAAATTAAACTTTGTTTATTCTATTTCAATGACCACTAGAGAAAAACGCGAAAAAGAAATCGATGGAAAAGATTACTATTTCGTTTCGGAAGAAGAATTTCAAAACAATATCGATAAAGGAAACTTCTTAGAATGGGCAAGTTTTGTCGGTCACCGCTACGGAACCCCAAAAGATAAAGTGGAAGAACTTAGAAAACAAGGAAAGAACGTTTTCTTAGAAATTGAAATCAATGGTGCTTCCCAAGTTATGGAAAAGGTCAAGGATGATCGCGTTATTTCTATCTTCTTAATGCCTCCATCATTCAAGGCTTTGGAAAATAGAATTAGAAAGAGAAAGACTGAACCTGAAGAAGTAATTCAAGAAAGACTTCAAAAAGGTTTAAAAGAAATGACTATGACTGAGAACTATGACCACATAGTTATCAATGATAAAGTTTCTAGAGCTGCGCAAGAGATTGTTGATCTTGTTAAAGCTAAACTTAAAAAGAGATAAGACGGAAGAAGAATAATGAAAATTGTTGAAGTATTAATTGAATACGCAAATTATTCGCTCGACCGTCCTTTTTCTTATTTTTATAAAGGAAAAAAGACTATTGATGTGGGCTTCCGCGTTTTAGTTAATTTCAATAATCGTGAAATTGTGGGCTATGTCACTAAATGTTTCGAAAGTGATAAAGATATTAAAACATTAGAAAAAGAAATGGGGTTTTCTATCGGAGAAATTATTGATGTCATAGATGAAACTCCATTATTGAATAACGATCTTTTATCTTTAGTTGATAAGGTGAGTGATTATTACCTAGCTCCTAAGATTAGTGTCTTACAAGCGATGCTTCCTCCATCTTTATCACCGAGAAGGTCCTCTTTAAAAGCTCCAAAGATTGCCTATGACATATATGTCAAAGCCATTGATACTTCTGAAGATGGTCTCACCGATAAACAAATCGAAATTCTTAGATTAATTGCATCGAGCGATAAAGTATTAAAAAAAGAAATTAAGTCAGTTTCTGTTTTAAATAAACTAATTGAATATGGAAAAGTGAAAATTATTAAAGAGGAAAAAAGAAGACTCGCTATTCCTAATTATGAATACAAGAAACCACCTCAATTAACCGAAGAACAACAAAGTGTCATCAAAGAATTCAATGAAACTAACGATGAAGTTTATCTTTTAGAAGGCGTTACCGGTAGTGGAAAGACCGAGGTCTACCTCACTTTATCTGAACAAGTTTTAAAAGAAGGCAAATCAGTGTTGATGCTTGTTCCTGAAATATCTTTAACACCGATGATGATGGAATACTTCTTAAGAAGATTTAAAGGTGATGTCGCTATTCTTCATAGTGAATTAACTCCTGCGGAGAAATATGATGAATATCGTAAGATCGCTAAAGGTGATACCCACATTGTTATCGGCGCTAGAAGCGCAATCTTTGCTCCTTTAAGCAATATCGGGCTCATAATTCTTGATGAAGAACATGTGGAATCTTATAAACAAGATGTTCCACCTTTTTATCATGCTAGAGAAGTGGCGATTATGAGAGGCAAGATGCATAAGGCAAAAGTAATTCTTGGTAGTGCAACGCCTTCACTTGAATCAAGAGCTAGGGCGCAAAAGAATATTTATCATCTATTACTTTTAAACAATCGTGTTAACAATAAAGAGCTTCCTCAAACGACAATTATCAATTTAGCAGATTACCATAATATTGATAGAGATTCTTATATCTTTTCTAAAAGGCTTAGAGAAGAAATCTCCAATGTTTTAAAAAGAAAAGAACAAGCAATTTTATTGATCAATAGAAGAGGCTTTTCAACCTCGGTTTCATGCCGCAAATGCGGTCATATTTTTAAGTGCCCAACATGCGATGTTCCATTAACCTATCATAAGAGTGACAATATGCTTAAATGTCACCATTGTGATTATGTTTGCAAGATGCCTGAAGAATGTCCAGAATGTGGAAGCAAATACATTATGAAAACTGGATTCGGAACCGAAAGAATTGAAGAGGAAGTTCAAAGGTTATTCCCTGAAGCTAGAACCTTAAGATTAGACAGCGACTCTGGAAAAATTAGAGCGAAAATCCCTTCAATTATCGAGGATTTCCGTCAAAAGAGGGCTGATATTCTCATCGGCACACAGATGATTGCTAAAGGTCATGACTTCCCAG
>Ga0247611_10009540_pt1 | contig 11635 bp, 7 predicted proteins | sample 177DNAGHGhighgp2_FD_192422 | JGI IMG/M metagenome (GOLD analysis project Ga0247611, IMG submission 192422) | Sheep rumen microbial communities from Palmerston North, Manawatu-Wanganui, New Zealand - 1770 DNA GHGhigh gp2 | ecosystem: Host-associated > Mammals > Digestive system > Stomach > Rumen ... | reverse complement strand
TGGTATGTAGAAATAACAGGTCGTATAAGTTCTGTGTCCAAAACAGATGAAAACGGTGAACCTGTTGACACAAGAATGTTACAACTTAGTGCGAATAAAGAGCAATATGGTGGTAATAAAATACCAACAATTAAAGTTGATAACATTGTATTATCTTACGATAATCTAGTTAAAGCAATTAAGGGCTAGATTTTAAAATAAAAAAGTTATATAATAAAGAAAGAGGAGAAAATATGTTAGGAAAAAATAGTTATATTGACAAACAAAAAATGATTGCTATAATTAAAGAGAAGATTGATGAAGGGTATGACATTTTAAGAAATTCAACAATTGAAAATAAAGAAATAGGTAGAATGTTTATGGATATGTTTGAATTAAATAAAACATTAGACCAAATAGAACAAGAAGATGCGTTCGATAAAGAAATGAGTAACACAGAAATAAAAGAAGCATTATCAAAAAATAAAGAAGTGGAGGTAAATGAATAATGAACGATATGGATAAAGAATTAGAAGAACTTTTAAAAGCAAGTGCGGATGTTGAGGTTGCTGATTACAGTAAAGAGGTTCCCGATGGAACTTATGAAGCAACAATTTATGGAGTTGAATTTACAGAATCAAAAGCAAGTGGTAATTTAATGTTTAAATGGGAATTCGTTTATTCAGATGAAGAAGAATATGCTAATAAACATGAATGGAAATATACTGTATTAAATAAACCTGAAAATATGAAAAGATTGGTTACTGACTTAGAAAAGTTTGGAATTGAATGTGATTCAATTGACCATATAAAAAGTCAATTAGAACATTTACTTGATGTACCGGTTACTTTAACTATCAAATCATCTAAATCAAAAACCAATGATCAAATATATAGAAATATTAGTGTAAATCCTCTATAATGAAATTTATAATCTATGACTGGGAGGTTTTCTCTCATGATTGGCTTGTTGTATTTAAAGAACCTGGAAAAGAACACATTGTGATTTACAATAACGATGAAGAACTTACCGGGTTTTTTAATCAACATAAAAATAATATATTCGTTGGTTTCAACAATAGACATTATGATGATTTATAATGAAAGCCGTTTTATCCGGAATTAATCCTAAAATAGTTAATGATTGGATAATAAATGACGATAAAAAAGGCTGGGAATTTCCTGGCTTAAACAATATATTCTTTCTTAGTTTAGACCTTATGAGCGATATACCTGGAGGAGTCGGAATATCATTAAAAGAAATAGAAAGTAATCTAGGTATGAGTGTGGAAGAATCAAATGTGTCATTTGATATAGATAGAAAACTTACCGAAGAAGAAATAAAAGAAACAGAGTTTTATTGTAAACATGATGTCGATGCTACAGAAAGATTATATTATGAAAGATTTGATTATATTAAATCTAAATTGCAGATTATAAATGCATTTAAATTACCTATTACATGTATTTCAATGACTAATGCTCAATTAACGGCAGAAGTTTTGGGTGCTAGAAAAAGAACATATTATGATGAAAACATATACGATATGCCGTCTTGTGTAGATGTAAAAGATAGAGAAGTTCTTGCTTTCTTTGAAAATCCTCAAGATGCTTCAAGACATTTAGAAAAAGATATTTGTGGTGTACCGCATACTATTGCTTATGGTGGTTTGCATGGAGCAATCGAAAAATCTCATTTCAAAGGAAATCTATTTAACTTTGATGTTAATTCATATTATCCGTCAATGATGATTGCTTTTGACTTTATGTCAAGAAATATACCTGCAGATAAAAAACCTCTGTATAAAAAAATAAGAGATGATAGATTTGTTTATAAAAAAGAAGGTAATAGTTTGGCTAACCCATATAAATTAATCCTTAACACAAAATTTGGTGCGATGGGATACATTTATAATAAACTTTATGATTTGAAAATGAACAGACAAGTATGTATAACAGGCCAGTTATTACTTATTGATTTACTTGAAAAATTAAAACCTTATATAAACTTAGTTCAATCTAATACAGATGGCGTGTTATTCCAAACAGAAAACATTGAAAGATGTAGAGAAATAGTTCACTTATGGGAGAATAAAACAGGACTTACAATGGAAGAAGAACAAGTTGAAGAGATTTATCAAAAAGATGTTAATAACTACATTATGCTTGAAACAAACGGAGACATAAAAACAAAAGGCGGTTATGTTAAAAATTATAGCATCAAAAAAGGAAAAGAAAAGCATGGAGATTTTGTATCAAATTCAATGACAATAATAGATGAGGCAATTGTTAAAAACTTACTATTCAAAACGCCAGTTGAAGATACGATTTTAAATTGTAAGGATGCAATTAGATTTCAAATAACAACTAAAAAAGGCCCGACATATAAAAGAGTTATTTGGGAAGTAGACGGAAAAGAAATTGATACCAACAACGTTAATCGTGTATTTGCATCGAAAGAAGAAAAGTATGGAAAATTACTAAAAATAAAACAAAATGGTCGTAGAGATACAATTGCTAGTTTGCCAGAACATTGTTTGGTTTATAATAAAGATATTTCAAGTTTAGATGTAAACTTAATTGATAAATATTGGTATATAAGAGAAGCAAGAAATAGAATTAAAGATTTTATAGGAGGTTAAAATGAAAGGACAATACATCATTATTGATGAAGATAAAACACCTAAACATAGTTTAGACTCTCCTAAAACATATGAAGAAGTTAAAAACGAAGATAATTTGGCTATTTTAGTAGAAGAACCTTATGTTGTTCTAGATATAGACTCAAAAGAACATTTTGATTGTCTATGTGAAATAATTAAGGATTATGGAATTAGAACGAGAATCATGAAAAGTAACAGAGGTGGACACTTTTGGTTCAAAAGTATCGTACCTTTAACAAACAACATAGATATAAATACTCCAATAACTCTTAAAACAGATATTAAGTCTTGGGGTAAAAAGAGTATGGTTACAATTAAACATAAGGGCAAATGGAGAGAATGGATTAGAAACGATGACATAGTAGACGAAATACCGTATTGGTTAAAACCTATCAAATGGAAAAAAGATTTATATGGTCTTAAAGAAGGCGATGGTAGAGATGCAGGTTTATTTTCTTGCATAATTCCGTTACTTCAACAAGGATATAATAAACAACAAATACAATATATCTTCAACATGATTAATTCATATGTTTTTGCAGAGCCTCTAAAAAGTAGAGAAATAGCAAAAATGTTTGATAACAATAAAGTATTTGAAGAAAAAGAAGTTGGATTTTACAATGGTCGTCAATTTCAACATAATATCTTTGCAGATTGGTTATTGGAAAATAATGATTATCGTAAATACGCAGGTGTTCTTTATACTTATTCAAAGGGAAAATATTATGAAGATGATGAAAAAAATTCTAAAATAAAGTTAGCAATGATAACCAAATTACCTGGTTTAAAAGATAAAGACCAACGTGAAACATATCAAAATTTAAGACTTAAAGTAAAAGACGGATTACCAAATGAATATCCTTTAAAGGTTAACTTTAAAAACGGTATGTATGACTTGCAAAAAGAAGAATATGAAGAACATACTCCATCAATATTCACCTTAAATCAAATAAATTGCATATATGATCCAAATGTCACATGCAAGTATGTGGATACTTTATTAGATAATATAAGTTGTAAAAATGCATCAATACGAAATTTACTTGAAGAAATGTTAGGTTATATACTAATAGGAGATTGCAGATTTCAGAGGTCATTTATATTACTTGGAGAAGGTGCTAATGGTAAATCAGTATTCTTGGACATGATAGTTAACTGGTTAGGTAGTGAAAATTGCAGTAGTCTAGCGTTAGAAGATTTAAGTGATAGATTTAGACCTTCTCAATTAGTTGGTAAAATGGTAAATATTGGAGATGATTCAGGAGCAGAGTTACTTAAAAACACAGCAATATTTAAAAAACTTGTTACCGGAGACCCTATTACATTAGAATTTAAACACGGACAGCCGTTTAGTTATCAAAACAGAGCAAAAATGATATTCAGTGCAAATAATTTACCTCCTTCATCTGATAAATCAAATGGTTTTATGAGAAGAATGACTATTATACCTTTCAATGCAAAATTTCTTCCTACTGATGCTGATTATGACCCTTTGATATCCCAAAAAGTATGTACAGAAGAAGCAAAATCTTATATTTTAAATATTGCAATTAAAGCAGCAAAGAGATTACTTCAAAACAAACAATTTACTATTCCAGAAGAAGTTAAAGAAGAAATTGATAAATATGAAATAGCCAATAACAATGTTTTATCTTATCTTAATGAAGTTCCCCCTATAATAGATAAAGATGTAACAAAAACTTATGCAAACTATTGTTTGTATTGTGTAAAAAATAATACTTCACCTTATAAAGTCAATAAATTTATAGAAGAAATATTAAGACATGAGACTGATATTACAATAGATATAGAAACAACAGAAACTGGAAAGATAAGAACATGGAGAAAAAAAGAACAAGAGTAAAATCTTGTTCTATAATATGGGGCTTTCTGGCGACACAATAAGCGTCTTATAAACGTGAGTGCTCAATGACGATTGAGATATATAGCGAAACTAGGGTTCGATTCCCAAGTGCCCCGCTTTTTTTTATTTTATTTTTAAGGAAGTTAAAATTGAATTATACGTATCATCATCTAGTTTTTGTCGTTGTAAATATGTTTTTATTTGCTCGTCATATGATTTATATGCAGAAGGATATTTTTCTTTAATTAATATAGCCTTTTGAACGGCACTCAAACTAGGTAAAGAATTTACATAATCAATAACCATTTGTTTTCTTTGTGCAGTTGAATAACCGTTAGTAGATGAATATGTAGTTTGAATATCTTTTATGTTAGTAGATATGGCATTGTATTTATCATAACTACCGAAACTCTGATAATAATTAAATTTCGATTCGTCTTTTTGATATGTTTTTGCAGAATCATAAGAAATATTGTTATCAATAGCATCTAATATAACCGATTGTTTATATTCATCATTTGTTCCGGTTATTATTGTTTTTCTACCATAATTATAATAAGATATATTTTTACTATTCAAATATTCTTTTTTGGCTTCATCATTTGCGTATTCGTATATTTCATCTATATATTTTAATTTTGTTTCGGTGTCTGCGTTTTGATATAAGGATGAATTAAACAATTTATCTAAATTGTCATGTGCACTTGTAGCATATGTTTTTAAGTATTGCTTTTCTTCCTTATCATTTAAATCATATCTAACACTATTATAACTGAAATAAGTTTTACTTGTATTAGGAATTAATGCTGTTTTATTGGTTATCAAATATAAATTCATAAGTTCTTGAGAAACTGCATCACTGTTGTCCTTTTTGATTTGGTCGCCGACAATAAATGTATTCCATACTTGTGTAATTAAATTGTCTCCGTTTTGCATAACATTTCCCCATGAGTCTGTTTTAGCCTCTAAAGTACTTCTTGCAAAAGGTATTTTTGCTTTGATAGAATTTAATGCATAAGTACCCAAATCCTCATCCCATACACTTCTCTGAGTGAAATTATCCATAGTCATAGCAATGTCTTTCATAAAACTAGGTATTGCCATACTAGGAACTCTAGCAGCAGTTTGAAGTATGTTATCTAAAACACTACTATTATATTGGTCATTAAACAAGTCGGTTAAGTTAGCCACAGTCCATTCAGAAAGAATATCTTTTAATGCCACTTCAACATAATCTCTTAAAGTTGAATCCTCTTCTTCACTTGTTTGTTGTAAATCAAGACTTAGTTTTAGCATATTGGTTAAATTACCACCAACATCAAAACTAAAAGTATAATCTCCTACTTTGAAACTATATTTGTCTTTTCCGAAAATAGATTGCATAAATTTAGATACTTTAGTTGCTTCGTCATCATCGTCATCACCTTCAACATTATTAAATGCTGCTTTAGCCAAACTACCCATAACCGTATAAAGAATAGTTCCTGTAGTCAAATCTCCTAAACGAGAGACTAATTCATGCTGTGTTTTTATTGACACTTGACCTGAATCTACTTCTGCTTTAAAGTTATCATATGCTGTTTTTATACTAGGTATAGACAATAAACTTCCTCGATACATTTTGTAACATAAATTTGAACCTATTTTTGAGAAAGGAACAATGAAGTTTGTTGGTTTAATTCCTAATTGTTTTAGTCCTGGAACTTTTGAAGCAGCGGTATCTATTGCTTTCAATATTGTATTTGTTGTTTTAGAGAAAGTGGTATCACCAGTATACGTTCTGCTTTGAGAATATTCCAATGCTAATTGGTCAAGTCTTTCTCCTCCTTTTAAAGGAGTCATATTATTTTCTTTAGTGAACGTTTCGATATCATTTGTAACAGCAGTATCAAATTGTCCATTAATGTTAATATAATCAACATGAGATGTGCCTGCTTCATCGACTTTAATATCATAAATTATATTTTTACTATTATCTATTTTGTTTTGTTGAAGAGCATTTAATTTTCTTAAAGTTAATCTATTATCTTCATAAGAGGCAGCGGCAAATTTGGCATCTCCCCATGTTAAAGTGTTATTTGATAATTGACTTAACCAATTTCCCACTTCATTTAATTTTTTAATTTTACTCTGATACCTGGTAGGCATTGTTCCAAAGAAATCTTTTGTTATATTTTCTCTACTCAAATTAGCATCTAAATATCTATTACCAAATTCACTTGTATTTGTACCATGAATTATATCGTTTAAACTTTGGATAGACGTTTTAACACCGGCTTCAAACCCAGCCTTTTGACCATCCAATGATATACCTGCGGTTCTAACGCCTGTACCAAATGATTTGTTTATCGCTTTATCGTATATTGTATAATTTATTTTATTTGCAGCATGATATACACTGTCAAGAATGTTACTGCCACTATTTTTAAATATTGTTCTAGTACCCAATAACAAAGATGTTCTAACCCAATTAGTAAAACCTTCTGCTCCACCGTGAGGAATAATATCACCAATGTAATTTTGAAGTTTACCTTTTCTAATTGAATATTCTTTAAAATCTTTACCGTGTAAATCAAACAACTCCGTTGATTCTTTTAATATATAGTCTGCTTGTTCTTTGGTTAATTTGAATTTTGAATTTGGATTTGTGTTTGGGTTGTTTTCTATAGCCCATTTTGAATTGAAACCTTTTCTAGCAGCAATTTTATTATATGCTTCTTCCATCATATTGACAGTTTGAGTATATATTCCATAAGGAGTATATTGATACAACGCATTAAATTGAGCAGATGCTTGACCACTGGCTGTTCCTAACTTTCCCAACTTCAATAATACGTCAGAGGCTTCGGTGTTCATATTGTTATCAAGATAATACGTAGCCAATGCTTGTCCTCTAGCAACTAAATCGCTTGATACTTCCATAGCACGTCCATCAGATGTTCCAGCCATTACATCAAGATAATCGGCATCAAATTTTTCTGCTGCATTATCTAAATCCTCATATACTTTTAACAAATTAGTTAATAAATTTTCTTGAATATCCAATTGATTATAGTATGCTTGTTGCTCCAAATTATTAAGGTTTTCGGTTAATTCTTTATTGTTGGTATTTTTAGCATACTCTTGTGCTTTTTTGAAAGCAGTGCTTTTCTTTCTCATTTCATTTTTTATTTCTTGTTTTTCTCTTGTTGATAAATTATCTATCATTTTTCCTATTTGTTCAGATAAATCTTTAGATGCGTTTTTAGCACTTGGTTTTTTGACTTGATAATCACCTATCGTTACCGTTTGAGGATTTTCATTTGGAGTTGTTATTTTAAGAATATCCTCTTGCATTTTTTCGTTTAAATTTGTATCTATGCCTTTATTTGTAATCGTTATATTTCCCTCATCTAAATTTTGAACAGGTGAATTTTCAGTTCGTTCAATAATTGCACTAATATCTTTTTTGACATTTGAAGTTGTTTTGTTAGATAATTTAGATTGTTTAGCAACATTGTCGACAGATTGAAGTTGTTTTTGTCTTTCACGTTCTAATTTAGTTGTTCTTGATTCACGACCTTTTACAGTGTAACCATTTACATCTTCCCAATTCCAACCGCCTTTAGCATATTTATCACGAACATAATAGAATTCGCCTTCTTTGGTATTTGACATTATTCCATATTGTCCTTCTAACGCAGAATACCCACCGATTTCTTTAATGTATTTATCTAAATTCTTTTTACTATCGAATTCATATATGTTCCAAGAACCATCTTGATTATATGTTATTAAATCAAAACCACCTTTGTTTAATATCTCTTGCGTTATATCTTTACTATCAGAATTTTTACGACCATACATATCTCTTGTTTCTGTTGGATCAACTTCTAAATAAGCAGTGTATCCGTCTTGTGATTCATCAAATATGTTTTTTGCTGTTTTATATGTGTATTCTTTTTTCGTTTCTTTAGACGCATCTTCGCTTGTTACTTCTTCCTTAGACGCAATTTCTTCTGTTTTTGCGGGTTGTTTAATTTCTTCTTGAACAGACTCAGTTTGAACTTCTTCTTGTTGTTCTATTTGTTCTAAAGTATTTTCAACCTTAGTTAATTGGTCTTCTTTGTAATTTGCTTCTGCTACGGTTTGAGGTTTGTAATTTTCAAGAGTATTTTTATATTCTTCAAGGGCTTGTTTTCTTTCTGCTATTTCAACATCGCCTTTAAGATTTTCAACTGTGCCACCAATACCTCCACTTATACCTCCGATTAAACCGGCGTATAAAGCATCCGGTGCTGTTTTACCAAGCATATCCATGAATGAATCATATTCTGTTTTGTCTCCACCTATAATATATTTTAACGCATTATCTGCGTATTCTTCAGCATATTCACTAATTGCTTCACTACCTACGTTACTCAATATTGTTGCTGCAGTTTTATTCGTTGTTAATTTAAAGAACAACTTATCCAAACCTTGTGATAAAGTAGGTATATCTTTTTGAGCATTTGATAAACCACCAAAAGTACCGATAACATTATCCAAAACTATTCCTAAAATAGTTACTCCTGTACCATAAGCCAAAGCCTCTTTATTATTGAAGCCTTGCTTTTTTGCTTCCTCTGTTGAATCTATCATCATGTCTCCATAATAAAGCATACTTCCTGCTCCACCCGTAAACATATCTAAAACTTTTGAAGATACAGATTTACTTAGGCTGTATGCAACATCGTTATATACACCTAAGGCTCCGGTACTTTGTTTTCTAATGGCTTGTTTTTCCAAACTTCTTTTAGTTGGTAGATAAGATTTATTTCCCTCTGCATCATAATAGTATTGTGACTCAGGGTCAAGTCTATCTACTTGCAACAAATCTCCTATTCCAGATGTAATGGGGTTGGTAAGTTTTTGAAGAAGATTATAATTAGTATTTTCTGTTGCCTCTTTATTTTCTAGATAAGAAGCATAGTTATAATCACTTTGTTTTTCTCGAATATCTTGTTTTAGGGCTTGACCTTTTTCGCTTTTAACTGCTGCATCTCTTGCTTGAGCATTTTTTGTTGCTAAATCATACAGTTCATTTTTAATTGTTTTTAAATCTTTAGATGGTTTAAAATCTTCAATTGTAATTTTTTGTGAGCGAGCCTCTTTGGTTTCCTCGTTTATGTAATTTTGAAAGTTCTGACGGGATTCTGCTAATCTATTCGCCAAAACATCGGCTGCAATTTTGCGTTGAGTTGATAGATTATCCGTTTGTTTAGTTGTCGATGCAGATTTCGAGATGCCTAAACGGGCTCTAATTCCGTATTTATCTTCTTCTTGGCTATTATTTGACTCACTTATTCCTAATCTATCTCTTATCCAACTCATTGATTATCACCTATCTTCCACCGCTTCCAACGGATGATTTATTGCCACCGCCTTTAGCTCCTGCTCCTCCGCTTTGATAACTATATCCTATTTTATTTATTATACTTTCGGCTTGAGATTTACTAATATATCCACCGTTAATTCCATTTTCTAAAATATTTGCTACTGTCTCACGACTCATTTTACGAGCATTTTCATAACTACCGAAATTTTTAGTAAACCAATCTCCACCAGATGAACTAGACTTTTTTCCGGAAGAAGAACCTCCACCGCCTCCTCCACCTGACCTACTACTCATCAAATAATTATAATATTGTTTTTGAAGAGCGTTAGCAATAGCATCTTGTTGTGCTTTATAAGAATTACTGTACGCAGTATCATAAGCACTTTGTCCTGCTTCATAAATATATTGGTCTAAACTTAATTTGTTTTTTGCATACGTATTGTATAAATCAGCAAGTGCTTGTTGTTGCTCAACTCCCAACTTAGATTGATTTGTTTGATATGCATTTTGTAAACCTGCTAAATTTTTTGAATAAGAAGATTGGCTTAGAAGATTTTGAGTAACTCCATATCCTGTGTCTGTTAAACCTAATCTTTCTAATTGATTTGCCAAATATTGTCTAGAATCCATGTAATTTCCATATGCTGCTTTTGTATTTGCTTGATAAGCATTTTGTAATTGATTTAATTGATTTTGATATTGTGCAGTTGTTGCTTGTTGTTGTGTATTATAAGCATTTGTTAAATCTGTTCCTAATCCACTTAAACTAGCAATTGCACTTTGTTTTGCTGCATTGGCTTCTGCCTTAGCACTAGCAATTATATCTGCCGCTGTACTTGCCATATTAATTCCTCCTTAATATTTAATTATTTTATAATTTAATACACTAATAGAATCGGTATAGGTAGGGAGAGAGAACGTTGAAGTTCCATCTCCTGAACCATATTCTGTTCCTATGACATTAAATAATTTTTTATATTTATTACGAGATACATCCTCTCCATTACAAAGTAACCAACCATCAGGTATATCTGTACCCATATATGTTTTTATTTCACCGACCATATAAATATCAGTTTTCAACGCTTCTTTTAAATACCAATATTGAACTATATCAGTATCATAAATAGGTTCAAATTTTTTATTATACCCATTGTTCATTATTCACCTCTATATTTTCCTGAAATTTGATATTGAATTAAGATTCTATCAAAAGTTATATTTCCATAATCTGCTATATGATTTTCGTTTACATATGTTGTATCATTTAATTCCGCTCTATTTTGAATATATAATTTAACATTCATAAATTTTCTTATTTTGCTTTTAATCTGTATTAACTTAGGGAACGGAATCATACTATTTTTGTGTTTAACTGTATGGTCATCAACATTTGTATATACTTTTTCCATTGTTTCAGTCATTCCATTTTCATCTATATATCCCACGGCAAACATATCTCCTGTTTTAGATCGAGTATTTATATATACATATTTTATTGTTTTCGCTACATTTATAACACCCATATTTAAGAACGGTGTAATATAATGTGCTTTAATTGGAATATAATAATCAACCACTTTATCGTTTTCAATTTTCAATAAATGGTCTACTTTATAATCAGAATAACTAAATTGATATATACCGTTTAATGAATAACCTATTGCTTTTTGAGCATCAAATTTTACACCTTCTAGTTGTCTCTCGAAATCTTTAGGTTGATACACGGTAATTTGAGGTGCCTGCCTACCATCTAACCAATCGTAAGTTGAC
>Ga0247611_10009539_pt1 | contig 11635 bp, 11 predicted proteins | sample 177DNAGHGhighgp2_FD_192422 | JGI IMG/M metagenome (GOLD analysis project Ga0247611, IMG submission 192422) | Sheep rumen microbial communities from Palmerston North, Manawatu-Wanganui, New Zealand - 1770 DNA GHGhigh gp2 | ecosystem: Host-associated > Mammals > Digestive system > Stomach > Rumen... | reverse complement strand
ATTTGAATTATTATACCATTTTCCATCTGTTCCTACTTGGATATTTTCTAAATAATCTTGATTTAATTCTTGCATTAGATCTGCTTGTGTCCATTCGTTTACTCCGTATCCATTATTTACTCCGGAAGCTGACGAATCCCATGAATAATCACCTAATGAATCTGCTCTTCTTATTTTAAGAAGTGACTTTGTTTCTCCACTTTCAGTTTCAATATTATTCATTACACCAATAATACGCCATAATTCATTATTAAATGATACATAATTATTTGGATTTGCTCCTACATATCTTAAATTGTTATCAATTGTTCCATCATATGCTAATGTATTTCCATTTCCTTTATCTATTACATCTGTTGTTAGGTTATATTCATTTATTAGACTTAATATGTCATTTGCATTTCCCCTTAATTTAAATACTTCTATATATTTTGCATATAAATCAGTTATACTTGTACTCATTATTGTTTCGTTTGTTACTTTTTGTGCTAAAGAGTTATCTAAATACCATCCTTCAAAATTAAAACCTGATCGTGTCGGTGATGGTAAATTAGTTATTGCTTCTCCTATCGGTAAAGATATTGTAGTATTTGAAAGTATTCCTTCATTTGGATGAAGTGTTACTTGTTGCATTGCTGCTTGTACTTCATTTACTCTAATAATTGTACTAAATGATTTTCCTTTATTATCATCTTGATTATCATTTGTTTCTTTAAATTCTATTCTTAATGTATAATTATGTTCTTCTCCTGCTCTTATTAAATGTGCATTTACTATTTTTGATGATGTATCTGGCACTTGTGTCTCACTAGATACATTATATCCTCCATCATTTGATGTTAATGTATATACTAGATCTGTCTTATCGGCAAAACCATTTATTAGATCTGACATATATACATCATATGTTGTATCCCCACTACCTTTATTTTCTATTTTAAATGTTTTTTCTATATATTGACCAGGTACTGCGTTTTCTAATGATACTTGTGGTCCATCAGTAAATTCTATTTCTAGTGATGTTGTTGTTACTACTGTATTTTGACCTATACCAGTTACATTAGCACTAAAGTATGCATATGATGTTGCTGTTATTGTTACTACTAACAATAATGCTAATGCAATTGCTATAACATATGGTCTTTTACTTCCTTTCTTTTTATTTTCTAGTATTTCTATTTTCTCATTATTCATATATACTTACCTACTTTCTATGATTATTATAATATATACATATGTAAATGTATAGTAAATATAATGTTTATTTACATAATTGTTTACAAATAAAAAAAGAAGGTATAAACCTTCTATTCTATTATAAATAAATTATTAATAATATTTGCTAATTGATCCATAAATACAAATACAACTAATACTGCACTTATTAAAAATGGTCCATAAGGTATTTCCTTTTCTTCTTTTTTAGAAACATAATATATTGCATAAGGAAGAGCAACAAATGAACCAATTATAAGAGCAACAAATCCTAGTTTTATTCCAAGAACACATCCCATAAATAACGCTAATTTTACATCTCCCCATCCAAGAGATTCTTTTTTGTATACTCTATCACCTATTAGTTTAATTATTAGCATAAATATTACTAATATTGCACCACTTACAACTGCTTTTAATGTTGGAGTAAAACCAAAATAACAATATTTTAAGATTAATATTATTATAGTACTTATAAATAATGGATAATCAAGTATTACTAAATATTTAAAATCACTAATTATAATAATTGTAGTTAGTGAAACAATTATTAAAAACGCAAATAATTCATAAGATATTCCATATAAATAATATCCAAAGCCAAACATGAATCCTAATAATATTTCAGATAAAAGATAAGATACAGGTAATTTCTTATGACAATAATTACACATACCACCTTGGATAATATAAGAAAATACCGGTATTAATTCATACCACTTTAACTTTTTCTTACAATAATCACAATGTGAGGATGGTTTAATTATCGATTTATTATTTGATGTTCTTACAGCAAGAACATGATAAAACGATGCCAAACACATTCCTAATATAACAAATAATACTATATACATTCTTATCACCCCAAAGTAATTTCATCGTACATATCAAACATAGGTACTACTACAGATATTAAAATAAATCCAACTATTATAGCAAGAGATAAAATCATAATTGGTTCTACTAAACTCTTTAAACTTGCAATTAAATTATGGTGTTGTTCTTGGTAGAAATCTGCTACTCTTCCCATCATTTCAGCAAGTTGTCCAGTAGATTCACCAGTTACAATCATATGATATGCAACTTCTGGAACTGCCCATTGATTTTTAAATGCTAAGGAAATTCTATCACCAACAGCAATATTATTAATTGTCTTAAGCATTATTTCTTTATATATTTCATTTGAAGTTACTTTACTTAAGATATCAATACTCTGTGTTATATTAACATTATTTTTTAATAATGAAGCAAATGTTTTTGAAAAAATAGTCATTTCATTATAAATAATTATATTTCCAAAAATTGGTAATTTCATTCCAATCATTTGTAATGTTTTTCTAAATGGTTTTATTTTTTTATATAAAATTATATTTACAAAAATAATTAAAACAAATATTAAGACTATAATTAATAAATAATGTTGTAAGAAAGAAGATAAGTTGAGCAAGAATAACGTCATACCAGATATTCTTACTTCCATAGATTCATATATATCTTGAAATTGTGGTATTACATATAATAAGATAAAAGCAATAACTACAAGGGCAAATAATGTAACAAGTATTGGATATGTCATTGCACTTATCATTTCTTTTCGTGTTGTTTCGATATCTGTATAGTAATCTATCATATCATCTAATGTGGATTCTAGCTCACCAGTTGCTTCAGCTGCTTTAATCATATTAATTAATAATGGAGGAAATACCTTTTCTTGTTTTTCTAATGCTTCAGAAAAGGAAGAACCCATTGTTAATTCATAAATAATTGATTGATATATACCTAATTTTGTTTTATCCTTAACACTTTGATTCATAATTATTTTCATTGCATCTGATAAAGTAATACCAGCTTTAACATATGTAGATAATTGTGTTAACCAAAATATTAAATCTTTATTTTTCATTTTTCTTGATCCTAGTACAGAATCTCCATACATAAAATCAATCAATTTATTATTTTCTATAGTATATGGTTCATATCCTTCATTTAACAAGAAGGCATTTATATCCATCTTTGAAAAACCAAATAATCTTCCAGATACCAATCTTCCCGATCTAGTTTTTGCCTTGTATACAAAAACCACACCATGATCTAATCTTTTTGTTTCATCAGAATTTAATTCTTTCATTAATAATTCTTTTTTAGCTAATAATCTCTTTTCTTGTGATTTAGAAATCTTTCTACCATTTTTTGAAACATCAGTATTTAAAAGCTTCCAAATTTTAGCCCAAAACGTCTTTGGATCTTCTTCAACTGGATTTTCTTCTATTTTTTTTGTTTTAATAGTAAATGCATCTATACTTTCTTTCTTACTGAATACAGCAGAAAAAGGTTTAAATATCATACTTAAACAAATTTTAATACCACTTATTGAATATTTAAAGACATATAAAAATAGTTTAAAAAAGTTTACTATGGCATTTGATTTTTTATTAGTATCTATTGGTTTTAATGTTTCAATATCTTCATTTATATTATTCACAGTAGTTTTATCTTCTGCCATAAATACCCTCTCCTATTCTAATCCATTATCAGTATAACATAAAAAGATAATAAAAAAAAGTGTTTACTTTACTTCGTAGACACTTACTTGTTTTTTATTTTTTCCTATACGTTCATATTTTACAACACCAGTAATTTTAGCAAATAATGTATCATCAGATCCAATACCAACATTAATTCCTGGATTGATTTTAGTTCCTCTTTGTCTATATAGAATAGAACCTGCACTTACTGTTTGTCCATCAGCTGCTTTTGCACCTAATCTACGACCAGCAGAATCTCTACCATTTTGTGTAGAAGATTGTCCTTTTTTATGAGCGAATAATTGAATATTTAATTTTAAAAATTTCATTTCTTATCCTCCTATTTTAATATTTTTTGGATAATCTTCAGCTAACTCATTCAACATATTTAACATGTTATTTAATAATTTATCAGCTATTTGACTATCTTTGTTAGTAATTAAAATATAGCCATCTTTATCAACATATTTTATTGCTTTATCATCAAGTGTTAATATATTATTAATTGTTGTTGTAACAATTGAAGATACAGCAGCACAAACAATGTCTTTTCCAAATTCAGCAAAATTTGCATGACCAGATATTTTAATTTCACTAATTATTTTATCTTTTTTATAATCTATAGTTATCATAATTATTTAACAATACTTTTTATAACTACTTTTGTATATGGTTGTCTATGACCTTTAGTCTTTCTTGAAGTAGTTGTTTTATTTTTATAAGTAAATACTTTGATTTTTTTACCTTTACCATTTTTTTCAACTACGCCAATAACTTTAGCACCTTTAACATTTGGAGTACCAACAGTATTATCAACCATAAGTACGTTATCAAAAGTAACTTCTTTCTTTTCTTCTACATCAAGTTTTTCTACATAAACAATATCGCCTTCAGAAACTAAATATTGTTTTCCGCCTGATACGAATATAGCTTTCATTAATCATACCTCCTTTATTTATTTAAGTCGCGCCCTTGAGGTGGCAAATATGCTCTTAAACCTTTTTAGTGCGGTTTTAAAGAAAGCCTTTAAAACATCAAAATTGTACCAAAAATAAGGGATAATGTCAAACATTTTCACTTATTTTTTTCTAGTGTACGTTCTAACATTATCCTTTTTATATTCAGATAAAATATTATTATCTATTTCTATAGGTTCATTTGTATTATATGATTGATTGATTAAATCCATTAATATTTTATTTTGAATACCCGACATAATACTTTGCAAGCCTCTTGCTCCAGTATCCAATTTATATGCTTCTTCACATATTTTATTAACAAAATCTTCATTATAGTTTAATTTGTTATAACCAAACATTTGAACTGTTTTTTCCAAATTCTTTAATGGACTTATTTTTGATTCCAATAGTATTTTTTTTAAATCATCTATTGTATAAGTCTTAGTACTGGTTAAAACTTTAATTCTACCAAAAAATTCTCTCATCAAACCGTAATCTATATAGTCTTGAGATGTTATTTCATACTCATTTTTTCCTTTATTATAACTTGTATTAAATCCCATACCATTAATTTTCTTTTCTTGTTCTTTTATCTTATTATCTCTAAGTTTTGTAAATGCACCACTTAAAATAAATGTTATCTTACTCGTATCAAAGGATATTGTAGATTTTAAAAAACCATTAGAGGTAGAAATATCGTATTTCCCACCACCGATAAATGATAGCAATTCCTCTTGAACACCTTTTTTCATATCTCTTCCATCATAATCTATTGGCGTTGCAATTTTGTCAATCTCATCTAATACTATTATACCTCTTTCAGCAAGTGCTATATTACCTTTAGTTTGTTGTAATAATCTAGTTAATATATCAGTTATTGTTGGTCCAACATATCCAGTTTCAGAAAAAGAATTAGCATTTACAATATCAATTGGTAAATCAAGTTTGGATGCTATTTCTTTTAAAATTGCTGTTTTACCAGTTCCTGTTGATCCATCAAGTAATATAGAAATCTTTCTACTATCAAGTTCTGATAAATCTATTTCTTGACCATTTGATAAAGAATCAATTAATATCTGATTATAATAAATATTAGTTACTAATGTTTCCACTGCTTTTTCTTGACCTACGATTTTAGAATTAATATCTTTAATAACATCATTTATATTAATATTATTAAAATTAGCTAATTCATCTTTGTTAACTTCTATATTATTTCCTATGCCTTGACTATTATTAGCTTCTTTAACATTATCACTTGTTCCCATTATTATTTGCATACCATATGGAAGATTAGTTGTTATAATTGTTTCTATTTCATCACTATTTAAATCATCATTTGGATCTTCAACATTTAACATTTGTTCTATTTTTTCTTCACTGAAATTACCATTTGCTGTATTTGCAATAAAACGTGGGAATTCAAACATAGACATTAGTCTATTTTTTCTTTTGATTAATACAACACCACTTAATCTTTGTGTAAGATCACAATAAACATCAAATGCTGAAGCTTTAATATCTATACTAAACGCATCTTTTATATGTTTTTCGGTAATAATAAATGTACTAAATTCTTTTTTGTTATCTACAAACGTTAATTTTACTTTATCATTAAAAATATAATCTCCACTACCAATTATTCTATTAAAATCACTATTTGTATAGCCAATAAACTCTCCAGACATAACAACAAAGCTTTTGGTTATTACATTATAATCAACTAAAGCAATACTTTTTAAAAGTAAACAATCAGTTTTATCATCTTGATAATAAATAGCAACCAAGCCCTCTTTTGTTAATTCCATAATAATCCCCCAAATCAATTATTTATTCTACATTAAATATTAAGTAAATGCAATAAAATATTGCATTTATTATAAAAATAGTTTATAATTATCAATGTCAGTTGAAAGAATTACGTTTCCGTAGCTCAGCTGGATAGAGCAACCGCCTTCTAAGCGGTCGGTCAGGTGTTCGAATCACCTCGGAAACACCACTGTAAAAAAAAGAGAACTTAATTGTTCTCTTTTTTATTTTTTATCCTAAAGTATACGGATCTACTTGCGTTCCACTTCCTCCAGTTATTTTAACTGATGATTTAAGGAAGACTACTGGTCTAACTTCAATTGCCGTCATAGCACGTGTATAACCAATAGCACCACTATAAGAACCAATGCTAAACACTTCATTAGTATCAGTTGAATATGCAAACGGAGACATTGTCCATTGGTCATATGAAGAATTATACAACCAGTCAGTAGTTTTACAATCAGGATTTGATGACCTATTCCATCCATTATACATTGATACACTTAAACAAGTATCCCTACTAGAACTACTTCCTCCCATTGTTGCATATAAGAAATCACTTGGATATATTAAACCTACTTTTCCTGTCCATGTAGATGTTCTTACTACAGTATCACTAGAACCACCATAACTAGAAGTTCGCGTATCACCATTTGTATTTGTTCTTTCATGTTCATATGTATAAGAAGCATAGAATAAATCATTAGTAAAAATACTAACAAAAGTTCCATTATCATTATTTGGAGATCCTAAATGCCATACAACATTTTCAATCATGCCTTGAGCTTGAGCGTTTAATACAGATGTAGGCATTGTATTATAATATAATTTAGATTCATTACCACCATTATACCATCTACCATCAGTACCAACTATAACGTTACCTAAATAATCATTATTTAATTCACGCATTAAATCAGCACCTTCATAAGGAGTACCATCATTATATGTTGATTCTCCCCATTGATTTATACCATAACCACTGTTAACACCACTAGCAGAAGAATCATACGAATAAGAACCCAAAGAATCTGATCTTCTAATCTTTAATAGTGATTCACTGCTTCCACTACTTGTTTCTATATTATTCATTACTCCAACAATTCTCCAACTTTCATCATTATATGATACATAATTACATGGATTTTTACCAACATATCTTAAATTATTATCTGCTGTTCCATCATATGCAAGCGTATATGTACAATTATCTTTTGAACCTTTATTTATTACATATGTTGTAGATGATGGTTCATCTTTTACTAGGTTTTTAATCTTATCAATGGCGTTTTCTGGTGCATCATGTACTTCATTTATTCTTATTGTTACATCAAATTGTTTTTCTTTATTATCATCTTGATTATCATTTGTTTCTTTAAATTTTATCTTTAATTTATAGTTTTGTTCTTCATCTCCTCTTAAGATGTGAGAATCAACTATTTTTGAAGATGTTGCAGGCGCTTCAGTTTCTGTTGTTATATTTGCTCCACCATCACTTGATTCTAGTGTATAAACTAGATCTGATTTATCGACAAAGGTATTTATAACTTCCGACATATAAATATCATATGTTGTATCTAAACTACTATTATTTTTTACTTTAAATGTCTTTTCTTTTTCTTGACCAGGTGTTGCATTTTCTAAACTCACCTTTGGTCCATCGCTGAATTCTATTTCAAGGGATGCTGTTGTTACAACTGTGTTGTTTATTGTAGAATCATTTACTACACTTGCTGTAAAATAAGCAAATGAATAACCAAAAGCAATACCTACAATTAAGAGTACTGCTAATACTACAATTAATATTACTTTTTTAGATTTTAAATATTTCATATATTTTCACTACTTTCCATAATAATTATACTATATCAATCTATTATATTGATTAATTAATTGACATTATTTACAATATTATTGACAAATGAAAAACAGAATTATATTTCCATTAATTCTGCTTCTTTTTCTTTTTCTTTATCATCAACTAATTTATTATACTTATTAGTTAATTCTTGAATATCATCTAAAGATGCTTTTTCTTCATCTTCAGGAAGTTTAGCGTTCTTTATTTCATTATTAGCATCTTGTCTAATATTTCTTATAGCTACTTTAGCTTCTTCAGCTTGTGCTTTAGCTTGTTTTACATACTCTCTTCTTGTATCTTCAGTAAGATTAGGAATATTAAGTATTATTATTTCTCCATTATTAGTTGGAGCTATTCCTAAATTAGCTTCATTTATTGCTCTTTCGATATCTTTTAAACAACTTACATCATAAGGTTTAATTATTAATTGTTTAGCTTCAGGAACATTAATATTTGCAACACTTTGAATTGGTGTTGGATTACCATAATAATCAACCATAATTCCATTAAGCATTGAAGGATTTGCCCTACCTGCTCTAATATTCATATATCTTTTATCAAGGTTTTCTAATGCTGATATCATCTTAGATTCAACTTCATTTAAATTCATATTTATTCTCCGTTTCTATATTTACATTATATTAAAATATTGTTTTATTTTCAATATAAATATTAAAAAGAGTTATAAAACTCTTTTTTACATTTCAATTGCAACACTATAATCTATAACACCTGTTTTAACAATTGTATTAATAATTATTTTTCCACTATCAGATATAGATAGAGAATACTCTTGATTTAAAGTTGCATCAATATCTACTCCTTCATCATCTTTAACATATTCCCTTATTTTAGTTCTAACATCTTGATCTGTTTTATTTTCTTTATTTAAAATATCTCTATTAGTTAATAGTTTTCCAGTAGATAAATCAAATACATAAAATGATAATTTTGCGTTTGTAGCCTCAGTCTCTAACTTATAGATATAATTATTAACGGTAATTGATAGATAATCAGTAGAAGTTGCTATTACATAATCAATCATTTCCGCTTCATATATATCATCTTCAAGTTTCATATTTGTTGTATCAATACCTGCATCTTTTATTCTTGTAACTTTACCTTTGATAGATGCCATTTTATCATTTAATTCTTTTTCAATCCTTGAGGCATCTTCATTATTAATATTAATAACTATATCTTTATATTTTAATTCATTAGGAACACTAAGTACATCTTCATTAATAAAATATACAAATTCTTTGCTATCATCTTTTTTTATACTTTTAATTTCAATATTAGAATTGTTATTAATATTATTATTTGCATTCTTTTCAGTGATATTTTTTATAGCAAAATATCCACCTATTGTTATAGCTAATAATATTATAATAAATATAATAATACTACTAGCGTTTTTTTCTACTCTATTCATATACACCAACTTCTTTTATAAATGTGCTTATTTTAGTTTTAAAAGCATCTACTTTATCTTTTGTCCAATAAAGATCAGGTGTTAAATTATTCCTTTCAATAGATGTTTCATCATCAAAATAAACAATCTTACCATTCTTGACAAATATTAATGCTGGAGTAAGTACATGAATATTACCATTATCTAATTCATATAAATAATCTGATAATAACTTTTCTAATTCTAAATAGTACTTTGTATTTTTTGTTCTATCTTTTAATATATCATAATAATATACTTTCTTTACTTCATTGTCCTTTAAAACATCATATAAGTATTTAATATAGTATTTACACCAATCATTTGACGAAAAACCAAGATATATAATACCTGATTTATTTTTTATAATATCAACCACTTCAGACCCATATGAATAAACAAATGGATTATCTTTATTAATACTATACTCTGATGCAAATTTTTCATTATCACTTTGTTTTGAAGTGTCACTAAAATCCTTTTTTCCCAAGTAGATAAATGCAGCAATCAATGCAGTAAATAGTATAAAATAAACACCATATCTTATATACTTTTTCATTATATTACTTCCTTTACTGTTTATAAGTAAATTTTATCATAAAAAAAGATACTTAGTCAATTTTAAGTATCTTTTACAGTGTTAAGTATTTTACTTACCACTAACTTGTTTCATAACTTCTTCAGCGAAGTTTTCTTCTCTATGTTCCATACCTTCACCAACTTCATATCTTGTCATAGAAATTAGTTCAGCATTATTGTTACTTAGGTATTTTGATACATCTATTGAATCATCTTTAATAAATGCTTGATCTATTAAACATTGTTCTTTATAGAATTTTTTCATTCTACCTTCAACCATTTTTTCAGCGATATCAGCACTCTTTCCTTCATTCATAGCTTGTTCTTTTAATACTTTCTTTTCTGCTTCAATATCAGCTTCTGGAACATCACTTTCAAATACATATTTAGGTTTCATAGCAGCAGCTTGCATTGCAATATCTTTAGCTACTTCTTGACTATCACCCTTAACAACAGTTAATGTAGCAATTTTTCCACCCATATGTAAATATGATCCAAATACTTCATCATCTGATTTTGTAACTACTTCAAATCTTCTGAAAGATAATTTTTCTCCAATTTTAGCAGTTTTTGCAACGATATAATCGTTAATTGATGAACCCTCAACAGTTAAAGCAAGTGCATCTTCAACAGTTGTAACATCACTATCTAATATAGCATTACCTATATTTTCAACCATTTCTTTAAATTCATCATTTTTAGATACAAAGTCAGTTTCAGAGTTTACCTCTAAAATAACAGCTTTGTTATCTTTAATAAATATATTTGCTAAACCTTCAGCAGCAATTCTAGATTGTTTCTTTTCAGCTTTAGAAATACCTTTTTCTCTTAACCAATCAACAGCTTCTTCAATATTACCATTTGTTTCAGTTAATGCTTTTTTACAATCCATCATACCTGCACCAGTTTTATCTCTTAATTCTTTTACTAATTCTGCAGTAACCATATATATTTCTCCCTTCTTATTTTTCTAATTCTTTAATTAATTCATCTTTTTTCATTGTTGAATAACCTTTAAGACCTTTATCTTTAGCTAAAGCTTTTAATTCAGTTAAAGTTTTTGAAGATAAATCTTCTTTCTTAGTTTCTTTCTTAGCAGTTTTCTTTTCTTCTTTTTCTTCTTCTTTCTTAGTTGCTTTATTAGTATCTTTTTCTTCTTTTTTATCTTCTTTTTCTACTTCTTTTTTAGTAGTTTTCTTAGGTTTTTCTTCAACAACTTTTTCTTCTTTAT
>Ga0247611_10009537_pt1 | contig 11638 bp, 10 predicted proteins | sample 177DNAGHGhighgp2_FD_192422 | JGI IMG/M metagenome (GOLD analysis project Ga0247611, IMG submission 192422) | Sheep rumen microbial communities from Palmerston North, Manawatu-Wanganui, New Zealand - 1770 DNA GHGhigh gp2 | ecosystem: Host-associated > Mammals > Digestive system > Stomach > Rumen... | reverse complement strand
GATGAATCCGGACTTGATTGTATTTTCGGTTTTGCGTAGTCGATTGCCCTCATGCCGTAGTCGTTTAGGCTCTGCTGTCGTTGGCACAAATGCTCTATACGCTCTCGATTTAACTGTATGCTCTCCAATACTTCTTTCGCGCTCATTTTCCCACTTTCCCTTAAAAAATGATTGCTGTTTCGGTTGCGGTTGCTCCGGATCGGCGGCGGCGACTCCCCAAAATTGGCGAGTCGATGCAGATTTGACTGTCCCCATTTTTGGGGTCTCTGAGTTCCCAAGTATGCAGCAGCCACTCCCCTTTGATGTGATACGCCCTCTGTATAGGCGATATTTGCCCTTATTTGCCCTCTTTCGATGCTTAGACGGTAATTTATACCCTCATGCATGAAACACGCCTATTTGATGCCTTTTTTTGTGCTAGCTCTGCACGTTCCGGCACTGTAACACCTGCTGCCCTATCCGAAAAATAAATCAGAATAGTATCATTCGCCATACACTAACTTACTTAGTTAGTGTAAATAAAAGATTTAAAACAAAATGGGGATTGCTTACGCTTTCCCCTTTGCTTTTTTCAATGCTTTTTGTCTTAACCCTTCTTTCAGGTCTTCCGGTAGCACTCTGATGAACGTCCACCAAACTTTAGCTATTACGTCGGCAGAATCTGCTGTCAATTTATCGTTTCGCCCTTCTCTGCCTACGCCGCTTGTCTGAATCTCGGTTGCCCCTACTAAAATGAGTATGTCGCCTACGCTTACTTGCTTGTTTTTCCGTTCCGCTACGTCGTGATAGCTTACGCGGTACGCTGTCCCACTAAACGCGGTCACATAATAATATTCGTCCCCGGTCATTAAATAGTGCTGTGCTAGCTTATTCTGTGCTGTCCGACACTCTTCTGCCGTGTCCTCATGGTCGCCCGTTTCCAGCTCCTCTTTGTTTTTCAGGTAGTCCATGACTGCATCATAACTGTATATCCTGGTACTTTTGGCAGCAGTCCTTTTTAGCTTTACTGTCGCCCCAACATCATTGACGATTTTTACATTTAGCTTGTACTGCTTCGGCTTCTGATCCTCTTTGCTGGTTATCCGGTTATCATCATCAAGCAAAAAATCATTTATAGCTATTGCAATGGATGCAGCAGCACCTCTGTCGATTGCTCCAATGATGTATTTAGCGCCTCTTTTTACTTTGGTGCCCTTCTTTGACAGCTCCATTTTGTCAAAAAATAGTAGCTCCGTGCCGTTCTCTGATGTGGTACGTTCCCGGATTAACTTGTCGAGACGTTCCCACACTTCCAGGATCGTTGCCATATTGTAACCTCACACACTCTTAGTTTTGCTTAATTTATCTGCTGGTTTGTCGTATCGTCGAATAATGCGCTTGTCTCATTGTCCGTGTCGAATGAGATTTGATGCGGTACTTGGTCGGACTTTGCAGCGTTTATACGGTCTTTCATTTGGTTGTAAACCTCAAATGAGGCGTTCGGTTCCCGTTCTTTGATGAAAAAACGTACAAAACAGACTTTATGTCCTTGTGGTGTCTTGATGATTTTTTTGTTTGCATCCAGGCATTTATAATCTATGTCTAGGTCGGTTTTAAGGTTTATTTCATCAAGTGAGGGATCTAAAATCTTATTTCTAAAATCTCCGAACCTCTCATAAGTGGATTTTAACGCGCCTACTTGATGCCTCAGGCTCTCCACTTCTATTTCTTTTTTTCCGGCGTATTGATATGACTTCATGAGTTCATACAAAGTTATCGAGTACTTACTGTTTAGCGCCATTATGTTATATAACTCGTACTCTGTGAAATTGTTTTGCAGTCCGATTAAGTACTGCTTAATTTTAGGATCTAGGCTTATTTGTATATAGCCCCTTTGTTTTAATATCTCTAGGTCAAACCAATTGACAAACTTTCCGGACTTATCATCCTCAAACCAAAAATATTTCTTTTTAACCTCTTCTGCTATTTTCTTGAATCCTCTGTTAATATGCGTAATATCAATATCTGCAAGTATCGCAAAATCAGATTTTCTGATTAGATATGTTTTAAAGTCCTCATCGTCTGGTTTTACTAGGCTTATCAGATAGTTTAACAACTTCTGCTCTGTTTTACTGAGGTTTGTCTGCGCTTTCTGTATTAGCAGATTATCCTTAACAACTTTATATCCTAAACTGTCCTCTAATGGTGGCGCTTTTTCAATATCTTTTGCCATATAAAACCCCTTAAATGATTGATTACTTACTATTACGCTTTCATAAAAGTGTATAGCGTAAATCAATTACATTCAAGTGTTTTCTGCATTTCGCCATTTAGGCTTATGTTTTTGAGTTATCCACATTTTGAAAAATGATTGAATCGCCATTTTGGCGTAAGTTTGAAAAAGTTTTCGCCATTTTAGCGTATGTTTGGCTTTTTAATCGCCATTTTAGCGTAAGTTACCCCTAAAAACCCTTGTAATATCAACGTTTTTTGGCTCCCGTAAATATAATTAAATATAATAAATATTAAATATAATTAATAACGCGTGCGCGTATTATATATTTACATTACATAAACCATTAAAAAGCGAGACTAACTTGCTTAGTTAGTGAATCGCCATTTTAGCGTATGTTTAGCGGTCAAAAAGTCCAAAAAACCACGTAATTACGCCGATTATTAGCACTATGCAGCAGGTGTTAGGGAACAATAAAAAAAGACACTAGGGTTTATTTCCTAGTGCCTTGCTATGGTTTGTTTTAGTCTCCTCAAAATTGAGGAGGTTGGTTCTGAGGTGGGTCTGCTCAATTTTGTGCTTACCCTCTCCAGCTCCATCTATATGAGGTTTGGGGGTCTGCCCATTTTTGGGCATACTCTCTTTAGTAGGACTGCTCAATTTTGAGCGGTGAACAATTCGTTCACCCCCTCAGTAGGTCTACATCTGATTAGCTGAATAATAGCTTTAATTTGCTCAGAAACGAACGTTTTGATAGTTCGGCGCGTATTTCATCGTCCGAGACTGAAACGGGCGTTTTTGGGGTTTGTGGTGCGTTGTGCGCGGTATCCTCTGCCACTGTCTCCGGATCAGATGAGCTCTTGCCATCATCCTGGACGCTTTTGTCCGGTAGTGCTTTGGCTGTCTGCATAAGTGCCGCCGTTAGTCCATTAATCTGATTGTTTTTTGCCGATAGCTCTCGACGTAAAAATTCTCGTTGCTCTTCCAGATCATCTATCTGTTTTCTCAGGTCTTTCACTGTTTGTTCTGTTTGCTCCAGCTTTAACAATTCAAGTTCGATATTTGGCGCCGGGACTTGCATCGGAGTATTTGAGTTATTGTACTCAGCCAGCCACTTAAGCCCCTTATCATGCACATAAATAGCGCCTTGCTTTCCCCTAGTGATATAGTCCGACTCATTGCCGCCGGACTCTTTAACCTCTGAAAGCATCTTATCAAGCCTAGCCTTAACCCCTTGCCGAGTTATGCCATACTCTACCGATAATTGTTGCAAGGTCTTGTAATTGTCTCGTGCTGCCTTTGTTCCGGATTCCTCCAGGTTCTCACCCGGTACGTTCTCATTTTTTCTGTCACTCATAAATACACACTCCAACATTTTGTAAATTTGGAAATAATTGTAAAAGTGACATGCAAATATTTGCAAGCTAGTTGCGGAAATGTAAAGGAATGTAAGAAAATAGCCATTTTTTCAGACGTGCAAAAGTTCTGCAAATAGATTTCCAATATTTTGCAAACTTATAAACTGTTTCCAAAAAGTCCCTCAAAAGTTGTCAAACTGTTTGCATGTTGCCTTCTTGGAACACGAAAAAAGCGCGGTTACCGTTATACAGAGACAAGTCCGTCGACGGTTCCGCGCCTTTTGTTGTGAGTGTGTATACATGATAGATCATGTGAGCTGATTATATCACGAGTACAAAAAAATGTACATCGCAGCAGGTGTTATTGTGTACGGGTTCCGAAAACGGCAGCAGACGTTTATCGTCCAGGATTTTTATCCTTTGGGGTACCCGTTTTGAAAAATTTGCCGTAGAGATGGATACGTTTCCCCCGCGCGGTGTCCTAGCATAAATCATCAAAAATCAATGGATGGGGGCATATGCTAGCAAGTTCTGCTGCGCTACACATCGTATAAAATGCCCTTAAAACGGGCTTTTAGTGCCTTACCCTAATATCTCTCCTACCCTTGAACCATTTAAACGCCGATTTGATGCCTTAATCCTTGTGACAATAGGCAATGCAGAACAAATCCGTGGTGTTTGTCTCGGTCAATCTATCCATTTTTGGACATATCCCAAAATGGTATAGTATCTAAAAATATATCCGAACCTTTGTGCGGTACTAACACCTGCTGCCGATGTCGATTAATAAATCAGCTCTCCGGCTTTGCTCCTGATCCTATGTCCGTCATGGTTCATATTGGCTTTTAATGGTCGCTTGTTACCGCTTGTAACCCTTTGACTTAAAAAAGTGGTAACATCAAAAAGCTAGTATTTTCAATGGCTTATTATATATTGTTACCATTATTACCATTGTTACCATTAAATTATGTGTATATATATAAATAAAAAAACATATATATCATTTAGGCATACACATATATATATTTTTTTCACACATATATACACACAGATTTTAGGGGTAACAGTGGTAAAATGGTAACAAATGCCAAAAACCCTAGTATTTATGCGGTTCTAGCTGATACCACTAGCATGGTTCAAAGTGGTATTGATAGTGGTAGCATCCGGCTCTATTCCGGAAATATCGATAACATTGCACCTTACGAGCCCCGCATTGGACAATCTAATCGGCTTTGTGTACTTTCCGGGATCGTGTATTAATTTGCCCTTGAGGTCTAACCATTTCAAAAATTGACGACTGTCAAAGTTGTATTCTTTAGCGAGCTCCCTTAGTTTGGTGGGTAGTATCATGATGGCTGAGCCTTCCCACTTTCCCCATCTCTCCGCCCTAACGTCATCATCATTGTTGACTGCAAAATTCAAATGAGCTTTTGAGTTAGCCACTTCGATTAACGCCCTTAATGCTCTGTCCATCTCCGAGACTTCGGAAACGTCCTTTAAATAGTTGATGCAGTAATTGACATCTAACCTTACTCCATCCTTGAAAATACATTTTTCGCTTATCTCATCTGCTGCGAGCAATACCGCTAACGGTTGAATTTGTTTGTCTTCTTTGACGCTTCCCAGGATTCGCGCTAACTGTTTGATTTTATCGGAGTAGCTGTCTATTAATCCGGATATGCTGTTGCGGTTCTCTTTGACATACTTAACAAATTCCCGTCCGGCATGTCCAAAGTTATGAGTAACTACGCTTACAACCTCTCCGGGATTCGCAAATATGTTCCCCTCATCGGTCTCAAAGTCCAATACTCTGTTAATGGCTCCGCCCTTCATGGTGTCCATTGCTAACGGTCTTTCTAAGTTTGTTAGAATGACATTTCTCCAGGTCGCTACCTCTTCCAGCTTTTGATCCTTGTTTCCTCTTCCTTTGCCCTTGCCACTACTCAGGAAATATATAAAGTCGGTATACTTACGCCCGTCCCCGTCATCGGATATTTTCGACAGATCATCAACCATTAACGGCAGATTGTTAAGGATTCCTAAACGCTTTTCAAGTGAAAATAATGTGGAGTTGCCCTCTTCGATATATCCGGACGGATTGCCCCATATACTTGACGCAAGCATCAAATCAACCGTCTTACCTTTTCCGGTGGTTCCGTATTGGTTCACGATAAACGGCAGTGCGTTAACGAGCTGAAGCAATGGACTTGCAAAGGATGCAGCCATATATATTAATGGCTCGTTGCGCTTGCTTTTTCGTATATCCTTTACGGTATTCAGCCATTTGCTATAATCTCCGCTTGTATCGACTGCTGCCGTTAATGTCTGATAGTCTCGCGGTATATCCAAAACTATGTTATCATTGGATTGAAAAATAAAGTCTTCCCCATACCATCCATATTTTGAAATGGATTTGCAAACTTTGATGCTGCTCAGGTTGAATTTTTCCAAGTCTGCAAAATATGTCACTAATGCCCGGGATTGTTCGGAGTTGACCGGGCAACCGTGATCGGATAGCCCCACTATTTTGCGCCCGTCCGCTATTTGTGAGCGTGGTACTGTTACCGAGTTCGGCACATTGTTTCTTTTCCAAGCCACTGTTACCGACTCTTTATCCGTCTCGACGTTCTTAAGTATCCTGGTTATGGTTATCGGATAATGGCAAGCTGTTAGTATCGGGACTTCAATTTCCCCGGTCATGCCCCATTTAACGACTCCATCATTATCGACGTGATAATCTCCGGAGCTGTAAACCTTTGTCGCGTCCTCTACTTTTCCGGTAATATCCGATAAACGAAAGATGTTTCTGTCCGGCTTAGTCTCGTTATTACTTGTCGCTTGCGTTTGAATCTCTTTTCGTGCATCTTTGATTTGACTTTCCTGAGCCTTTATAAGCTTGTTGAAGTCACTTTTGATTTTTAAATCCTTTGCACGTATTCCGATTTTAGAAATATTAACCTCTCTAATTGCGCGGTCTTCCTCTTCAAAGATCGCCTCCAGCATGTCCTTTGATAGAATAACATCTCTTGTTAAACTTTCCGGATGCTTTAAATATTCTTCTAAGTCAAACATTTTGTCTTCTCCAATTCCTTGTCCAACTCATCCAGGATACACTCTAAGCATGGTATCTGTTTGAGTGCCTCTTCATACTCCGTTGAGTACATGGGTTCACTGTCCAATTTTTCACGGTAGTATCTCAGCTTTTTGCAAACGCTTATGTATTCTCCGTTAAGTCTGTTATGCCTCGCAATGTTCTGAGCTCGTGTCCTTTTAGCTCGCATGATCCGGAGTGCCGCGCTGTCCGTCATTGGCTTGTGGTCGTATGTTCCGCCTAATATCTCAAACGCTTCTTTGAAGCTCACATGTTCCATTAGCATGACAAACTTAAATTGATCGCCTGATGCCCCACATCCAATACCAAAACAATGGAATGTATTTGTATTTGTGTATATTTTCAACGATGGCGTGCGCTCTCCATGAAACGGGCAACATAAAAAGCCGTGTTTGTTCGGAGTAAGCCCATACCGTCCCAGGACGTCAATAATACTTACATTGGCTTTTATCTCTTCCTTAGTCATGTTCTGCCCCGTTTGTCCTTGTGTTCCATGCATTAACGGCACTGTTACAAGCTTTATTATTCCAGTCGACTTCCTCCGGGTCCTCTGTGCTGCTGCAAATTTTCCCTTGTGAACCGCATAACTCACACTTTGCAAAAACAAAATATCTCCGGCACTTTCGACTATAGTTTGCGTATAAAGCTGCCATTCCTCCGCAAAACGGGCATGATTTCAGATAATCGCTCATTATTTACCCCTCCGCTTGCTCTTGATCGGCTCTGCTGTTCCATGAGTTAGTTATCTTCTGCACTGTTTCCCGGAAACGCTCAGAAAACTTGTCTGTATAGTCGCTGTAGCTTATATTTTCAAATTTTCCGCGTGTCTGACACTTGCCGCTTGAACATTGCACATATAAGTTGATGACTTGCGCATTTGGAATAAAAACCCGGAGTGTTGCATTGCTCCCACAAAACGGGCATGGCTTTATTTCATACTCTATTTTTACTTTTGTTGTGTTCCCCATCTCTTAACCCTCCTGATTCGCTTCCTTGTTCAGTTCATCATCAATGGCAAGCTTGTCAAACAAAACCCTTTTGCCAATTTTTCTAACGGCTCCGATTCTCTCTCCCCATGATCTCAAACCATGTCTACCAAGTCCGGTGTAGCTTTCCGCTTCCTTTGCCGTTAACAGTCTTTTTTCGGAGACTTCCAAAACATTTGAATTTCTCATAAATAAACCCTTTCTGTATGCTTGCGTATCTGTTACACTATTATTGTACTAGTTGTACAAATTAATGTCGTTTCACAAAATCGTTGTGATACTTGTGAGATGTGCAAACATTCAAAAAGGTGGTGTGTGTATGGATGATTTAATTAAAGAAATTATTGGTGACAAGGTCAAAAGAGTTATGGATAGTAAGCATTTAAGCCGAAATGATGTTGCTGTTGCTTGTAACGTGAGTATTAGCCTAGTCGATAAAATAAAAGACGGTTCACGTAAACCATCGGTAGACTTTGCAGAAAAGTTCGCAAAACTTACGGATACAAACGTCCTTGATTACTTGACTTCGGACGCGAAAGAAAAAAGATTAACTGCAAAAAGTCGGACAATTGCCGAAAATAATTTGTTTTTTGTGCAATACTTAAGCGAGTTAGGATTTATTAGCACTGTAAAAAGTTTTAAAGCTGATGAGTCCCTTGATAACTCCAAAGACATAGAGACGTTAATTACTATTGGTTATGGTGGCAAGCCCAGCAAAGAAAAATTAAAGAAATATCTTAATGCCAAAAAGGCTTATGAGAAAAAACCTACTCCGAAAAATAAAACCGCTTTGGATCGTGCTCAGTTTGATTGGCAGTTCGAGAACAATGAGCGAATGTCTAACATGTCCCTTAATGAGTTCCTGGATTTAAAAAGCGAAATTGATGATGCTGTAACGGAGATTATGAAACGGCGTTTGCGTGCTCGAATTGACCGAAATGTATTTACACATATCCTTATGACTCTAGATAATAAATGCCAATGGCTTAAAGGTTCTTCAGATGAAAAGAAAAAGGATGAGCTTATCGACGATATGAGACAATTAATCAAGAAAAGCGAAATAAGATTTATTAGCTAATTATTTTAGATGAGTGCTCCAGCATCTCCGGCAGCACTCTTTTTCTTTGGGATTTCTTCAAAAAGTCTCTTTACTTATAATACTTTTTAGATTTCCGGGTTTTTTCTATGGGTTCCCTATGCCCTTCTGAGTGCCTTCTGTATGCCCTTAAATGGCTTAAACACGTAACTCCATCATATAAACGCTATAGCATTTCCAAGAACGTCATATTATACGGTCAATGCACGAATTTACGCGCGTCTGCTGCCCTTCATGCCTTTGCTATAGCACTTTTGCATATTGGCGCTGCCTCGACTCTTTCCGGCGTGTCCGTTATAGGTGGCACTGTCCGGGATTCCTTCAGGCGGCACAAATGGCAGCAGTTGTTTGCATCGCTCCGGATCAGTGAAGGGCTCACCCTCTGCCATTGCTTTAGGTGGTGCTGTCCGTGTCCGGTTAAGTTGTCACAAACTAACTGAATGAGGTAGCTGAGAGACGATAATTTAATTCCAAACGTGGATTTTATAGGGCTGAATTTAAATTAGCGCGTCTGAGACGATGCAAGCGAAATTTAAGCCAAATTGCGAAATTGCGAAAATGTCAAAAAAGCACGTATTTTCAACGTTTTTTGGCATTATGCAACCCCATTATTTCGTTAAAGTTCTGTTTAACGAAATAATATAGGGGTATATTGCGAGTATGCACTGAAAAACCTTAATTTTTCGTATATTTGCCCTCAAATAATGCATAAAACATCAAAAGTTATCCACATTTTTGCATAAAATCCAAAATCGAAAAATGCATAAAAAAGGAATTTCCAAAACCGCAAATTATGCATATTTTTAAACTATTGCTTGCTTTTATATAGTTGGGTTTAACGAAATAATTTGTGCTGCTTCTAGGGATGTACAAAAAAATGTACGTGGATTTTTCCCTGATCGGACTTGGTGTCGTTCTACTCTCCCCGAAAATGAGGCGAGTGAGGTCATATCTCCGGGCGGTAACCGCCCTGGTATGAGGTGCCGTGATCCGCACGTAAAAAGAACGGTAGCCCTTTCAGCTTCTGAGGTGCTGCCCTCTTCTGCTGAACGTCTTACCGTCCTTCAGGTTCTCTTTTCCGGTCTGCTCCGTTGTCGCGGTGGGTTGGAATACAATACGCATATTAGCACTTTGAAATGCAATTGCAGTTTGATATATAGCCTCGTTCTTACACTAACTAAGTTAGTTAGTATAAATACAGTTGAAACATATATTAGTCGATATTTCCCACGTTCAAAGAATCCGTGTCGAGTTCCGGAAATACATCTGTGTTAAGTTCCGGCGCTGCATCCAGGTTCATTGCCTCGATTGTTTCCGGTTCCTCAGAAATATCTATACTTTCGATGCTTTCATCCTCTTGCAGTAGCTCCTCTTTATAGGCTTCTGCCTCTGCTAGCGTTGCCTTGTAATATGTTTCCGTTGGTGTATCGTCGGTATAAAACACTGTGATTCTATATGCAGTAACGGTTTTAAATGCTTCTTTCATGGTTTGATGCTCCTCTCATAGTTAAGTTGGCAGCAGCTTCTGTTCTTCGACTCTTCCCGGTCTCTCCGGATCCTTTGCAAGCGGTGATGGGATGCCCTCTGCTCCATTGCATAAACAAATTATAAATGCTGATACTATCAAAAAAATGTACATAGCAGTTTTTTGTTTCTATCCGTCTCTGTATTTCTCAGGATATCCCCCTACGCCTCAGTATATTTGCACGTTTTTAAAGTTACCGGCGTGCATAAGCGTTTCCCGTTCCGCGTAAAATTTCAGAAAAAAACGCCCCCAAAAACGATTTTCTATGCTTAGGTGGTATATTTCTACCCTCACGCCATAAAAGCCGATTTTTGAGGCGTTCTGCATGGTCTCTGTATTGGTTCCGGCAGATGCTTTATGTTTCCTCACAGTGAGGATTTCTTAACACCTGCTGCGTTTTTGGTTCTCTTTGACTTCTGCTTCATGTCTCTTTCGGTGGCAATACATCCGAGTGCAAAGCAGTCTAGTGCCATTATCTTGTAGTCATGGGCGGTATTCTCCATGATCTCCATAAAATCATTGTAGTATGAGGAATTCTTATCCAGCACTTTCATGTAGTCATGTCTCTTGCCGATTTCGGTTAAGATGCCGGGCGTTTTATAATGGTCGTAGCTCTCTTCCTTGCGTTCTCTCTCTTGCTCCTTCAGCTTCTCTAACTCTTCGGATCGGATCTCTTCGAGACGTTCCTCAGATGTTTCTCTCTGATATTTCTCGGAATTGCTACACTGTAATGCCCATAATAACAGAACGTTTAGCCCCTCTGTGTTTAACTTCGTGGCGTTCTCTATCAACTCGCCTAAAACCTGGTTCCTTTGCTTTGCTTCTTTGCTCATTTTACACACTCCTATAAAATAAAATGGTTATTGGTTGCCCTCATGATTACATGAGATTTATATAAAAGTCGCTTGATGTGACTCTTATAAGCTGATTTGGTTTTCCTTCAGGTACTTGTCAAACTCTTTCAATGCTCCGGTATGCATCGTACAAAGGTATCTATAGTCGTATTGCATTATGACTGATATTTCCTTCATGGTTTTGCCCTCTGAATACTTCAGGAATAGTAACTTTGAGTAGTTTCTGTTTGTTGTGAATTCCTCTATCAATTGCAGAGTATCGTCGATTTTCAGCGCTAGCTTGTTTATTTCATTCTCCAGCTTCTGCTGCCGTTCCTGGTTCCTTAATGCCATTGTCTCAACTATGGAGCTTTCCGGACTTGATTGTACTTTCGGTTTTGCGTAGTCGATTGCCCTCATGCCGTAGTCGTTTAGGCTCTGCTGTCGTTGGCACAAATGCTCTATACGCTCTCGATTTAACTGTATGCTCTCCAATACTTCTTTCGCGCTCATTTT
>Ga0247611_10009536_pt1 | contig 11638 bp, 10 predicted proteins | sample 177DNAGHGhighgp2_FD_192422 | JGI IMG/M metagenome (GOLD analysis project Ga0247611, IMG submission 192422) | Sheep rumen microbial communities from Palmerston North, Manawatu-Wanganui, New Zealand - 1770 DNA GHGhigh gp2 | ecosystem: Host-associated > Mammals > Digestive system > Stomach > Rumen... | reverse complement strand
GACAGGAACAGCAGATTGGCAGGAACGAACGCAACTCCATAGGTACACATATCCTTCTGAGCCTCACGCAGCGTCTTGCAAGTCAGATTCTTCTGCATCATGTCCTGATCCAGTCCCGTCATCACAATCACGATAAACACGCCACTCAGAAACTGTTTCCAGAAGTTCTGCTTCGACACCCAATCATCCATAACAAAAATCCTACTGTGTTCATCAGCAGCAATGGCACTGATAGCTTCAGGTATCGACATGCCCAGTTCGCCCACCACCTTATATATAATAATAAGCAGAGCCGAGAAGAGGCAAATGGTCTGGAAGGTGTCTGTCCACACCAGTGTCTTGATACCTCCTCCCCTTGTGTAAAGCCAGATGAGAGCCACCATCCCTGACACCGTAACAACGAACGGCACGCCCATCTGGTCGAACACAAACTGTTGCAGGATCATACAGACCACATAGAATCTCACTACAGCACCAATCATCTTCGAGAGCAGGAAGAAAGAAGCTCCCGTCTTGTAGGCCCTCGGCCCCAAACGCTGCCCCAGATAAGAGTAGATTGTCGTCAGATTCAACCGATAATAAAGTGGCAACAACAGAAATGCCACCAGTACATATCCCAGAATAAAGCCGAGGCAGGTCTGCATGTAGGTCATGTCAATCTGCGTCACCATACCCGGTACCGACACAAAAGTCACACCTGATATCGAGGCACCAATCATGCCGAAAGCCACCATATACCAAGGCGACTGACGGTTCCCACGAAAGAAAGTATCATTCGTAGCCTTTCGTCCAGTCCATCGGCTGATGGCAAACAGAACGATAAAATAACCCAGTATGATAGCTATCATCCACATAATCGGCGGCAAAGGTACACATTTTTTTGAAATTATCAATTATCAATTATCAATTGTCAATTAAAAATAGTACCTTTGCAAGCGGAATTACCCAATTCTAAAACTTCACATTATGACTAAACAAAAGAAATTCATCCTTCAAGAGAGTGAGATTCCAACACAGTGGTACAACATCCAGGCTGACATGAAGAACAAGCCCATGCCGCCCATCCACCCGGCAACCAAACAACCTCTGGGTGTAGACGACCTGGCACACATCTTCCCTCGTGAGTGCTGTGTACAGGAACTGGATACAGAGCATCGCTGGATAGACATCCCTGAAGACGTGCTTGATAAGTATAAGTATTATCGCAGCACTCCACTGGTTCGTGCCTACGCTCTCGAAGAGGCCATCGGCACACCTGCCCATATTTATTTCAAGAATGAGTCGACCAACCCGTTGGGTTCGCATAAAATCAACTCTGCCCTGCCCCAGTGCTACTATGCCAAGCAGGAAGGCACCACGAATGTGACCACAGAGACGGGAGCCGGACAATGGGGTATGGCTCTCAGCTATGCCGCCAAGCTCTACGGACTCGACTGTGCCGTATACCAGGTGAAGATCACCATGCAGCAGAAGCCCTACCGTTCGAGTGTGATGCGTACCTTCGGAGCCGTCGTCGAGGGGTCTCCCTCGATGTCCACACGTGCCGGTAAGGACATCCTGACACGCGACCCCTTACACACAGGCTCTTTGGGAACAGCCATCTCCGAGGCTGTTGAGCTGGCCACCACAACACCTAATTGTAAATATACGCTGGGCTCCGTGCTCAACCACGTAGGTCTTCACCAGACCATCATCGGCCTTGAGGCTGAGAAGCAGATGCAGATGGCAGGCGAATATCCCGACATCGTCATTGGCTGTTTCGGTGGAGGCAGCAACTTCGGAGGCATCTCCTTCCCCTTCATGCGCCACAATCTGCTCGACGGCAAGAACACTGAGTTCATCGCTGCAGAACCCGACAGCTGTCCGAAACTGACTCGCGGCCAGTTCCGCTACGACTTCGGTGACGAGGCTGGCTACACGCCTCTGCTGCCGATGTATACCCTGGGCCATAATTTCAAGCCCTCGAACATCCACGCTGGCGGTCTGCGCTATCATGGTGCAGGCATGATTATCTCCCAGCTCATCAAGGACGGACTGATGCACGGTGTCGACATTCCCCAGCTGGAAACCTTTGAAGCCGGAATGCTTTTCGCCCGTACCGAAGGCATCATCCCTGCCCCAGAGAGTTGCCACGCCATCGCAGCCACCATCCGCGAGGCCAAGAAATGCAAGGAGAGCGGCGAGGAGAAAGTTATCCTCTTCAACCTCTCAGGCCATGGCCTCATCGACATGCCGTCCTACGAGCTTTACATCAAGGGCGACCTGCAGAACTACACCGTCACCGACGAGATGATTTCCAAGAATCTTGCCGAACTCGACAAGCAATAAAATAACATCACATATCAACAAAAATGCCCTGCCAATTGAATTTGGCAGGGCATTTTAAAATGAATTCAATTTATGCGATATCAATCTGGCGTGATACTTTCACCTTCTCTTCGACCAGCTTCGGCAAATCTACCGTCAGCACTCCATTGTCAACCTTAGCTGAAATCTGCTCCTTGTTGACATCGTCAGGCAGAATCAACGTCTGCTCGAACTTTGAGTAACTGAACTCGCGGCGCAAATAGCGTGTGGTCTTATCCTCCTCCTTATGCTCTTGTTTGCTCTCCATCTTGATGATCAAGTTGCCTTCATCATTGATATGTACATTGAAGTCCTCCTTCTTCATACCTGGAGCAGCCAACTCAACGGTATATGCTTTGTCGCTTTCTTTTACATTTATAGCAGGTGCCGTGCAGTTAGCCTTCGGCATAAAGTCTGCATCAAAAAGATCGTTAAACACTGTAGGAATCCAACTGTTTGTTCTCATCATTGGCATCATAATCGTTACCTCCTAATTCTATTTTTAAGTTATACATCTTGTTAATTCTTTTTTGATTGCCTTATCGGCTTTCACCAATGATATTGCAAGGAAAATGCCAAACGGATTTTTATGCCATTTTGACAAGTTTGCGTGTCAAAATGTCAGAAAAGGACATTATTGACGAATATCAACTAATCGGCTGTTTGCGCAAACAATTTGCGATTATGCTTGCACAACAACGGGAAATGCAGTACCTTTGCAGCGTATTCAAGAAAACGGATAACTTATTATTTAATTAGAGAAAGGAAAATAAGTATGAAAAAGATGTTGAAAAAATGGCTAAATAGCCAAGCATACCAAGAGTATTGCATGAACATGATTAGAATGTACAGCTATAACGTACTATAAAAAACGGATTGATTCCCCCAGAATTCAATCCGTTTTCATTTTTATTTCATCTTCCACACGCCGTTCTGCTCTACCATCGGCACTGTGATTTCTTCTTGGGTAGAGTCGCCAAAACAAAGCATTAGAAAAGTATAGGTAAGTTGGAGCGTTGAGTCTCGACGAGCCACATTCTCGGAAACAACAACCTTATTAACACCTTCATGCTTAGCACGTAGATCACTGACGTATTGCTCGTACATCTGCTGGAGCTGCATGCGATAGCCTTCTGGCAGACTATCAGAGCCTATCTTAGCTTGAAGAAACTCTGCGGTCTGACCATTGACCAAAAGTTGATAGTACGACTGGGCTGCCTTGGCAGCCTGTTCCTCTGGACTACTCTGCTCCGAGCAAGCCGAAAGGGTTAGGAGGGCAAATAGGATATATATCAGGTGTCTCACTTCTGACGAATGAAAATATTAATGGGAGTGCCCGTAAGCGTCCAGTTATCACGCATCTTGTTCTCTAAGAAGCGACGATAAGCCTCCTTGATATACTGAGGCAGGTTGGCATAGAACACAAAGGTAGGTATCTGCGTGTCAGGCACCTGCGAAACATACTTAATCTTGATGTACTTACCCTTGATAGAAGGTGGCGGGGTGGCCTCGATGATAGGTAGCATGACCTCATTGAGTTTCGATGTACCTATCTTGATTTTGCGATTCAGGTAGACCTGCTTAGCCGTTTCGAGCACCTTGAAAATGCGCTGTTTGGTGACTGCTGAGGCAAAGATAATAGGAAAGTCTACGAAGGGCGCCATACGATTGCGGATAGCGGTCTCGAAGGTTTTGATGGCCTCTTGCGACTTATCCTCGACTAGATCCCACTTGTTAACAACTACAACAAGCGACTTATTGTTCTTCTGAATAAGCTGGAAGATGTTCATATCCTGGGCTTCAATACCGCGAGTGGCATCAATCATCAGGATACAAACATCGGAATTCTCAATGGCACGGATGGAACGCATCACACTATAGAACTCCAGATCTTCGGTTACCTTGTTCTTACGACGGATACCTGCGGTATCAACCAGATAAAAGTCGAAGCCAAACTTATCGTATTTGGTATAGATGGAGTCGCGCGTAGTGCCTGCTATATCGGTCACAATATTACGATCCTCACCGATAAAGGCATTGATAATACTCGATTTACCAGCATTAGGACGTCCGACAACAGCAAAGCGTGGGGTGCCGTCCTCGAGGTCATCAACCTCGTCAGTCTTCAGCTTAGAAACAACAAAATCGAGCAGATCGCCAGTACCAGAACCTGTGGCAGCACTGACGCAGAAGGGATCGCCCAATCCAAGTTTATAGAACTCATACTGGCCGTATAGATCCTTGCCATCGTCGGCCTTATTGGCCACGAGGACTACAGGAAGCTTAGAGCGACGGAGAATGAGCGCTACGTCTTGGTCCAGGTCGGTCATACCATTCTTGATATCCACCAGAAAGAGAACCAAGTCGGCCTCTTCAGTAGCCACGATGACCTGCTTACGAATCTCCTCTTCAAAGACATCGTCGCTGTTGACAACCCATCCGCCAGTGTCGACCACGGAGAACTCACGACCATTCCACTCGCACTTGCCATACTGGCGGTCACGAGTGGTGCCAGCTTCGTCGCTCACAATAGCACGACGACTGTTGGTCAATCGGTTAAACAAGGTGGACTTACCTACGTTGGGGCGTCCTACTATCGCTACTAAGTTTGCCATAAAATATTTTATTCGGGGTTATATCCAAAATGATCGAGTTCACGCTGAGAGGACCGCCAATCCTTGTCAACCTTGACAAAGGTTTCAAGATAAATCGGTTTATCAAAGAATTTCTCCAAAGACTTTCGAGCCTCTGTGGAAACTTTCTTCAATGCTATACCCTGATGGCCAATAATAATGCCTTTCTGTGAGTCACGTTCAACATAGATGACCGCATTGATATGAATATTCTTATCCGTCTCCTTGAAACGTTCGACGCTCACCTCGACACTATAGGGTATCTCCTTGTCGTAGTAAAGCAGGATTTTCTCGCGAATAATCTCTGAAACGAAGAAACGAGCAGGCTTATCGGTCAGTTGGTCTTTGTCAAAATAGGCTGGGCTCTCAGGCAACAACTCATGAATACGCTTAAGTAGTATATCAACACCAAACTTATTCTTCGCCGAAATGGGCAGAATCTCTGCATTAGGCAACAGGGAGTGCCACTTGTCGACAATAGCGGTCAGCCTAGCCTGACTAGTATCACTAGACTTACTAGTCGTACTACTCCCCTCGCCCTTTGGAGAGGGGTCGGGGGTGAGGCTGTCAATCTTGTTGATAAGCAGGATGACAGGAATCGTCATCTTCTGCACCTTCTGCAGAAAATCCATATTCTTTTCAGGATTTTCTACGACATCTGTGACATAGAGCAAGACATCAGCATCCTGCAAAGCGGACTCCGAGAAAGCCAACATAGACTCCTGCAACTTATAGTTGGGCTTCAGCACTCCTGGCGTGTCGGAAAACACAATCTGCATGTCATCGGTATTGACGATACCCATGATGCGGTGACGAGTGGTCTGTGCCTTAAACGTCGCAATTGAAATACGCTCACCAACCAACTGGTTCATGAGCGTACTTTTACCTACGTTGGGATTTCCAACGATATTCACGAAACCTGCTTTATGCATCTTTATTTCCATCATAAGCCCACTTGTAATAGCTTGCTCCATGGACGAAACCTGCTCCGAAAGCCGTCATGATGACATTATCGCCTTTCTTCAACAGATGTTCGTTCTCCCAAAGCGCCAAGGGGATAGTGGCTGCAGAGGTATTACCAAAATGCTCGATGTTGACCATCACTTGTTCCATAGGAAGTTCCAAACGCTTAGCCACAGCTTCAATAATACGCATATTAGCCTGGTGGGGAACAACCCACTGGATATTATCCTTGTTCAGCCCGTTGCGTTCGGCAATGAGCGCACAGTCGTCACTCATATTAGTCACAGCATAGCGGAACACGGTACGTCCTTCCTGATAGAGGTAGTGCAGACGATGATCAACGGTGAAGTGGCTGGGAGGGCATACAGAACCTCCTGCCTTCAGGTGCAGGAAAGGTAAGCCCTTGCCATCGGCACGGAAATAGGAGTCCATCACGCCGATATTCTCCTCAGTTGTGCCTTCTACCATGACTGCTGCTGCGCCATCACCGAAGAGGGGACAGGTGGCACGATCCTTATAGTCGATTACTGACGACATCTTATCTGCACCAATCACCATAATCTTCTTATAGCGACCACACTGAATCATGGAAGCTGCCACATCGAGTGTATAGAGGAATCCACAGCAAGCAGCCCAGAAATCAAAAGCAAAAGCATTCTTCAATCCAAGCTTACCCAGCACGATGCTGGCTGTAGAGGGGAATTTATAATCAGCCGTAGAAGTGGTGACAATGACGGCATCGACGGTATCAGGGTCGCAACCAGTCTTCTGCATTAGCTGCTTAGCAGCCTTGCGAGCCATATAGCTGGTACCCAAACCTTCCTCGGTGAGGATACGACGCTCCTTGATGCCTACACGAGTCATAATCCACTCGTCATTGGTGTCTACCATACGCGACAACTCCTCGTTATTGAGGACGTAATCGGGCACGTAGCCACCAATGCCGGTGATTATCGCATTGATTTTGCTCATTATTCAGCAGCTTCGTCCATTACAATAGCAATCTTGCCACGATAGTAGCCACAGGTAGGGCATACGGTGTGGTAGATGTGATAAGCTCCACAGTTAGGGCATACGGCCAATGTGGGAGCTACTGCCTTGTCATGGGTACGACGCTTAGCGGTACGAGTGTTTGATTGTCTTCTTTTAGGATGTGCCATAATTCTATAAACTTTAAACTTTTAACTTTAAACTTTTAACTTCTTCAGTGCTTCCCAGCGCGGGTCTATTGCTTCTGCCTCCTCTTCACCGCTTCGGACGGTACCGCTCAGCTCTTCCAGCTTCTGCGTCATCACACTATTGCATTTTCCAGGTGCATGAACGTGCTTGATGGGTATGGCCAGCATGATAAACTCGTAGATGAACCACGACACGTCGAGTATTCCTTCGTTCTCGTCGATAGTCACAGTATCATCGTCTTCACTGTATGTATCGCCCAACTTCACCATTAACTTGTTTTCGGTCGCTATAGGCTGGTCCATATCGTCCAGACAACGGTCACAGCTTACAACAACAAAGCCTTCGGTGTGGAACAAGAGTTCGAAAAAGCCGGCCATCTTGCGTATAGACACCGACACATGCAGGGCTCCATGCTCCAATTGTGAGCCGTCCAAAGTCTTAAAGAAATCATCATCCAAGTCGAATTCAAGGCATGCTGCCTCCTCTTTCAACCCTTTCAAATCAATCTTACAAAACTCCGAACTACACATAGTTACACTTTATTTGGGGTGCAAAGTTACAAAAAAATTAAGAATAACGAGTAAAAGATTTCGTTTTTTTATGCTTTTAACTGAAAATCAGTGATTAATAAATCTGAATATTGCACAATCGAATCTCTAGTGTGCAGCTATCGATGGATTTCCTGATAACGCGCTGTGCCTTTATCTAGAAATTCCAGATACTTACTGACATCTTCATCGTAGGCGCAAGAGCCACCTAGTGGCATACCCGTATACGGGTCAAGCAAAACATAGAATGGCTGGGCGTTGGCTCCAAACTTATGGCTCTGTAGATAGCTCCATTTAGCACCTACCGTGCGCAACGTTTTACTATTGCCTTCGGCATCCTTCACTTCATAGGGTTCTGACAGCGGTGTCTTATCGTCGACGAAGAGCGAGATAAGCACATAGTCTTTGTTCAGTTTGTCAGCTACACGAGGATCAGTCCAAACAGCTGCTTCCATCTTACGACAGTTGACACAGCCAAAGCCTGTAAAGTCAATGAGTACGGGTTTACCTTGAGCACGGGCGGCAGCCACACCTTCCTCATAAGTCAGATATTTGGGCTCTACGACTTTGCTGTTCAAATTAAAATCTTGCGTATTCATCGGTGGAGCAAAGGCACTGACGGCCTTACAGGGTGCTCCCCACAAACCAGGAATCATATATACGGCAAAAGCTAGTGACACCAGTCCACCCATGATACAGACCACAGGCATGGGTTTACGCAAATCTCCTCCTATCTCATCTTCTTGGAACTTCAGCCAACCACAGAGATAGGCTCCCAACAGGCCGAAGATAACAATCCAGAGAGAGAGGAATACCTCACGGTCCAACAGATGCCAGCCATAGGCCAAGTCAGCCACAGAGAAGAATTTTAGAGCGAAAGCAAGTTCGATAAAGCCTAAAACCACTTTAATCGTAGTCATCCACGATCCCGACCTAGGTGCTTGCTTAAGCCACGAAGGGAACATCGCGAACAAGGTGAAGGGCAAAGCTAGAGCTAGGGCAAAGCCGAACATGCCCACAGCTGGGGCCAGCCAATTGCTACTGGTTGCGGTTTCGACCAATAGCAGTCCTACGATGGGTGCCGTACAGGAGAAAGATACCAAAACCAACGTGAAAGCCATTAGGAAGATAGATATCAGACCACTAGTCTCTGACGCTTTGCTGTCGACGGAATTAGCCCATCCTTCTGGCAATTTAATCTCAAACCACCCAAAGAAGGAGAGTGCAAAGATGACCAACAAGAGGAACAAGAAAATGTTGAAGACGGCATTTGTAGACATGGCGTTTAGCGTATCGGAACCGAAAATGGTAGTGACCAACAGACCTAATCCCAAATAGATGACGATAATACTAACACCGTAGGTAAAGGCGTCTTTGACACCCTTCCGTTTATCTGTCTTGGCCCGTTTCAAGAAGAAGCTTACCGTCATGGGAATGATAGGCCATATACAAGGCATACAGACTGCCAACAGTCCACCCACGAACCCCATCAACAGGATATACAACAAAGAGTGATTGGCGATATTCTCTGTCGTTCCATAGCTACGCAGCTCGCTAATGACAGGTTGCCACAGGTCATTATCTTCTATAGTCACATAGGACGTCACTGACTGAGAATCACGTACTTCCGACTGTGGAGCTACAGATTTCACAGGTTCTGCAACAACCAACTCTTTGATTTTGCCTTTATGCTTCAGTTCGCAGGTTGAAGGAGGCAAACACACCTCATCACTGCATGCACCATATTCTAAATAGCAATCTATCTGGTAGTCAGGATTGGTGAACTTGACTCTCTGTACAAAGATGGCGGTCTCCTCAAAGAAACGGAGTTCCATCTCAAACATCTTGTCATACTGTTTCAATTCCTTACCTCTAGTTTGCAGCTTACCGACTAGCTCTACGCCATCCATCTTCACGACATTGAAAGTGGCAGAGATAGGGCCTCCATCACCAAGGTTTGTTGAATATACATGCCACCCCGGATCGATAGTAGCATGGAATATGATTTCAGCATCCCCACCTTTCAGTTCTTTCAGCTGTGAGGTAAAATGTACGGGATCCATCATCTGTGCAAATGCCATGGTGACGAAAACCCATAGAAAAGATGTTGTTGTTAATATCTTTCTCATCTGTCCGACTATATAGTTATTATCCTTTTGCTATGATTTAGGCATCTCGATTCGGAAAGTCGTTCCTACCCCTATTTCTGACTGTTTCACAAAAATGTGGCCCTTATGATACTCTTCTACAATACGACGAGCCAGCGAAAGACCCAGTCCCCACCCTCGTTTCTTAGTAGTAAAACCTGGCATGAAGACACTGTTGAGATACTTTTTCTTGATGCCTTTACCCGTATCCTGGACTTCGATAGCAATCTGCTGAAGCTCATCATAGAGTGTCAGCGTTATGGTACCTTTTCCCTCCATCGAATCTACCGCATTCTTACAGAGATTCTCTATGACCCACTCAAAGAGTGAGGCGTTCATACGTACTATGACTTCATGGTCAGGAAATTGGCATATGATCTGGACCTGATTGGATGTGCGACGATCCATATATTCCACGACATGCTGCAAGACTTCGTTCATTGAAGCTTCTACAGGCTCTGGTAGTGAACCAATCTTCGAAAAACGCTCGGCTATCAATTGAAGACGCTTCACATCTTTATCCATTTCAGGCAACAAATGGTCGTTAGGATATTCCTCTTTCAACATCTCCACCCAAGCCATAAGACTAGATACGGGTGTTCCCAACTGATGGGCCGTTTCCTTCGACAAGCCTACCCAAACCTTATTTTGCTCTGCGCGTTTCGACGACAGTAAAGCAAAGATAGCCACCACAACAAAAATAAGTACAATACCCAGCTGAACGTAAGGCCAGACAGAGAGGCGTTTCAACATAATAGACTCGTCATAACAAATAACTTGCGAGTCGATACGAATAGTATCTCCCGTCTGTATCATTCGCCTTAGATAGTTATCAATTCTAATTGTATCGTCAATATTACGATAATCGGTAATCTCGCCATCGTCATTCAACACAATAACAGGTATCGTATTATTGCCTTCTATCACACGGAGAACCAAGGACAAATCCGTATGCTCATCTGCTGCATTAAGTGCATGCAAAGCCTGGGCCCACACTTCCATCTTGTTCCGCTCCTCTTTCGAGAGGTCGCGCACCAGGAAATGAGAAACCAACAGAGAAGCTACTGCGATAATCACCGCAGCAAATACCAAGATAATCTTAATCTGCCTGATTCTGTCAGTCCACTGCATACTCATATATAACGCAGAAAATAATATAATATTATAACAAAGACACCCTGAATCAAAATGAAACAGGGTGTCTTCTTGAAAAAGTGGCGGCCTCCTACTCTCCCACATTGCATTGCAGTACCATCGGCGCAGGCGGGCTTAACTTCTCTGTTCGGAATGGGAAGAGGTGGGACCCCGCCGCAATAACCACCTGAATAGCTTCGCTGAATTGACAATTGACAATTGATAATTGACAATTAATAAGTCAACCCGCGTATAAGGTGACAATCTTCACAAGCAAGCTGCTTCATAGATGCCATCAGCACCTGAAAATACGGCTGAGCAGCGAAAGCATTCGGGCAATTAGTAAGGCTCGGCTTTGACGTCACCGTCTTTACACCTGCCTCCTATCAACGTCCTCGTCTTGGACGACCCTCTATGGAGCTCTCATCTTGCGGAAGGCTTCGCACTTAGATGCTTTCAGCGCTTATCCATACCAGACGCGGATACCCGGCGGTGCACCTGGCGGCACAACCGGCATACCGGAGGTCTGTCAACCACGGTCCTCTCGTACTAGTGGCCGATCCACGCAAAACTCCTACGCCCACGATAGATAGAGACCGAACTGTCTCACGACGTTCTGAACCCAGCTCGCGTGCCACTTTAATGGGCGAACAGCCCAACCCTTGGGACCTTCTCCAGCCCCAGGATG
>Ga0247611_10009535_pt1 | contig 11639 bp, 11 predicted proteins | sample 177DNAGHGhighgp2_FD_192422 | JGI IMG/M metagenome (GOLD analysis project Ga0247611, IMG submission 192422) | Sheep rumen microbial communities from Palmerston North, Manawatu-Wanganui, New Zealand - 1770 DNA GHGhigh gp2 | ecosystem: Host-associated > Mammals > Digestive system > Stomach > Rumen... | reverse complement strand
TGCGAAGAGTATTTTTGGCAGGGCGTTGGTGTAAATATATTGGACTCTACTATAAGAAACAATCGTCCAATTTCAGAACAAGAAGCCTATCGATTGTCAGATTTAATCATAAGAAGCAACTATTTTAATCAATATATTTCTAAATAGTGCATAACATCCCTCCTTCGTCCATTTCCCGCAGTTCTACGCGGGTTCAAGACGTTCGTCCATTTCAGGGCAATTGTATTGCCCGCTCATCTATCCGAGACGCTCCCCGCGCCTCGGATTTTTATTCGTTGTGAGTATATGTACTCAATCGAGACCGTCTCGAGCGGATGGGGAACGCGAGAGTCGTCGAGCAGGGGGCGAGTTGTCTCGATGAGTAGCATATACGAATAAAAAAAATATCGTCCAAAATTTGCATATATCAATTATTTGTTGTATCTTTGCACCGAGTTTTGGATTTTGAAATGACCCGCACACACCCCGCAAAGTACCCGCGTCCTTCTTTTCCTAGACCATACTAAAAATTAAACATCTGTAATTAGCGTAATATCAATACTTTATAACACATGGCACTACATCTAAAAACAAGCACAATTCTCGGTTTGAAGAAAGCGATCGACCATTTCGTTCCTTCGTCCGAGGTTTCAGTCCTCCATTCCCGCGGAGTGCGCTACTTCGAGCCCACCGTGGGCATCGAATACTTCTGTGGTGCCATGAACGACATCAAAGACGGCTATAAACGTCGCAAACACATCATCGTACGCCGCTATCCGCGCCAAAACAAAGTCCTCCAACTCTACACCTACCACTTTCCCAAGATTTGGTCTGCAGCCTGCGTAGCCAACCGCGAACTCATCAAAGAAGCCCAGCGCCGAGCCCACGCCCTTGAGCACGATACCTCTCGCACAGGCCTCGAGTGGCATCTACGCTTCCTCAACCACTACTTCCGCGTCTTCAAAGGCGGCGAAAAGCCGGAACCCGGTATGAAGCCCTATTCCCGCTTCTACCAATACACCTACGTCGCCATCTATCGTGAGCTCCAAGCTGCCGCCAAACAAGCCGAAGAGCCGACAGAACCCGTCTCCTTCGAGCCCATCGGATTCCGTTTAAAACCCATCCGCACCCGCCACAAAACCCCTCTCCGGCGTATTTTCGAACAAAAAAATGTCCCAAAATTTGCATATATGCAATTTTTGTAGTACCTTTGCAGGCGCAAAGGTTTCGGAACACACAAACAAACACATTATACAAATAAATCTAATCAGTATGTCAAGCGTAAACAAAGTGATTTTAATTGGTAACGTAGGCGCAGATCCCGAAGTACGTTACTTGGACAGAGGAGTAGCAATTGCAACATTTAATCTTGCGACCACGGAACGCGGGTATGTTATGCAGAACGGCACCCAAGTGCCGGACGTGACGGAATGGCACTCGATCGTGCTCTGGCGCAACCTCGCCGAATGGGCACAACAGAACCTCAGAAAGAGCATGAAGGTCTATGTGGAAGGTAAACTCAAAACACGCTCGTGGGAGAAAGACGGCCAGATCCGCCGTAAGACCGAAGTGATCGCTGAGAACATTCAGATTCTTTACCGTCCGGAGATCTACCGGAAGAACAATGATGAAATGAGCGCGGCAGAGCCGCTCAATGATGCGCAAGAAGCGCCTAATGATGGCGCACAAGAAGCACAAAACCCGGAGAATGACGGATTCTTTAACGGCATATTCAGATGACCAATAAAGAGCGATATAGCCAATGGGCAGCGGCGCAGGAGTATGTGCCTTTGTTCATGATGCCTTGGTGGCTGGACGCTGTGTGCGCAGGCGCAGAGTGGGACGCCCTGCTCGCCGAAGACAGCGAGGGAAACATCCTCGGCGCCATGCCGTATCTGCTCCGCAAACGGGCGTGGTTCAAGTACATCATCATGCCCAAGCAGACGCCTATTGGCGGCATATGGGTGACGCCCGAGGTTACCGCGGATAAGTGGAAGACGGCCGAGGTATGCCGTCAGATCAAAGAGCAGCTGGATCGCATGGGCCTCGTTTATTACTACCAGCAGTTCCTGCCGGGAAGCCTGTGCGTCGATGCCCTCAAAGCGCTGGGGTGCAAGACCAAAGAGCACATGACCTACCGCCTTGACGACCTGAGTGACCTCAATAAACTAATCGAGTCATTCAGCAAGAACAAGCGCCGTGAGCTCCAGAAATCGCTCAGCCTCCATGCCGAGCGGAGCATGGACATAGAGGATTTCTACCGTTTCTACACGCAATGCATGAGCGAGCGCAAGCATAAGGTTCACTTCTCGCGCGAATTCCTATTGGTATTAGAGCGCAAGGCTAAACGGCTCAACCAATGCGAGATTATTAGTATCCATGACGCCGACGGCCATGTACATGCAGCCGCATTCCTGGTTTGGGACGCGAACTACATGTACTATCTCATTCCCACATACAGCCCCACTTATGCCGACTCCGGCGCCGGTGCGTTACTGGTGCTTGAGGCTATGAAACGCGCTCGGGAAAAACATATACGGTTTGAGTTCGCCGGTTCGTTCAGTAAAGCCTCAGCCAAGCATTATAAGCAATTCAACGCCGCCCCGACGAAGTTCTATTCAGTGGAGAAATCATACCGTTGGTGGTCTTTCCTGATATCTTGGTTCTCATGAGCGAGAAAGAAGCTTATATAGATTTCTGCGCGCATACACCGGAACTTCCGCTCTTCTTGCAGCCCTGGTGGTTAGACGCCGTGACATGTCCCGACCACAAAGAATGGGAGGTGCTTTTGGCGCGCAATAAAAAAGGCGAAATAGAGGCAGTAATGCCGTTTGTAACCGGTAGAAAATGGGGATTACGCTATGTCGTCACGCCGCAGCTAACGCAGTACACGGGCGTGTGGATCAAGGATATCGAAGGCGAGACGGCCACAGAGCGCTTGAGTCGCGAGAAACGTTTGCAGAACGACCTCATCGCCCAACTGGAAGCGAAGAAAATCGCCTTTTTCGATCTTAAGTTCCCGCTGACTTACACCTATTGGTCACCGTTCTTCTGGGCTGGTTACCGGCAAGAAACACACTACACATATCGGATAGACGATTTGAGCGACATAAAGCAAGTGTTTGCCAAGTTTGATATTACCAAACAGAACAAAATCCACAAAGCCGAGAAAGCCGGTATCACCATCGATTTTGAGATGAGCGCAGACGAACTATATGACTTGCAATGCACCCAACTGAACGAGCGCGGCAGTAAGGACGTTCTCTCGCGCGAACTGGTGGATTCAGTGGTGAACGAGAGCCGGAAGCGCGGTCAGGGGTTGATTGCACGAGCCAAAGACCCGGAGGGTCACACGCACGCAGCTGTTTTTGTGGCATGGGATAAACACTGCGCCTACGATCTGGTGACAGCCATACATCCCAACTTCCGCTCCAGCGGAGCCTCAACGCTGATGATTTGGGCAACGATGAAAGAGCTAAGCAACAAGACGCAGGCATGGGATTTTGAGGGCAGTATGATAGAGAACGTAGAGAGTTCGTTCCGGCAGTTCGGCGGCGTACCCGTGCCGTACTACGAGATCTACAAGAAAACCAAACTCATTCAACTCATCGAGTTATGCAAGAAGTAAGTCGGGATATATTCTACCATACTATTGCGACCTGGGAAGACGTACCCTTTTGTCAGACGGATGGATATGTACGTATGCAAAGCGGCGACAATGCTTCTCGCGTGCGTTATTTTTTGGATGGGCAGATAGGCTGTGCGGCGCATGTAAAGCACTGTTTGGGGCGGACGATGCTGATGATTGATACCGAATGTCTCAAGCATAAGCAGACGAAGCCGGCGGTGTTTAGTCGGTTTTATGAAGCGCTTCGCCAGACAGGAGTCGATATGATCGAGTTGAACAGTCGACGTCCGTACCTCGCTGATCATGAGGTAGGTATGCGGCAGGCAGGTTTCTTGCGTCCTATCGGTTCTTTCAGCTATGAATTGACTAATCTCATCGACCTAACCCAACCGCTTTCGTTCAACGAGAACTGGCGACGCAACCTCAAACAATCGGAGGCATTGGGTCTGCGGTTACAACGGATCGATCAGCCGACAGAAGCAGACGTAGCGGACTTGCTTCAACTCTATCGCGAGATGTGCGCGCACAAGCATCTGCCGATACCTTTTACGGAAGCACTGTTGCGCATTCTGCTAAGCGATTCCCATTTCCATTTATGCTTCATCCGCCAAGGCGAAGATCGGTTGAGTGCGATCATCTACCACCACGTAGGCACTCACGCGGGTTTACTATACGCCGCAAACGGCGACAAAGCGAATGAAGTGCATGCCGGTTTTGCGATGTACCAACAACTGCTGACGCTCTTGGCCTCGGAAGGGGTACAGAGTTTCGACATGGAGAAGATGGGTGCGTCCACTCATTCGACGAATGCGGTATTCCTTTTCAAACAAGGCATCCGCGGTGAACTGACACCGCTCTGCGGTGAGTGGGCATGGTACAAACGCCGCTGGTATGGCCTTGGGATGTATCTGGTCAAGAAATATCTTTGGAAAAAGCAGCAAGCATGAGAGTATTAGAACTTCCATCGTGGTACCTGCCGCAAGGAGGCCATTTCGTGCGGCATCAGGCATTAGCTCTTCGCGAACAAGGTATCGAAGTCGCTATCCTTGCCAACGTCACGATGCCGTGGGGGAAATATATACACCATGCTTTTGACGGCCGGTATCCTATACGGCCTTTCTTTACCGAAGAGGAAGGGATTCCCCTTTTACGCCATTATTTCCGGGCGGTACCTAAGTGCGAAATGCCGAACATACGTCTATGGGCAAAGCAAACAGCACGTTTGTACGATTTATACGTGTCGCGCTACGGACATCCCGATATCATACACGTGCATAGCAGTACGTGGGGAGCCTATGCCGCTTCTCTCATTAAGAAAAAATGGGGTACTCCATACGTGGTCACCGAGCATCGAGGTATGTTCGGATGCCTATGCCAAATGGCACGAGATTTCTTTGTGCCGGCCTACGACCCGTTCTTTCGGGAGGGTTTTTCCAATGCGGACTATATCATTCCCGTAGGAGACCTACTGATTCCTAAGATTCGTGAATACCTGACGCGAGACGTACCTATCAAAGTGGTTTCCAATATCGTTGATACGGATTTCTTCGTACCCGGCACAGACCCCAAGCCCCATGCGCCTTTCCGTTGGATCAGCGTGAACGGTTACTATCCCGTCAAAGGCTATGACATCTTACTGCCCGCTTTTGACAGCGTATGCGACAGCGGAGCGGATGTCACACTCACGCTGGTAGGCGAAAACTTCGAACAAGCAGGTTTTCAAAACATCCTCGCGCATTGTCGGCATAAAGACAAGATACGTTTTACAGGCGAACTGAATCGCGAGGGCGTTTTGCATGAGTTACAAAAAGCGGATGCATTCGTGATGAGTAGCCGGGTAGAGGCACAGCCGGTGGCAATCCTGGAGGCCTTGTCATGCGGACTGCCGATTGCAGCCACAGAAGTCGTTCCTTCATATACATTGCCTAAGGAATCGGGTATTCGCGTGGCGGTAGAGCAACCTGACCTGCTGGCTGATGCCATGATTCAGGTAATGAACCGCTATGCCTCTTTCTCACCCGAACTCGCACACGCACATGCCATGCGCACAGCGCATAAGGATATTGTAAGTAAACAATTGATAGACATATATAACGATGTATTAGCATAAGCATGGATTTGTCGCACATCATACAACGCTTGCGAGAGACGAAGGTGTTAGAGAACTACTCGTTCATGACAGTACTCAGTATAGTGAGTGCGCTGATAAGCTTGGTCATCTATCCGTTCGTCATACGTGCAACCGGAAAAGACGCATATGGAACGTATGTTTATGCTTTTACTATTGCTTCGTTCTTTCAAGTGATTATGGACTTTGGCTTTGATTCCCCTTGTGCAAAGGCCATCGTACATGCTCGAAACGATTCGAACGAACTAAGCCGTATTGTTTCTACAACCCTTGCTCTCAAATTAGGATTCATTATTCTCTGCTCGCTCGTATTTACTATAAGCTTGTATGTTGTGCCTTTCATGCGGCATAACATCGCATTGTGCGTTATCACTTTTGTTCAACTTGTAGCCATGAGTATGTTCCCCACCTGGTACTTCCAAGGGCTCAAGAAGATGAAGACGGTGACCTATATTAACCTGACCTTGCGCCTATTAACTATTCCGCTTATTATATGGTTAATCCGCTCGCCACAGGATATCATGTTCTATGCGCTTATCGTGATGATTTCCATTGTAGCAGGCACATTGGTGGCATATATATGCCTATTGGCGGACGGCATTCGTTGGCAACGCGTAAGCGCAATAGAGGCCAAACAACTCATACGCGACTCTACTCCGTTCTTTGCGACCTCTCTTACCGGTTCATTGAAGTCGTTGTCAATTAAGGCGATCATCAAACACTTCTTTGGCATCGGAGATGTGGCGATCTATGACCTGGCGGAAAAAATCATTACGATCCCGCGTTTCTTCACGCAAAACATCAACAGTGCTCTCTTCCCGGAGGTTATAGCCAATGCCATCCCCTCTCGCGTACAACGAATTTTGAAATACGAACGCATTATCGGTGCAAGTTTCGCGGTAATTATTGCGTTGCTCAGTTACCCGGCGGTTATACTTTTGGGCGGTCAACAAATGCTGGGAGCCATACCTATTACGATTTTGCTGAGTGGTACGATTTATACCTATCTTGTGGTAGGTGCATACCTGAACTTCCTTTTTATTCCGGCTAATCGGTATTATGCCATTACGTTGAACCAAGTTGTAGCTTTGATTTCGTGCGTATCACTTGCTTGCTTGGGACTTTTAGTTTGGAAAGATATTACGATGGTGGCATTAGGACTTGCGCTATCCGGTTTTATTGAAATACTTTTCTGTCGATATTATGCAACCTCTTATCTCCATATGCGTACCGGTCTATAACGTAGCTCCATATATCGAGCGCTGCGTGCACTCTTTGATGCAGCAAACGTACGAGAACCTCGAATATATTTTCGTGGATGATTGTTCGACGGACAATTCCGTTTCCGTACTGCAAAAGGTGATTACCGGCTATCCGTATAGAACGGATCAGGTTAGAATTCTGCACAATGATCGCAATCATGGATTAGCATACACACGCCGAGTAAGCATTGAAGCCGCAAAGGGAGAATATATCTTATGCGTTGATTCGGACGACTATCTTGATCGGGATGCAACGGAAAAACTATACCGATCCTGTTCCGGCAATTGTGATATCGTTTTTGGCACTATTTATGGAGAAAAAATCGAATTATCCGATCAAAGTAATCTCTTACAGGCACTTTTAGAAGATAGGATATGTCATCTATGCGGAAACCTCATCAAGCGTTCTCTTTTTTCGTTACCCTCAGTTCAATATGTACCCGAAGGACTGAATTACATGGAGGACAGGACACAGATGCTTTATCTTTGCGGGGCTGCAAAAAATTTTAATGTCCTCCATGAGCCCATTTATCACTATGTGCAACACGAGAAGTCTGTCTCCTATAACAAAAAAGAGAGCCACATAAAAAATATGCTGTCATTCTGGGGCTTGGCAGATAAATACCTCGAACAATACAGAGTAAGCAATACATATCAACGTCTGACAAATAAACGAAAAATAGAAGATAAAATACATCTGCTACATTTCTGCGATGACATCTCCGTTTGTCGCAAATATGCTGATATTTTCCCGGAAGCAGAAAAGACAAATCCCCGGCTGCAACTGCCGCGCGGCAAACGCCTCACACGCTTCCTTATGAAATATCATTTATGGGGGCTATTATGGCTATACAAACATTTTTCCTTGCGATAAAATTACAAAAATATTTGTAAATATACAAATTTTTCTATTTTTATTTGCATAAATCGTAAAAAAGTTGTACCTTTGTAGCCGATTTTGATAATCACGACCTAAAAAACACAGCATATGCAAGTAAAGAAATCAGAACAAGCCAGCTTGGAGAAGGACAAACTCGTCTATGTATTGATGGGTTTGGTTTTCACATTAAGCCTCGTTTACGCGGCGCTGGAGTGGACAGAGCGTGAGGTCACGAAGTATGAGGTGACCGACACAGAATTCCTCTTTGAGGAAGAAGTGGAGATTCAGCAGACGAGTCAAGAGACTCCTCCCCCTCCCCCACCCCCTGCAGTACAAGAGGTGGAAGTGCTCAATGTCGTAGAGGATAACGTCGAGACCGAGTCGATCGAGGTGAACACCGAGGACGACAAGGAAGCCGAAGTGGTTATCGCTGCGCCGGTTGAGGCACCGGTAGAGGAAGAGGAAGAAGAAGTAGTCTTCGTAGTCGTTGAGTCCATGCCGGAATTCCCGGGTGGTCAGCAAGCGCTCTTCAAGTACCTGAGTGAGAACGTGAAGTATCCGGTTATCGCACAGGAGAACGGTATCCAAGGTCGTGTTATCTGCCAGTTCGTGGTTAACAAAGACGGTTCTATCGTCGATGTAGAAGTGGTACGTTCCGGTGGAGACCCGTCACTCGACAAAGAGGCCGTTCGCGTCATCAAGTCGATGCCTAAATGGAAACCGGGTAAGCAACGTGGTAAAGCCGTACGTGTGAAATACACCGTTCCGGTTAACTTCAAACTCCAATAAGCGTGGATTTGGCTTATAGAGATATAAGCTATTGTAAGAATGTCGGTGCTAAGCGTGCCGACATTCTTCGTAAAGAGCTGGGCGTTCACACAGCGCTGGATCTGCTGCGCCAGTACCCGTACAAGTATATCGACCGCAGTCGGTTCTATAAGATAGCCGAACTGGAGGATGAAGACACCTACGTCCAGATCATCGGTGAGGTCACTGAATGGCACACCGTCGGTATCGGCAAGGCGCAACGGCTGAGCGCGATGTTCTACGACGGCACCCATCAATGCGAGTTAGTCTGGTTTAAGGGCGTACAATACGTCAAGCTCCAACGAGGAGTGAAGTACCTGCTCTTCGGCAAACCATCCCGTTTCCAACATGTATATAATTTCGTGCATCCGGAGTTGACGCCGATGTCCAAAGTGACGCCCGAGATGACGCAAGGTCTCGAACCGTATTACAACACGACGGAGACCATGAAGCGGCACGGACTCAACTCTAAAGCCATGCGCACGATGATAGCCGGTCTGCTACCCGACTTGCGACAAGGCGTACCCGACACCATAGGTGCCGACATACTCCAACGCTACCGGCTGATGAGTCTGACCGATGCGCTGATCAATGTGCATTTCCCGAAAGACACCCCCACAATGCAGAACGCGCGGGCGCGGTTCAAGTTCGAAGAACTGTTCTACGTGCAGTTGCAACTGCTGCGTCAGATGAAGCGCCGCGAACTGAATCCGGGCTTCACCATGCCGATGGTAGGCAGTCGTTTCCATGCGCTATATAAATCCCTGCCTTTCGACCTGACCGGTGCCCAGAAACGTGTCATCCACGAGATACACGATGACCTTAAGTCCGGTCATCAGATGAACCGCCTGCTCCAAGGCGACGTAGGTTCCGGTAAGACCCTTGTGGCGCTCCTATGCTGTCTGCTCGCTGTCGATAATGGTTACCAGGCCTGTATCATGGCACCCACGGAGATCCTTGCCAACCAACACTACGAGACGCTCAAAGCATTTCTGGCTCCGCTCGGCGATGCGGTGCATGTGGCGCTGCTGACAGGCTCCGTCTCTGCCAAGAACCGCGTACCTATCCACAATGGCCTGATGAACGGTACAATCCATATATTAATAGGTACGCACGCGTTGTTGGAGGATGCTGTACAATGGAACAACCTCGGCTTCGTTGTCATTGACGAACAGCATCGCTTCGGCGTCGCCCAACGTGCTAAGTTATGGACCAAGAACCAGACTCCGCCACATATACTCGTCATGACCGCGACACCTATCCCGCGTACGCTCGCTATGACCGTATACGGTGACTTGCATGTCTCTATCATCGATGAGTTACCCCCGGGACGCAAACCCGTACAAACCATCCACTATTCCATCATACGCCAAGCGCAGATATACTCCTTCCTGCTTAAGCAAATCCAAGCCGGACGGCAGATCTATGTCGTCTATCCGCTCATCAAGGAGAATGAAAGTATGGACTTGGAGGATCTGCAGAACGGCTATAATAAACTGTGTGAAGCTTTTCCCGAATGCCGTATCTCCATGGTGCACGGGCAGATGAAAGCCGCTGACAAAGACCTGCAGATGCAGCGTTTTGCGAGCGGAGAGACCCAGATACTCGTTGCCACCACCGTCATTGAGGTGGGCGTCAACGTACCCAACGCTACCGTCATGGTTATTCAGAATGCCGAACGATTCGGACTCAGCCAACTGCACCAGCTGCGCGGACGCGTGGGTCGTGGCGGTGACCAGAGTTACTGTATCCTACTGACGAACGATGAGATAAGCACCGACACCCGCAAACGGATGAATATCATGGTAGAGACCAACGACGGTTTCCGTATCGCCGAGGCCGACCTGCAACTGCGTGGGGCAGGAGACATCGAAGGAACGCAACAATCCGGTACGCCTTTTGACCTGCATATCGCCAACCTCGCTACCGACGGACAGATTCTCACGCTCGCGCGCCAGGCGGCGAAAGATATCCTCGAACCCGATCCGCTACTGGAGGATGAGATGAACCGTATATACAAAAGGCGCCTCGATACATTACGTATCGAAGCGCATAATTGGAGCGATATAAGCTAATTACATATCGTCGTGAGCATGCAACGACTGCACATACTTAGCATGCGCCATCTTCACACGTTTCAGCTCGCTCGGTTTGTCGAACTGCTGACGGCGACGGAGCTCTTTAACGACACCCGTCTTATCGAATTTGCGTTTGAACTTCTTGATCGCGCGCTCGATATTCTCACCTTCTTTAACAGGAACGATAATCATTGCTATTCACCTCCTTTCTTGTACCCAGGGCCGGGATCGAACCGGCACGGTTTCCCATTGGTGTTTGAGACCAACGCGTCTACCAATTCCGCCACCTGGGCTTGCTTTTTTTGCGAAAAGCGGGTGCAAAAGTACTGCTTTTTTTTGAATTGACCAAAAAAAATCGCACTTTTTTTGCATATTTGCGTATTTTTTTGTATTTTTGCGGTCGATTGGATGAATTATGGACGATTTTTTCTCTCGTAGCGAAGCGTTATTGGGTGCAGAGGCCATGCAAAACCTGCGCGCCAAACGCGTCATCATCTTCGGTGTCGGAGGTGTGGGTTCATGGGCTGCGGAGTGTCTGATCCGTACCGGACTAACCCATCTGACCCTCGTTGATGGCGATACCGTCCAGCCGTCCAACATCAATCGTCAACTGCCTGCTACGCGCGCTACGCTCGGTCAACCGAAAGTCTTCGCGCTCCGCGAGCGACTGCTATTGATCAACCCTGAGGCGGAGATTATCGCCATTCCGGAGATGATTAACGGGGAGTGGTTAGCGGAGCATGGTCTGGCGGATTATGACTACGTCATCGACGCCATTGATAGCGTCAACGACAAGACAGACCTTATATTATGCGCGTCACGCGTACGCGCGTTGAAGACTTTCTCGTCCATGGGTGCCGCGCTGCGTCTTGACCCG
>Ga0247611_10009534_pt1 | contig 11641 bp, 16 predicted proteins | sample 177DNAGHGhighgp2_FD_192422 | JGI IMG/M metagenome (GOLD analysis project Ga0247611, IMG submission 192422) | Sheep rumen microbial communities from Palmerston North, Manawatu-Wanganui, New Zealand - 1770 DNA GHGhigh gp2 | ecosystem: Host-associated > Mammals > Digestive system > Stomach > Rumen... | reverse complement strand
ATAAGAATCTTGGTATGTTGTATTGCGATTGGTAAATAAGCTGTCAACTGATCCTCTATATCTCCTTGATAAAATAAACGGCAATAACGACTGACACATGTTATTGGTTATTAAAGCATATAACACACCTTCATTCATGAATTTATCATTTAAGTCCTATATATCAAGACTTAAATCGAAATCTTCTCCTGTTTCCGGCTATGTGTTTTCAAGCACAATATGTCTGTTGCAAGAGGAAGGATATAAATGGAAAAATTCGGAACTGTCTTCAACTCCCTTGACTCTACCTTTTGAAAAAATAGATTTTAATAATTTATTTTCTCCGTCTTGTTCAACTGTACCAATTATTGTGTCATCAGTTATTTCATCCCCAGGATTAATTTTAATTTCATAAATTACCGGATCAGGATTTTTTACAGTCCCTTCAGAAAATTCTATAATTACATTTTCCCCGATATTTGTTTCTGGAATTATTTCTGGAATTTCTTCCGGATCGCTTAATAAAATTCGAATTAAATCTTTATCCTGATAAATGTCCTGCAAAATACTTATGTCAGAAACCTATATATCTGGAAAATCCACAGTTGTCGTTTCATCATAATCAACTGCACAAATATTTAGATCATTCAAGTCAATGACCTGCTGACCTTCTATTTCATCTGTCTAAACCTGTAAAGCTTTTGATATAAGCTAATCCACATATCTTTTTTCTTCTTCCGTCATAAGTTAACATCAAGGTTTTGTTGGTAAGCCCGGAGAATCTGACTTCCTATCACAGGCAATGAAGAGTCTGTATAGAATATTTCATTTTCAACAACCTGTATTTTATCTATTCCGTCAAATGTTCCGTCTTTAATATTTGTTTCCGGATAATCCACGAATAATAAAGCATCGTCTCCAAAAAACTTAGTTAATGCATCTGTTTTTTCATCCATTTGATTTTGTTGTAAATTCAATGCTTCTTTATCTATAAATAAAACTGTTTCTAATTTTGGATTAATTACTTTATTATCCAAATTATTTTCCGTTAAATAATTATATAATTTTGTTGTCTCTTCATCATTTATTTCCACAGTATTTGTTTCTACCGGCTCAAGATTATTTTCACCTGGAGACGGTGACAAACTATGAATATTTCTATCTACATAATGATACATTTTTAATGTCCTTATCGTATAGAAATTTTTATTATCCGTATTTAAATAATTTAATAATCTATTTACTTTCGCCAATACTCTCGCCATCGCAAATATATTTCCCTTGGAATTATTCTGTACTTTCGCTTTATTAATTTTATAATTAGAAACTAATGTCGCGAATACTTTTAATATCGGGAAAAACTTTTGCAGTAAAGCATATAAGTCATGGACAAGCTATATCGTCGGTCTTCGCTTCTGTAAATCAGGGTTCAAAGAATATTCTTCAGTCACTATCCCTAATTCAAATGTATCCAATGCTTGTTGTCTTTCCAACTCTTTTTTCGCTTCAAGTTCCTGCAAAGCCTAAGTTACTATATCATAAATATTTTCGCTTAATGTCTGATTAAATCCTTCTATTTCAAAATGTATTTTAAATATGAAATCATTAAATTCAATATCCCTGTCTTTTTTCTGGTTATATGCTTCTTTTAATTGTGTCGTAATATTAACCACTTGCCCGGCATCAAATAATTTAATTCCATTTTTATCTTCCGCATTCGTTAATACCTTAACAATATTTTTTTGGATTTTTAATAAAGTCGGATCTTTATAAATAACCAAAGTTATTTCGAAATTCCCGTCTTCCATGTTATCCTTAAATTCAAAAGCCCGCGATATATCTTGAATTCCGCCGCCGATTGAAACATTCTGAACAACATCGTTTACCATGTTAATTCCTGTCGTAACTCCAATCAGTGCCATTTGATTCGTTAAACCGTTGAATTTATTCTTGAAATCGTTTATTCCTATTTCGATCGCTTCTGATAAAGAAACAGTCCAAGAATTATCATTAAGCCCGATTTCATCCAATAACTCAATTAAGTCCTGTAAAGAATTCATATTTTCCACTAATATATTAAGATCAATATTATGGAATTGTGCAATTAATTCTTTTACTTCTAAAATTGCATCTCTTATTTGTAAAATAATAAATGCATTAAATAACATGTCTGAAGCTTTTTCCAATTCTTCTTTTAATCTTCTTTTTATTTCTTCCCCATTAAAAGAAAAATTTTTCTGGACCTCAATATCATAACCTTCGGCTTCAAGCTCTCTCATTTGCTTACGAGTTTCCTTATATGTCTTATACATGGATATTAATCCTGCACACATATAATATAATTCAACTAAAGTATGACCAGTATATTTAATACATTGCTAATCAATCATCAAAAGTCCAAGTGCAAGTATTTCGTCAATTGCATCTTTCTGTATTTCTTCCCAGCTCGGTAAATTAGTTATCGCTTGATTTATTGTTTCATAATAAACATTTTCTATTTGAATCCATGCTGCGAGAAACATATCTTTTAATGATGTCGCGAATGATGTTAAAGAAGCTCCGAATGATGGAACTAATGCGATATTTTTTGGAATAAATGGAATTATTGCTTCTATTTTAAATACTGCTGATTCTCCGATATCGACAATTCTTTGAGCGATTTCCAAAGTATCCTGATTAATTCCCATTTTACTTAAAATATTCGCTGCACCGTCCGCAATTAGCGACTAAACAGTTGCTTCAACAAAATATGTTATGGCATCAGTAATATTATAAGCCATATCATATCCATAATTTGTTTCCGGTTCTTCTTGATTTTCGGAAATATTAATTCCTACCTACGGCTCTTGATTCTGGTTATCTATTAAACCTTGGATATCGTTTAATAATTCTTCTTCGTCTTCAGCAGAAACAGCGGATGTCGTTTCTGTTAAATTTTCCGGAACTACAGGATTCGCAACCAAAAAATCCGGAGATTCATAAGGCATGGAAAAATCAAAATCGGAAACAAGTATTCCTCGTTCGTCTATAAGGTAAAATTTGCAGTCTGAATAAAACTCATTTACCGCTTCCCAAATAACAGAATTATTTCTGCCTTTATATAACTCATTATTAACTGCTGTGTCATATAAGCATTTACAAAAATCCTAAAAATCAGAATTATTCTTTATTCCGTTACAAACCCTTTCTTTTAAATTTTCCCATTTACCGGAATTTTCAAAATATATTGTTGAAAAATTAACGGAATATTTTATTTTTTTATACTTATATAAAATATTTACGAAATCAGTAGCATATTCTTGGTATATGTTACTGCTCCCGTTAATTGTTTCCGTAATTGTGTTTTGTGCGGATTCATTATTGATGTTAAAGTTTATACCCATTTTAAATCTTTAATCCCTCTTTTTTTACCATTGTCTATAATGCCCAATATGAGTCAACAATATCATCTATCCCTGGAATATAATTTGTGCGATTTTTCATATATCCGTTAGCAAGGCATAAACGAAGTCTTATATCATTATTCTGCAAAATATATTTTTTAATCATTTTCGTCTTATCCTTAATATCTTCTTTAGATGCACATCCTGCAGTTGCTTTTAATGATATAGGGGCATAAGTAAATAATCTTTTTAAATTATCTCCATAATGCTCATATATTTTTGACAATAAAACACCTTTATATGTCGCGAGGTTTAAAGTTGCATCTCCTTTTGAAGCATAAGATAAACCTTCAGAACAAATATAAAGTTCATAATCTTCTACATTAAATGATTTAATTAAATCATCCAAATCCTCAATAATTAAATTCGCCAAATCAGTTGACCTGATTGTGTGTATAAGAACTAATTGAGAATTTTCTATATTTTTGGTTTTAATTGATCCAAGATTTCTATTTTTTACAGTTACTTCAGCTTCTTGGTATAATTGTTCTTGTTTTTTAGTTAAAGAAACTGGCCAAAAATAATGATAATATTTTCCTTTAAAATAAATAGTCGCGGCAGGCTTATTTATTGAAAAATCGAATCCTATTAAAATCTATTCCATAAATTAAATGAATTTTAGTATTTATTATATAAAATTGCAACTTTATAGTTTTTAACGATAAATAAAGAAACTATAATAATAAAAAATATATGTAGACTGCTTAGGTAACACAAATTTATAATAAAAAACAAATCGCTTAGTCTCCAGCAACTTGTATAGAGACATTATATTTTGAACAGACTTATAATGGCCAAGTTTACAGGACTTCATTAAATAACCGTCTTTTGGTTGTTGGAAACAGACTTAACCTTGTTTCCAAGGATAATATTCTTGATGCATTGAATAATGCAATGATTCCATTTTATTACATCACGAAAATAGAATCTGACACTGCTTCCGGTTTATATAGGCTCGATGCTTCTTTATATTCGATAAACACAGCTGTTAGATCGACACAGGTAATTGACGATATAAGTACTGATATCCAAAACAAATATAATGATTTAAATAATTTGATTCTTCAATTGGAAAATCACATAAATGCCGAAAGAGAATATAATGCTTCTACTTACCTGTTATTAACCGGCGGTAAAATGTCTGGCGGTATTGTTTGGGGAACAAAAGCAAGCGGAGAAAATAATACTCTTCCGGGAATTGGATATAATGGGCAGAATCTAGTTCTCGCTTGTCCAAACCCAGGATCATATATTTCGTTATGGGCAAGTCTTTCAGAAGAATACGGTATTAATCAGCTTGGTGTTACTTGGATGAAACCGACGGTAAACGAAAACGGAAAAGTTCCTGTTTTCAATTATGCAAACAGCCAATTGGTATGGTCGACATATAATGCTGGTTCGCTTCAATACTCAACAGCGGATTATGGAAAATATTATATTCTTGGAATTACGGATCAATCTTACCAAGAAAGAAATATCGGAGAAACAGAGTATATTGCGGAAAAAGGAAATATCGAAACAAACGTTTATGTTTCCAGGAAAAATGTTTATGCTAATGCATTCTATGCAAGTTCTGATATCGCATTAAAAACTGATATCCGGGAAATCGACCGCGAAACTTACATCCCGCAAGTTATCCAATTCAAATGGATTGACAGTTCTGAAATGTCTTATGGATTTATTGCACAAGATTTGGAAGAACATGGATTAACATGTTTGATGGATAAAGACGACGACGATCATTGGAGAGTCAATTATAATGCTGCGATTGCACTTGTCGTCGGAGATTTACAGCATAAACTGAAAGAGCATGAACAAGAAATAAAATCCTTAAAATAGGAAAATAAACAATTAAAATCCATGCTTGAAGATGTTATCAGCAGATTAGAAAAAATAGAAAAATCATAATTAAAAAATGGCTTCAATATATGACTTAAAAATATTCAAGTTAAATAGATTAAAATACGAACAGCTATGGAATGATGCGGTTAATTGGGTTAAACAGACTTACAATGCGACTTCAGAACAATTTACCATGGCTTCGCCTTTTGCACAAATTCTTTCAGTCGTACTTCATCTCGGCAGAATGATTCTTTATTATATTGAGGATTCAATCACAGGTCTTAACATGAAAACAGCTTATAGGGAAGATCAGATAAAAGGTCTTGCTCGATTAGCTGGACATAATGCCGGGAGAGCAATAGCCGCAAGAGGTGCAATAAGAATTACTTACTATGATACTGGAGATTAGGATTTAAACGGAAAAGTTTGTTTTATTCCCAATAAAACAAAAATAGTTAGTACATTTACCGGAGCAACATATACTATATTATTTGGAGCAGATACAGCACAAATAACAATGACAGCCGGTAATTTTGTGACAGCTACAATTCTACAAGGTGTTATTAAATATCAGCAAGCTACTGCATCCGGTGGCGGATTACAGTCTTATAATTTTGCTGAACGAAATTATGCAGATATTGACGAGTATTATATCAATGTCTATGTTAACGGAGAATTATGGGATAAAGTAGATTCTTTACAGGATATGGGTTATAATCAGCAAGCAGTTATGGTAAAAACTGGAATTAACGGAGGAATCGATTTAATTTTTGGAAATGGAGTCATGGGACAAATTCCAAGACAAGGTTCAACTATTGTTGTCGAATATGCCGTTACAGACGGAGCAGGTGGAAATTTGCCTCGTGAAGTCGCGAATTCTCCAGAGGCTTTTGAAATTCAAGGAGTCGGATACATGAGAGACGGTTCTGAAGTTTCGCTTAATGATAATTTCAAAATAACAAGTGATACGGATATTATTTTTGGTTTACCGTCTGAGGATGTTATGTTGACTCAGCTTATCGCTCCGCACACATCAAGATCATATGTTCTTGCGAATGAAATAAATTACAAGTATTTCTTCAAGAGAATGAACATGTTCAATACCATTGAAGTCATCAGAGGTTTTTCTCAAAAAGAAATAAATTATATGGCTCAATTAAATTACGATGTTTACAACACCATATATAAAAGCACATTTACTGAATGGCAAGAAGCTGTTTCAATTTATGGAGAAAGTTCTGACGAAGCCAAGATATTATATAAAAATCTTCAAGATGCTTTAAGCCAAAGGAATTTTGCTCAGCAGCAAATCGAAGATACACATCTCGCGGATAATACGGTTTATATTTTATTAATTCCCGATTTATCAAAAAGAATTTCAAGTTCAGCGAATTATTTTACTTGCGATGAGTCGTTATTTACTTTGACATCTGACGAGCAAAAAAATATTATTAATTTAATTGAAAATTCAGGTCAAAGAATAATTACCGTGGAAAATAAATTACTTGCTCCGAAAACTCCAAGGTTCGCAATTAATGCACAAGTAAAAATATGGAACGGATATAATTTACAAAGTATTTACACGAGCTGTTTAACGGCATTATCGAATTATTTGGTTTATTTTAAAAGAAAAGATATTATTCCTATTTCCGATATTATTGCTTTATTTGAGAAAATAGACGGAATAGATTCGGTAAAAGTATGGTTTGATGCGGATGTAAATAATCAGAACATTTATTGCAAAAAAGATTTTTATGGAATAGACGATTACGGGGATATTGTTTTGACGAGAGAATATCAGAACATGAACGGAAACACAAGATCTGTACAAGATATTCTTCCCATGATACGAGGTGGATTCACATCCCCTGACGGAATTGTTTATTCAGATAAACAGTCTTTGGAATCAGTTTCCGCATTTAATTTAACCTTAATCGAATACACACATAATAATAAATTATCGCTTGAAAATTATAAACAACTGACATGATAAGAGAAATATATTGTAAACTTCCGACTGATCAAGACTATGAAATGAAAATAGAATCAGATGACGAAGCATATAACATACTGCAACAGATAAAAGTTGTTCTTGGAACAAAACCCGGTGAAGTTTTAGGTTCGCCGTTATTCGGATGTGATTTGGAAAAATATTTGTTTACCATGAACTGCAATAAGGACGAAATACTGCAAATGATAAATTACGAAATATTTTCTAATGTTTATTACAATACAGCGAAATGGACAATCGGAGTCGATGTTTTATTCGGGCATAATAAAAACGATGCATATGAATATGCTTTAATAGACATAAGTCTTAATTAGAAAAAATGTTTAGGAATAATAGTTAATTAGCAATAATAAAATAATAAAAATGGTTTAATAATTAAAAAATTATTAAACCATTTATTTTTTACAGCATCAGCATTTCGTCTGATACTTTAAATGTTTCTCCTAATGAATTAATTCTGTCAAATAACATCGTCTTTAAATTCTTAAGCATTCCGAAATGTCCGCTTCTCCGCAATATCTTAAAAATAATATTTCCGGGAGATTGTTCTCCTCCTTCAGCAAGCGATTCTTTTCTTCCATTTTTAATTAAATCGTACAGATAATTGACTTTCTGATCAAGGACTATAAATTGTCTGTCCGTCGTTAACTCATTGAACTTCTCATTATAATATAAAATCTTGTTAATGTAAGCCGCTGCAGTTTCTTTTATAATATCATCCTGCAATTCTTTATGAGCCATTTTTGGAATTTTAATCCAGTGATTATATTTTATGGAATACATTCCATTGGTCTCATTTTCTTCTTTTACATCCTGAACATAAAGCTCGACATCAAAACCATAAATACTTAAATCTTTATGTTGCTCATTCCATGAATTCTTTTTTGCATCGAAATAATTTTTCACCAAATCCACATTTTCATTTAATGCAGAAAAATCGGTTATAATATGTAAATCGATATCAGAATATTTCGACCAGTTAAATCCCGCGAGTGAACCGACAATAACAATATCCACTGGAATAAATTGTATGTCTGTCGACTTAACGAAAGCCTTTGCGATATCAATAAGTTTTTCTCTTATTTCAGGTCTTAATTTATCTTTATCCCAAACTTTTTTATTTAATGATGCTTTAAATTCAAAAGATTTTAAATTTATTTCGTCAGGAGAAATTCGCCTATATTTTTTATCCATTTTTAATATTCCTAAAAAATCTTTTATTATTTATCCAAAATTAATTAAGAACATTTATAGGATCAGTTAACTCACCTGCTTCAACACCATCTAAATAAACATCTTCTGTTGTTAACTCATATTGGTTTTCGTTTACTACAGACGGTCTTCTCAACATCAGAATTAATGTTTCTTGCTCTTCGTCGTTAAACATGACTCTTGGATATAAAGCATATAATAAATTATATGGAATTGTGTCAGGAGCGAGAGATGACACTTTTTTCACATTATTGACTAAATTATATCTGTCAATTAAATTAACTCCATTTTGTGATTTATATTTTGGATAAATCCATTTTAATTGGGTTAATAATTGCCTGAATAATTTAGTCGGTGTATATGAATCATTTTTATCCGGTTGATTAACGACATAATTATATGACTCCAGATTTTCTGTATCAAAGAAATATTGTTTATTTAATTCTTTGACATCATTTAATCCCATATATCCGTCTTGGAGATATTGTCCCTGGTCTGCAGTTACAGGCAAATATTGATAACCGTTTCCATATAATTCGATATGTCCTTTAAACGGATTATCTGATTCGTATCTGTAATCTAAATATTCTTTATTCCATATTTGTATTGAATTTAATAAATTATTCGACCTTACATTATATTCAGTATCCTGTTCAATTAAAATTGCGGTATTATTTTCTTGCTGGCTATATTTAGAGCTTAAATATAATTCGCGGTTATAAATGAATTGTTCTTGGTCTTCAATTAATTTAGAATAATATTTTGTTGAATCATAAACGAGCTGTAAATATGTGCTATATTTGTCATCAGGGTCTGAAACAAGATATTCTTCTTTAAATTGATCGTATCCTGGACTGTCTTTAACCAATAAATTGAATATATCGTTAATATTAATCGGATAAACATTTATTGCTTTTATATTATCCTGCAAATATCTTCTCTTGAATTTATAAGTGTTCCAGTTCGGCTAATCATATTCTCTATTTACGAAATTAGTGTACATATTCTATGCTTCTTCAAGCATATATGGTTTTACCGCAACTTTCAGATATTCATCGGATCCTTGTAAACAATTATTTACCACGACTGCATTTTCGAATTCCTGATTATATCCTGCTATATATGAAATCGGTGCGATTACTCCATTAAATTGTTTTGTTCCATATAAATACCAGCTGTTATATACATCACTGATATTATATAAATGTGTGTAATCTAATTCATAAATAAATCCTTTTCCTGTTTTTTGTTCTCCGTCATATTCGTATGAAACTGTTCTTCCATAACTGCTTAAAGCCGTTATTTTCAAATTCTGGACATACATGTGCATCTTAAAATACACAACTTCAGGATTAGTGGTTTCGAACACAACTCGGAATTTATACTTATTTGTTAAAACATCATCAAGAGTATAACTTGCATTAAATACCAAAGATTGATTCCCTGGATTAATTGTCAGAGGTTTCGTGTATTTTGCCGGATGTTCTTGATCATTTAATTCTTCCAAATCTTTCCATGACATGTTATAAACATCTTCTCCGCTCATGACAAGATATTGTAATTTCGCGGTATGGAAAACATCTGATAAATTGATATTTGGATCTAAAGCGGTAAGCATATAATTTAAATTATATGACACGGATAATATTATTCCCTGATTATACCATTCCTGCATTTGTCCCCAGTTGGAATAATCGAAATCATCAATATCAATATCAATAAAATATTGGAACTAATTACATAAAACACCGTTATCTGGATTATTGCTTTTTTCAAGAGCATCAGGATCTGAACGGCCGTTTAATTTAATTTTCGGCAAAGTTCTGTAATCCTAAAATCCATTTAAATTAACTTTCGTGACATATGTTTTTTCTATTCCATCAGCTCCTGTCTTTGCTGTATTGATAGTATATGGAATTTCATAAATTGCCCATGCTGGTTCTATATTGATATGATATGTTCCGTTAAACAAATCATTTAATATACTCAAATCTACATCTTCACCAATAACATCTTTATAAGTGCTGACATCTGACATATCCAAAAGTGAAGAATATGTATATAATCTTTTTAATCCGTCGGAAGAAGAAATAGTTATAAGTTGATCATTTTCCAAAATAGATTTTCGTAATGATACAATATACGGCTAATTACCATTATTAGATGCATCAATATACACTAAATTATCTTTAATTTGTATATTAATTACAGGTTCTGGATAACCATCATCCAATTTTTCTTTTTCCGATAACATATTTGTATTTTCCCAATCAGCGGTAATTTCGAAACCTAATATTTCAGGATTATATTTTGCTTTTGTGGTTTTACTGTAATATTTTATTCCTTCTTTGTCTTGGATCCATTGAACAATTTCGTGATTAAAATAATATTTTCCGTCTGGAGCAAGCATATCAATCATGATTACACTGCTGTCGGGATTAGTCACACAATCAATTCCGGAATAATAGCTCGGATCCATAAATCTGTTAATTGTCGATGAATCTGGGTTAATATATAATTTTGTTATATATGTATTTTCTTCACCTGATGGATCTGGAATCGAATATATTAATGATTTATTATATTCTTTTTTTACAATTACAGTTTCATTATTTGGTAATAGTGAAGTATTTTCCACATAAAGCATCGTATCTCCGTAATCGCGGTATTCAACCAATCTATTAATTAATTGTATTTTATCGTATTCCACATAATCTGAAGTGTCTAAAATACAAATTAATCCGGAAACATCCAAATAATTTAAAAGATCAGGATTATCACGAGAAATTAAATTAGAAACATCATTTAATGTTTTTGTCTCATATGTATTAACGAGCAAATCTTTAATTTCCAGATTTTCTATTTTCTTGAATTTTTCATCATTCCAATTTCTTATATAATTACCGTCACTGTCTTTTTTAATGACAAATATGTTCATTTTTTCTTCGGTTAAAAACCTTCCCCTTACATAATTGGGCATATAATAATTAAATGAACTATTTTCTCCGCAATTCCAATACATGTGAGTATAACCGTAATTATAATCAGAAATATTTAATTCATCTCCAGTTAAAGAAATATTATTCAAGAATTTATTTTTGTTGATAATAAATCCCTGCATCCCAGAATTATAATCAGCTGAAGTTAATGTATA
>Ga0247611_10009533_pt1 | contig 11645 bp, 14 predicted proteins | sample 177DNAGHGhighgp2_FD_192422 | JGI IMG/M metagenome (GOLD analysis project Ga0247611, IMG submission 192422) | Sheep rumen microbial communities from Palmerston North, Manawatu-Wanganui, New Zealand - 1770 DNA GHGhigh gp2 | ecosystem: Host-associated > Mammals > Digestive system > Stomach > Rumen... | reverse complement strand
CTTCTTGTTCCCAATTATGCAGTGTTTCAAGGGTGTCATCAACGACCCAGTCGAGACTTTGGGTATGCAATTGCTCATAGTGACGCAATAGGCGTTTATGGATTAAGTCCTGACGCTTCAGACGATCGTGCATCTCCTTACCAGAAAGATGCGCCTTCTTTGCACTAGCCTCGATGGCCATTACTGCAAAATGTATCTTTTTGTAAGTGTCTGTATGATAATTATCCATAAAACTTCAATTATTGTTTTCCCTCTTTTTGGTTGCAAAGATACGAACATTATTCAAAAGTCCCAAATTTTCATGAGAAAAAGTGAAGTCTACCCCTTGAATCTCAGATTTTGGAAACTGTCAACTGTCAACTGAAGAATGTAATAACGGGGGGCATTTAGAGAAATATACCAATATTCCAACATTCAGAATCTCATCTACGTCATTCGCGGCCAGTCTTCTCACCTCCAGAGCCGCCTCCTCAGGGGTCATTTGTCCTTCTTGTTCTATCACGCCACAAAGTTACGAAACATTTCTCAAACCTCCAAGCGCTCACAAGCCTTGCGAGGAAGTTTTTTTATAGTTTGATATTCGAGTTTGAGGAGCTGATGTCCTCATGGCGAGAGTGATGGCCTCACCCACCAAAGCCCAATTAGCCAACAGGTAATGACTTTTGCCAAACCAAGTGACCGTACTACCCACTATTTCAGCAGTCTTTAGTAACTGACTTCTAAATACCATATCATCCAAACTAGTAGCACAACCAATGGTGAAGGCCGTTCCTGATGGGCTGAGATTGAAGATAATCGGGCCTGCGTCAATATCAAAGCCCAACAGACATGTTTCGTCATGGTATTCCCTGATACCATTGACCAGAAAGTCCTGCTTGTATTTCTCTTTCAGACACTCATATTGCGCCTTAGCAAACTCAGGATCTATCAACGACAGATAGTAGCAGTTCAAGGCCGAGTAGGATCCCCTGATAGGCTGCTTTATCACTACACTATCCACACCTTCCACCAACATTGATGCCAGTAAACCCGTTCCCTTATCTATCCAGTCTTTCTTAGCCCTTTCCATCCAAATATTGACAGTCGTTGCATATTTCCCATCATACTGGCACGAGTAGTTATGCAAGGCGACAATCGCCACCAGCATATCTGGTATATAGATATACTCTTCTGGATAAGTAGGCAGATTCAGATATGGACTCTGACGGATTCTTCGATTCATAGCCTTACAAAGTGAATGATATACATCATCATATTTGTTGTCACCGCCAATCTGCTTATATCTGCTTATCATCCAAGCGATATGACTATAATAGGATATGTGGCTCAGATCACCATATATACCTTCCATTGGGTCCTCCATCCAACGAAATGTGTCATACTCACGGATTTCAGGTGACAAGGCAATGTCAATAATCTGTCCAATGAACTTGATTGACAGCTCTTTGTTCTGAGGATACAAAATTGCAATGTTCGCTAATGCGGCTGATGTCATAGAGCAGGAATATAAAGCCCATTCCCCCTGAAACTGCGCCCCGATTCCATTTGTCATTTCATTAAGCAGTTCCTGCGGAGATGTCGCCACCTTCGAGGTCAGGTAATTTGCACGACGGATAATCTCTTTCCTCTCCCCTTCAAAAGATCCCTGCCCACTCGTAGCACAACATACCCATAAACCCTTTACCACAATGAGAAGTGTGATAGCAAATATGATTATTATCATCATTTGTTTAATTATTCTTCTTTGCATCCTATCTTCTTAGTATTTATGGCTCATAATCCTTCACATATTGCAACAGAGGGTCAACGGCCCAGGTCAATTCTTGTGGAAATTCCACACGAAGATACAGCCAGGTACGGTCCTTCAGTTTGATGTCCTTTTCAAAGTAAAACTTGTTCTTATCACATTTCCCAGCCAACAGAAACGAACTGTCTGCAACAGATTTCGTCACAGCAGACATATTCAAACCCTCATATTTCTCCATAACCGACATCTCAATCTCATCATCATAGGCACTAACAACCATACTGATACCATGATACTCCACCTTCAGATTCCGTTCGCCTTTATTCAACAGTACCTTATTCATGAATTCAGGATATTCAACCTCATACCCATCTCCATAGTTTTTCCAATACCCCTTAGGGGAATTCTCAAACTGCCTTCGCAACCATTTCGCATCATAGAATACGGTGTCACGTTCTGTAATATATTGTGTTTCTTTGTAGATCGTATCATGCACAACCACCTTCTTCTTACTCTGCCCACTCCTAGCAAAAAATGCGCTAACTCCAACCATCACCAATATAATCCCAAACAAAAACTTCTTCATACTCACTCCCCATTTAACTGTTTGTCTACCTCTGGCAGATATTGTCTGTATCTTTCTCCTGTCTTTGAGCTGGTCCTGATAATGAAACATTTACCATCTTTTGACTGATAGATCGGACATTTCATCCCATCAGCAGTCATATAGAAGTATTGTGTCAACACAAAATCAGGAATACTGTCTATACAGACGCTATCCTTAGTGGACTTAACATCCAAACCACTACAAATAGAACTTTCCATTATAAGCTCTGAGTCCTTGGTATTCTTAATCTTCTTTTCACATGAAGCAAAAGAAACTGAGATCATGCTCACGACTAATAAACTTACTATTTTCTTTCTCATAATCTATTTTACCTATTCGCTTCTTTTACTTCTCTCACTTTGCATTTTTCAAGCTCTGTCATAACATACCTCTGAACTTTGAAGAAATCATTCAGAACACTGAGAAGATATTGGTCTATCTCTGGTATCTGGGAGATGAAAAGTATATTTCTCCTGCTATGCACACCTATTTGCTCCATCTCATTATTAACAGTGTGAATTACTATGCAATTAGCGTGTTGATTTGCGAGATTAATTACTTTATGAAGATCTGCAATATCTTCGACATCGCTGTAGACAGACATCTGATACCACCAAGTGTCATAAATCACGATGAATCTACAACTATCATTGCATTCTATCGTAAACTTCTCGCCCTGATAGGTAAAATATACCCACGTTAAATTCCCTTGTTCCTCTGTCTCAGGTTCGCAACCAATTTTACGCAACGTACATAGGACCAACCCTGTGATGGTTCTTTCATCAAGATATGTAGGTTCATCCGCAACAATCTTTTTATGACCATCGCCATTCTTAAGCTCTTCGAAGAACCGGTCTTTCTCAGCCTCTTTCGTCTCCACACTTGCCTTATAGACATGGTAGAAGTAATAAATACCGAGTATAATTACCCAAATCGTAATATGAATCATATTATTTACTTCTTTATACTTACATTATACACTCATTCTCATTAAAAAGGTAGAACATCATCTTCTTGACTATTACCTATCTTCTTTCCATTTGGTTGATAATATTGTAGTGGATACTGGAAATCCGGATTATCACCTTTAAACTTGTATTGACTATCCAAATGATGATAATAGTATTGCTTTGCTATAGCCTGTTTCCTCGATTCAATGTTTTCTTGGGAGAATGGCAATGATTGTAGAATACGAAAATCCTCACTATTTTCTATATCTCTATACACTTCCCTATTCCAATTACAAAAAAAGTAGTACAGATCCAGGTCATTTTTGCATAAAGTCTCTATTTTCTTTATAACAGTTCGTATCATCTGGATTTCCATTACATTTGGTATTTCACTACAAAAGTAAGTCGTGGGCCATTTCGCATTAGGATCCCAGTTATAATCACCTGTACATAATTTACTTACAAGCGAGAAAAACTTCTTTTTGACATATTCGTCAGTGACAGTCCTGCCAGACTTACTCATAATGTTAAGACAATCTATCTCATTCATTTTGCTTTCATCTATATGAAAGTCTTCATCATCCGAAAGCCTCAGACATAGAAAATAGTAATTGCGATCTTCACTCAGAGATTCAAGATGCTGTTTCAGGTAATCCTTGGGAAAGAAACGGATAATAGACCATGCAAGCCATTCTTCGTGCAGAGTTTCCCACAATTCTTTCACGATTGGTTCAAAGCATGGATCCCAATATTTGATGAGCTGTCTGCTCGCCCAGACTCTGTCGGTCTTCCCTGATTGTAGGAAGTCCAGAAGAATCTTTTTCTGGTCTTTCCAGTCTAGATAATCAAATCTCTCTTGAATCTCTTTCTTAGAAGCAGTGACCTTGCCACTATTCTTGTTCTGATAGTTTCGTCTTAGAATAGCGACAGATGTATTCCGTGTTTTCGTTTTGAATTCCATCTTAAAACCTATTTGAGTTTATTCCCATATTCTCTACGCATTTGCAGCTCTATCCATTGTTGGTCACCTTTCGTACCATTTCTAAACGCTGCTGCAATTTTATTTCTGTCATCACCAAAATCATCCTTGTATCTTTTTCTCAGTTCATGTCTGACAAGGGAAACGTTACCGCTGCTTCTATCTTCAAACTCGTTGATAAGTTCATTAGTCGACATATCTTTGATGCGTTCTTCCCGTTCGCCGATTCTGTCCATATATAAGATATTGAATATTGCTTCATGCATAACCTTCTTAATCCATTTGCAATGGTACAAAGATACAAGTTCTTCGTGTTCGAGTGTCTGCAACATGTCCACGCACTTCCGTAATTCTTCATCGTCCCATTTTGTAAAATAGAACTTTTTTGCTTGTTTAATAATGTATTCGTAATCTGTCATAATTGCTAAAATGAATTTGGTGACAAAGATACGAACTTGTATCATTGCCACCAAACAATTTCAGCCCACAAGGCTTGTGGAAATGTGTTTTTATCTCTAGGGTCAATTAATAGCCAAATGATTCAGGATCCCATCCTGGTCCTGGGTAGTCACCATACATACCGTCTGTCATAGCATCCCACGCGTCTTCATCTGTCCATTCATCCCCTCTATCATACCAAGAATCAGATGGGCCTTCATCATAATCACAGTAGTTTCTAGAAATGAAATCAGAAGGAAACCATTGGCATTTCCTTGGATTGAAGATTTTCCAATCGTCTTCTACCCTAAGGTAGTTTCCATCTTCATCTATTATATAATAATGAATTAACAACTTCTTTAAATAATTATAATTAGGATTTTTAAGACGTGTTTGATCGCGTTCATTACAATATTCAATTGAAGCAACATATGTCTTGTGATCAGGAGAATCCATCGTTATTGCGTCATAATAAGCTGGTTTTAACCCATTCTCATCAAAAAAGCCAAACTTCTTCCCTTTTCTATATATATGCTTAAAATAATATGTCTTTTTTATTTCGTTTGCATAATCTATCCAAGCAATTTCTTTATTACCATTTAGCATTAAAATAGTAATGACAGAATCATCTACATACAAATCCGTTCTGTTATCATATAGCAACGCTGTCGGATCATCATAGTCGAAAGGTTTGTTTATTTCAGATACTTTGTTTTCATCACGGAAAGAATTCTGCAATTTCTCTTTAAGATCATTATATGATTTGATTTGTGAAGCTTTGTAATCATATTGTTCTTCTGGAGAGGAGAATCCCTCTTGAATATAATTTGGGACGAGATATTGTTCGCCACGATAATTGTACAAATAGATAAAAGCATCATAATCTGATAGATCAACGCTATATCTGAGAAGACAACCAGAAGGAACAAACCTCTCAACTTCTTCAACTGAAGAGAACTTTTGCCATTTGGGTATTCTAAAAAAGCCATTTCCATTACTGATTATTGTTTTAAACTCCTTATCCAGAACCAAACATATTGACTTTTCGAAATTAATCCTTACTTTAGATAACGGAACTGGATAGCCTTGAAAGTCTGTTTCTTCCTCTTCATAATACTCATATGATGTACCAAAATAAAATTTTAGATACTTATATTCAATAAAAAGGTTATCGTATCCACCAATCAACAGGTTCCCCTCGTTATCATATAGTTCTCTTTTCCCTTCTATCACATATCTTTTATCTCTGTCAGAGAATGAGTCTTCATGATGATACTCCGCTTCACTAATACATTCTAAGTATTTATCTGCAATTTGAATTATATCATATTTGAAATCTATTATTAAAGCACACTTTTCGTCAAAACAACCCCACTTCCTATTTTTCATTGCTTTTATAAAGAAATGTCTTATTGACTCATCATAATAATCAATAACTTCTATTTTATCATAAAGACAATGAACTGTCTCGTGAAATGATTTATAAGATAAAACTCCATATTTATTCGTGTCTCGGTCTTGGATTATCCGATAAGGAGTATTAATATGTGATATACCACAATACAAGGAATAGCTCTTAGAAGGTTGTATCGTCAGATGGTTTTTAACCAATACAGTACCATCTTCCTCTGCAATTCCCCAGCCTCCGTCTTTATAGAATTCAACCTTACCCAGATATATATTGGAGAGCATACACTGGTTAAAATCAACTGTACTACCAACAGGAATTCTTAAATGTTCCCTATTATCCAATATCGCTTTAGCTTTTGACTCAAGATAATCAAGAAGAGAACAATAAATTTTATTCTTTATCTTTATTTTCAAATCCTCTTCAGGGGTTGATGAATCAACAAGATCAAAATCAATATATTCCAAAGAAGCATTCTTCTTTCCTAACCGATATTTTTGCTCGTCAAATTCTTTCTGGATTACAATATCGAGATTCTTTAAGAAATGTGGAGATAAACTGCAATACTTTTCAAAATATAACTCTTTATGTATTACAAACAAAATATCCTCCTCTTCCTTGGCATAAATTTTACCGGTTAAGTCATAATTATCCACCATTCTTTTTATTGCGGAATTGACTTCTTCAACCTGTAAATTATCGATGAGTTCTTGATACTTAAACATAATTTCCATCACCATTAATTTATTCCCAGACTAGCAAGTTACGAGGTAGCGAGATCTTTTTTGCCTCCCCTCGAAGTCCATCAATATAGTAGCTCTTCGCCATATAATCATCAAACTGACCTACAAATGCGCCTCTTATTCGAGCACATTTCTCATTAATAGAGTTCAGTAAGGGATTCGTAACATCCTCTATGCTTTGTAATGCCTTATCCGTCAAGCCTACTGGTCTCAACTCTGCATATATACGAGCCAATTCCTCTCTATAATCTGGCAGGAATTTAAACATGATACCTTCCGGATGCCTGAGGAATAATAGATATACAGCCTTTACTAAAGGCTCCATCTTGATTTCCATATCATTATAGTCAGGCAATACGATGCGATAATCCTTGGTAACCACCAAACGGCTCAGTCTATTATCTGGATGTATCAACTGTTCTAGGATGAATTGTGAGATTCCCCTCTGACGCAATTGGGCAATTCGCTCTCTTACCTCTTCTATCAAATCGTTTGTGTCATCATTGCTTTTTTGAATTTCACTATTCTCTTTAGATTCATTATCATAACCTATTAGGGCTCTCTCACTTTTAGCATCTGTGTTTTCAATGTGGAAGTCTTGCTGACTTCGCTCATTCACTATCTGTTTACTGATTTTATCTAGTTGATCTGGCAATGACTCGTTACTTTTAGCAGATAACGGATAAAAACGGATGATAGGTTTGTCACTGTCACTATTTGTCCTATGGACATTATCCACTCGAATAAAGCCTTGCTTTACTCGATTTTTGTCTGCTGGGTTTGAAAAGTATTGCAAAAGGAAATCATTATGGATGTCTTTTTTTGCCACCTCTTCGTCATTCAAATATGGGGCATGATATTGAAACACTCGTTTCTCTTTGAGACGCTTGACAAGCATCGGCAGATATATTATTTGAAAACCTATCGTTTGTGCCCACGCCTCCAGAACCTCTGGATAATTCTCCAAAAAATTTGTCAGAGTTTCATCCTCTTCATCCGCCACATAAACCATTTCGTCTGGTGACAATTCTATATTCTGATTGAGCTCTACCAAGAACGAACTATCGTCCCATAACAACTGTTCATCTTCTTGCATGAATGGTTGCACATCCTCTTCTACCACTCTAGGTTTCATCATCTCATTGATCATCATCAGAACAATTACAAATATGGATATAATAATGGCAATGTCCAAGTATTCATTCTTACCTAACAAACTATTCAACGGCTTGATAAAACAAAATATCACTCCTAATATGAATAACAATTTCTTCATCCTTATCAATTAATAATATAATTCAAAATCCGATCATATGACAATTATGCATCAAAAAAGAAACTTATAAGTCTTTTATCTCCTCATAAGGAATGGATACCTTTTTACTCCTTTTTGACTCTTTGCATACGCATTCATACGATATTCCCTGATGAGTTTTTACCAATAAGTCAATCATAGGCTTCATTCCAGAACACACAGCCTTTATTGACTCTTTCTGGTATGACTTTGATGTTTCCATACTCTTTACTGATGAAAAACACGCATCATCAACTTTATACCTATATATTAATTCCGTTGCAGTAAGAAGTACCTTAACATGCGTTACGTTATCATCTATTATTCTCGGAAGCTCATTATTAACGTCTTCTGCCGTCTTCTGTAGTTTTTTCTCAGCGTCTGGTAGGTTTCTTTCTGTAATCTTTGACAAGATATTATAGCTAGATTGCGCATTAACTGGTATTTCTGTTAATGTTGTTTCTGTTGTTGGTATTGCTTCATAATAAGTCTCTCTCATCTGTTTTCTACAACTATGTTTTATACTTACAAATAATAGTAACAATACAAATATACCGAAAGCTTTACCTATACATCCTAATATTCTCATACCCCACCATTTTTTGTCATGAGTATGAACAGTATTGGGTATAAGAATCTGATTAACCACATAGTTGTGTTCGCTTATGATTTTAGACAAAAGCCAATCATCTTGAATCTCATATTCATAATTGCCTAATGCAATTGAATTATTATACTCCTCATCATAGAGTTCTTTTAATGAACTAGAGGCCCCCAATATTCTATATGCCTCTTCAACATTAAGTCGAGATTCATATTGAGAACTACTACTATAGCGTGAACTATCTCCCAATTTCTCAACTATTAATTTGTATGCATCATTGATGGTCGCATTATCAGCATCAGCAGACACTCCCAAGTATGAATAATAATCTTTCAAAATCATATTTGATACTATTAAATTAAAAAAAACTACCAAAAGCAATTAATGCCCACACCAACCTTTTCGTTGTATTCTACATCAACAGTTTTATAGTATATCTCAAACAAAAACTCCATCTTTGTAATTTGTCGTCATCTAATAGTTTGTTAAAATATGATAAAAATTTCTTCCAAGATGCTCCGTAGAGAATAGACAATAAGAATAGTCAATTTTGTCTGTTATACTATTTTCTCTAAACATTTTCATTCTTAACCTAATGTTAAAACACTATATTATCATCAATCGAATAATCATTTAACTATCAAAAAGGTAAATCACCAGCATATTCTAACCTCTTTTTTTCTTCCTCTTTTTTTAATTTTTCTTTTTCCTTATATCTCTTTTCATTTTCAATTCGGTAAAATTCTCCTCTTCTTGTATCCTCTTCAACTTCTATTCTTTTTCGCATATATTTACGTCGTAAAGTTTTTATATCATTCCCATGATTATAAAATGCGATTCCACCATTGACCAGAAATGAAAAATACCAAAGAATCCAAATCATTGTTGTTTCATACCATTCACCCTGATATCTGGGAATATTCATGAATACTAGAATTTCTACAACCGTATCTGACATCAGTATTATGGGTATAAAAACAATAAGCATTCCAATTGTGCTCATTAATTGAACTATGCTATTTATAACTAAAAATTTATTAAAAGGACGAATACAATCTATTATATTAATAACAATATAACAAACAATACTAATCAAAAGAACAAAACATGATATACTAAATATACTCCATCCGCAATTAGACCTCAAAAAAAAGGGACTGATCGTAATTACTGACAGAAATACGATTAGTAATATCATCATTGAAAATTCATTAATTCGATCGCGAATAATTGTATTATTAGTATCATTGCTCATTGTGTAAATATTGTTTATACTTAGCTTCCTATTCCTTTATAAAACACTTCAATGCATAGAACTTACTCGTCTCAATATCCTTCATCTTGAAAACCACTGCAAAGTTGCCGCCTGTCATCACGGGCAGACCATCATCACCAAGCACAGGCCGAAGGTTAGTCAACTTCTCAAAGTTGTCTTCTGCCGTTTTGATAGCCTCGATATATTCAGAAATGAGCGGATAGGGCATAAGCTTTTATTCATTGGATAGTGCAAAGATACAACATTTTTTTAAAAAGAAAAGGATTTAAAACAAAAAAGTACTTTCACAAGCCTTGTGGAGGGGCACAATCGTCTCTTTTCTGATTATAATCGAAAAAACTCATCTAAAATTTGGTAGTTTGGGGAAAAGGGCTTATCTTTGCAGACAGTTAACAAATAAACCATAATAGTATGAGGAACAGAACTCAAAATGATTATTATGCTGAAAGCCGAAGGCTTAGAGCAATGGTGATGAATATGGCAAAAGAACTTATTGACCATCCGAAGACATTCACCATCTATAATGGCATACTCATGAATGTAGAAGTAACTAACTCGGACCTTCGGAGTATTGCCAATAAAAATACAAGAAACAACAAGTTTAATGCCATAAAGAATGCACTTGCAATGGACATTCAAGGTTATTTGGAAAAAGCAGAGTATTTGGGGTGGAGACCAACGATTGAAGGTAAACATATTGAGAGTGCCTACTTTGCTTACTTTAGCAGGAAACTTGGCTGCAAGACGATACTCTGCATGCGAAGAATGAAAGATTGTCTAGTGTACAAGCCTTATGCGATCATAGACCAATATACATTTGAAGCAAGGGTAAATGAATTGAAAAAAGAAACTCCGCTTTAACAAGTCACTTGCCAATCCAAATGGGGCTCTTGTCCTAAGCGGAGCGAGAAGTCTCGTATATTAATAGGTCGCTTGCCAATCCAAATGGGGCTCCTATCCTATATCGATTTTCCTTTCACGCTGCAAAGATAGGAATAATTTCAATATCTTCCAAATTTTTGGGCAAGAAAATGAAAAAGCGCCAACCCTTTGAAGAGTTTACAATGAGTACTATATTCCAGTGGCATCTCTAAAGGCTGCAAAGGGACAGGGCGCGCATCACTGCGGACCCTGTTCAAAGCATATGATCAATACATTACTAAAATATTAGGTTATCCCTTGAATCTCAGATTTTGGAAACTGTCAACTGTCAACTGAAGAATGTAGCCGCGGGTTCATTTAGAGAAATAAACCAATATTCCAACATTCAAATTATAACAAGACATTGAGGATGAAATATTGTTTTATCATACTATTTTTCTGGTTTGTTCTCCTTTTCTTCTTGTTCCCAATTATGCAGTGTTTCAAGGGTGTCATCAACGACCCAGTCGAGACTTTGGGTATGCAATTGCTCATAGTGACGCAATAGGCGTTTATGGATTAAGCCCTGACGCTTCAGACGATCGTGCATCTCCTTACCAGAAAGATGCGCCTTCTTTGCACTAGCCTCGATGACCATTACTGCAAAATTGCAAGTCTATCTATCGCAAAATAAATTATGATTCAAAATAACAAAAAAACTATTCACTATTCATTATT
>Ga0247611_10009531_pt1 | contig 11647 bp, 9 predicted proteins | sample 177DNAGHGhighgp2_FD_192422 | JGI IMG/M metagenome (GOLD analysis project Ga0247611, IMG submission 192422) | Sheep rumen microbial communities from Palmerston North, Manawatu-Wanganui, New Zealand - 1770 DNA GHGhigh gp2 | ecosystem: Host-associated > Mammals > Digestive system > Stomach > Rumen ... | reverse complement strand
ACAAATCTCGGATAAATTAGCGGAATTTGTATTTGCCAGCGGCAATGGTAATCAATGGATATGGGCCGGCTGGTATGTTGCCGAAACCCTCATCTTTGGCGCCCTCGCCTGGTATCTGTTTAAGCACAAAGATGTCATCTCCACAAAGTGGTGGAAATAAAAAGAGTGTACAGCTATGAATTTCAAGGATAATAAAGCGATATATCTGCAGATTGCAGACCGCATCGGCGACCAGATCATTGCCGGCGACCTGACCCCTGACGGGAAGGTGCCCAGCGTGCGCGAGCTTGCCGCCGAGATCGAGGTCAACGCCAACACCGTGGCGCGCACCTACGACCACCTGCAGCAGAACGGCATCATCTACACCAAGCGCGGCCTGGGCTACTTCGTCAGCCCCGACGCGAGGGAGAAGATTGTCGACCTGCGCCGCCAGCAGCTCATGCAGGGCGAGATGGACTACTTCCTGGGGCAACTCAAGGCCGTGGGCATCACCCCCGACGAACTGCAGCAACTCTACAGCGACTACCTCAACAAATAAACTTTAACTACGAATTTCGCGAATTGAACTAATTGGCATCCGCATCCAAATATTTAGAATTAACTAACAATTCAAATACGGATTACAGCAAAATATACTAATTATGGAACAATCAATCAATAATAAGATTTACAAGACCCCGCTGGGCACCATCGCGCGATATACGGGTAGAACCATTACAGTTCTGGTGCTCCTAGCAATGATTGTGGCAGGAGTCACCGACATGAATAGCCTTGCTTATAATGTTCCGATATTAAAGGATGTGTTAGGCCTCGGTCTCGCAATCTGGGCGTTAGCGCAAGCATTAGATCTCTATGACGGACAGTGGAGCAAAAAACTTCGCCTGCGCCTGAATGTAACAACTGCAATTCTGGGTCTCTCAGGCCTATGTTACGTCGGCTCCATCTTCGGCTTGGATCGTGATTTCGGGAATCTGCTCCTGATCACTGGCTTCGTCATGAAATTCATCCTTGCAGGGAAAATGATGAAAGAGGAGCGACTTCAAGCCGGCGCAATCTAAACAAAGTCCCACGCTGATTCGCTAATACATTAAGCATACATTAATCACGACAATTCAAACTATTTATCATTATGAAACAGAACACTATACTGATTACGATTCTGATGGTTATTCTGGCGGCTATCGTCGCCATGGCATTCACCTCGTGCGTCACCCAAGACGACACCAAGCGTATTGTCGATTACCAGCTGAACGTTTCACAAGACCTGCTCGACCTGTGTGACGTGACGGTCTACTACAAGGGAGTGAACGGCAAGGACACGCTCGAGACCGTCAACACGACTGAATGGAAGAAAAGTGTTGAATGCAACGTGCTGCCTTTCAAGTTCGGCATGAGCTTCAAGGCCGAGCCCAAACCCGGTGTGACCCTCGACAAAGAGGTCTGTGACCTGAAAGCCGAGTTCTACTACGAACTCGTGAAATGGAACTACGTTGTCTTCAGCTACGGCGGAACATTGTTTGACAAGCATGTGACCTCAGCTCAGGCGCTGGACACAATCAAGGCCAGCAACCTGAATCCTACCGACTGGTTTGTTCACCTCGCTACCGAGGACAGCTGGATTGAAGAGGATTCCACCTACAACAGTAAGGAGCATCCCCGCCATCCCCAAGCCGATTTACAGAAATGGCCTTACAAGGGTCCTCACGATGAGTCCACCATCCGCTAAGTTTTTAAAAAACATCATGATGAAAACCTTATATAATACAGCACGACTGGTGGCTGCCCTGCTGGTGGCCATGACAGCGATGAGTGGTTATGCACAGGACAGTTACCGTGAGGCTCTGAAAGAGTTCTTGTCAGCTAAGGGGGCCAGCGGAACGATGAAATCCCTGTTGTTGCACATGAATGATGCCATGTTCAAGCTGACCGACGACGTGAACACCGCCGAGCTGACCGAGCGTTTCTTCAAGGAGCGTTTCGAGGATGAGTTTGTCCAGATGATGGAACCCTCCATGAGGGCTCGCGACCTGACAGAGGACGACCTGAGGGAAGTGACCAGGCTGCTATCTACCCCCGAAGGCAAGATTTACGCCTCGCATGAGATGGCCTGGTTACAAAAGATGCCTGGCACTTTAATTTCGGCCATGATCAAAAACACCTCCTTCGATACCCATAAGGAGCAATGGGCTGATGCCAAAATTGAAATCAATCCAGACATCAATGCCGATTATGCAGCAAAATTCTATCAGATACGGGAAAGAATCATGCCCGAAAATCAGTTGCAAAGCACACTGAAGGAGGCCATGAGAGAGGACACCACCGAAAGGAGCGCCCGGCTGTTAAAATGGCTATCCAATAATATAGAAGCCATCCTGTTGAATAGTGCTTATGGCCACTTGACCATGGAGGACCTGGATTATGGCATCGGGTTGTGCTCTCATGACTCTTTCCTCAAGACCAATGGTTTAAATTTCAATCAACCCTCGTCCCTCGAAGAGATGAAGGACCTATTCACCGAATACGAAGAATGGATGAAGGCCAATGGCGCCCAACCCAATGATGACGAAGAAATCACATTGGGCATGATCAAGACCATGAGCGATTTTTTGGGATTTGAAATGCCCAACTTCGACCCTGGAGGTTATGATGACGAGTACGATGCTTATGGCTTTGATGACCTTGATGAATGGGAGGGTTACTTTGACGATGAGATCACCGAAAGAGACCAGCTCACCTCTACGATTGTCATCAAGTCGTCCCAAGACCTCATAGACCTGTACGACATCGAGATTACCTACAAGGGCGAGGACGGCATCAACGTCACCGATACCATCACCACGCCCCGCTGGACAAAAACCATGGTCAACAAGAAATTCCCCACCCAGATAGGCATCGAGGGCAGTCGGTTTCTCCTGAAGCCCGGAGTGGAAACGGACAAGGAGACCTATGACCTTGTGTGCGGCTTCACTATCGGCGCCCAACAGTTCGGTTATAATTTCCAGATAGTCGATGAACGGAATGTGCCTGCCGACAAAGTCCAGAGCATCTTTGACAACTATGACCTCATATCCTATCAAGAGATGAAGATGAAATTATGGGGAGTTGACGATGTGTCGTTCCGCGGCACGTTCACCGTCGAGCAGCTAGATGATGCACAGCATCCCTTCAATTTCACTCAAGACAAATAAAAACAATACTTAATACTTTTAAAAACAGAAAACCAATAATTCCATCAAGTTGAGTTTCTCAGCACTGACTCTGATGCTGGCATTTAACAGCGCCAGCGCACAGGTGCCCACCTATGAGGATTACAAGCGTTACAACTTCGACGACAACACCATCCTCCTCTACCTGCTGGACTATATTAAAGGTCAGAAGAATTAAGGCTTCACAATAGCGATTATCGAGCATCAAAACGACTGAAACCCGGTTCTGTCCCCGAATTATCGGAAACCAGAAGCCGGGTTTATGTTTTTTTCGTTAAATTTGCAGTGAGAATTCAACCAGCAACTAGGGACTAGAAACTACCGACATGGAAACGACAATCAATATCAATAAGGAACGGCCCCTGTGGAAGTGGGTGCTCGTGTTTGTGGCATCGTTCATCCTGGGTGTAATCGGCTACGTTTCACTGCAATCCCTTGCCCTGAATGGGGCTGCGCCATGGCTCATCGTTATTGCCACTGTCGCACTTATTGGCTTGTATGCCCTTGGCATCAAGTTATTTGAGGGACACTGGCCCCGGGACCTGGGTATGGGCAAACTGCTGCCCCACACCGCCATCGGTATAGTCGTCGGCTTTGTCTATATGACACTGGTCGTGAGCACCATTGTAGCTGCTGGTTGTGCCACGATGGGCTACTATGACTTCGAGTGGCAACGAATCCTGCAGGCATTAGTGGTGTTCTTCATGGTCGGTGCCGGTGAAGAAATCATTTTTAGGGGCGTCATCTTCAGGCAGATTGACGAGCGGTGGAACATCTGGGCGGCACTGATTGTGTCGGCGCTGCTATTCGGTTTCACACACATGCCCAACAACGGCGCCACCTGGTGGTCATCGATGGCTATTGCCATCGAGGCGGGCCTGCTGCTGGGCGCTGCCTACAAATGGTCCGGCACCCTGTGGCTGCCCATCGGCATCCATTGGGCATGGAACTTCACCCAGGGCAACATCTATGGTGCAGCGGTATCGGGAACCGAAGCTGGCGACAGCGTGCTCGTGATTAATGCCTACGGCCCCGACATCGTCACCGGCGGCGCCTTTGGCCCCGAGGCCTCGATTGTCGCTGTCATCTACGGCATCATCATCACCCTGGTCTTCCTCGGCTGCCGCTACCGCCACTGAAGCCACATTTTGCGGATTTAGACAAAAATTGTGATATTGCCATTAAAAACATCGGATTTTGAAGTACCTTTGCAAATACTAACCGGCAACACCTCATCTCGATATGCAAAACACTAAAACAAATATCGACATCACTACAATCCACAAGGAGGAATTTGAAGTGGTGTATAACATCATTTCATCACATCGCAACAAGGTTGTTCAAGTCATCAACAATGAATCTCTATCGATGATGTGGGAAATAGGCGGTTTCGTATCAACAAAAATCAAATCAGCCAACTGGGGAGACGGCATAGTCAGGCAATTGGCAGAGTATATACACACCCAGGACCCAACAGCTAGAGGATGGAGTTATCGCACACTGTACAAGATGGTACAGTTCTACGAAACCTATTCATCAGAATCCTTTGGCAGGTTGCTCTCTAAGGCTGACACATCTTCAATGATTGACATTGTGCCATTCAAAACGGCACAAAACACCGCGCAAGTATTTGTGCCATTTGAAATGGCACAAATACCGGATATACTATTCTGCACCGGATGGACAAACCACCAAATAGTTTTAAATCGATGTAAAACCGACCAAGAAAGACTTTTCTATATGCTCTATGCTAGTAGAGAACGGTTACAAAACAAAGAACTGATTCGTGCCATAAAAACAAATGTGATGGATTCCGTTCTTGGAAGTAAAAGCAAGCAGTCTGTCAGCATGACCAAGACATATCCCGCTTCGCCAATGCTATTCAAAGAAAAAATCTATCTTGATATGTTAGGTTTACCTCTCAATTATAAGGAATCTAAACTTCGCAAAGAGATTGTCAAACACATGAAAGAGTTCATCTTAGAAATGGGCAAGGATTTTTTGTTCATTGACGAAGAACATGGCATCTCGGTAGGAGGTAAAACTTTCAAGATCGACTTGTTATTCTATCACCGCTTGTTGCAGTGTATGGTTGCAATTGAATTGAAAACAACAGAATTCCATCCCAAAGACCTCGGTCAATTAGAATTCTATCTTGAAGCGCTAGATCAAGAAGAGAAACGACACAATGAGAATCCCTCTATTGGCATCCTGCTATGTAAGGAAGCAGATATGGAGGTCGTTCGTTTTGCGTTAAATAGAAGCATGTCTCCTACGATGGTAACTCAATATAAAGAACAATTGCAAGTAGGTGGAGTCATCCAACGAAGTTTGGTTGAGTTTTGCAGGTTCTTAAACAATGGGACCAAGTAATTATCTCTTGATTAGGAAAATACACATGAAATGAAGACCATTATTACTTTTTTGAAGAATTGGACGTTGCCCAGCGCGATTGTGTCGGGCACGGTCATCTATCTGATATTCTACTGGATTCGGGCCCTTGACCCGGTGAGCGAGGTGATGGAGCCTATATTCGACACCATCCTGCCGTTGTTCATGAGCCTGATTCTGTTCACGACGTTCCTGAGGGTGGATTTTCACAAGATGCGTCCGTCAATGTGGCACCTGTGGGTATCGGTGTTCCAAGTGCTGTTTGTCGTGCTGCTCGTGGGGCTGATACTGGGCTTTGAGATGAAGGGTAAGGACCTCATTCTGATGGAGGGTATCCTGACGTGCGTCATCTGCCCCGGTGCCAGTGCCGCTCCCGTGGTGACGGGCAAACTGGGCGGTGACCTGGAGACGATGACGAGCTATGTGTTCCTCTCTAATCTTGTCACCGTGGTGGCCGTTCCCGTGGTGTTCCCGCTCATTGACAAGGGGGTGGACATCAGCTTCTGGACTGCCTTCTGGATGATCATGTACAAGGTGTTCCTGGTGCTGGTGCTGCCGCTGATTGGTGCCTATCTGGTGAAGCATTACCTCCCGCGCGTGCAGCAGCGGCTGGTGGCCATCCAGGACCTGTCGTTCTACATGTGGGGCATCTCGCTGACCATCGTCACTGGCTGCACGGTCAAGAACATCATCAATAGCGGTGCTCCCGTGGTGTTCCTCGTTACCATCGCACTGGTGTCGCTGCTGATCTGCCTGGCGCAGTTTGCCGTGGGCAGGTACATCGGGCACTTCTTCGGCACCGTCATCGAGAGCGGCCAGGGCCTGGGGCAAAAGAATACGGCCTTTGCCGTGTGGATTGCCTATACCTACCTAAGTCCCCTGTCGGTGGCTGGCCCGGGGTGCTACATCCTGTGGCAGAATGCCATCAACAGCCTGGAAATATGGCACCACCGAAAAGTTACTGAACGACAACAACTGAGAAAAGGAAGACAATAAAGATAGCTTTTTTGTTTCTTAAAAAAGGAAGACAATAAGGACAATAAAGGACAATAGCATCCGCGTTCTTGGTTTTTTAAAAGACAACACGGAGAAGCATTTAGCTTTTTGTTATTGAGTCATGAAGAAATTGATTAATCCATACCTCGACAAGGAGGGTTACAACTGCTTTGGGTGCGCCCCGACGAACCCGATCGGCTTGCATCTGGAGTTCTGGGAGGACGGTGAGGACATCGTCGCCACATGGAGCCCCAACGTGAACTACGATGGCTGGGTGGAGACCCTGCACGGCGGCATCATCAGCACACTCATCGACGAGATAGCTAACTGGGTGCTCTCGCGCCGCTTGCAAGCCGCTGGAGTGACCACCAAGCTGGAAGTGAAATTTCGCCGTCCTGTCTCGACGCGTGAGCCGCAGATCACCCTGCGGGGACGGCTGACGGGCAACGTGCGCAACTACTATAGCGTCCACGTCACGCTGCACGACAGCGAGGGTCGCCTGTGTGACGAGGGCGACGTGACGTACTGCATGTTTGACCAGGAACGCTCCCGCCAGATGGGTTTCACCGCCTGCCTTACCGAGGAGGAGTTAGGAGTTAGGGGTTAGGAGTTATAACTACAAAACATAATATGGGGAACGAATTGAGCATTGGTATGGCTTTTTCGGGTGGTGGTTACAGGGCCGCGACCTATGACTTGGGCACGTTATCTTTCCTGAACCACATCCGCCTGGAGGACGGTCGCACACTGCTGGAGTGTGTGAAGGTGCTTACCTCGGTGTCGGGTGGCAGCATTCCCGCGTTGAAGTATATGCTCGCGTGTGCCCAGGGTCAGCCCATCGACGAGATGATTCAGGAGCTGTTCAACTTCTTGTGCAACGGCGACCTGATGTCTCCCGCCCTGCAAAGCATCCGCGAGGAGAAGGACAACCGTGACGCATCGAGCATCAAGATCATGGCCGAGGTGTATGATCAATGCCTGTTTAAAGGTGCGACGATGGGTGACCTGATCGACAACATCGACCGGATTCCAGTCAAGGACTATACGGCACTGGCCACCGACTTTGACCACTCGTTGCCGTTCCGCTTTCGCATTACGAGTGGGCAGTCGAGCACCGGCGAGAAGCTGCGATATGGCGTGTTTGGCAACAAGTACAATGCCATCGGGCGCAGCGTGGTGCCCCACATCACGCTGGGCGAGGCCATGGCATGCACATCGTGCTTTCCCAGCGGCTTTGAGCCCATGATGTTTCCCGATGACTTCCAGGTAGCTCAAATGCCCGATGTTGCCGCTGTCATCCACAACCGATTTGCCATCATGGACGGCGGCATCGTCGATAATCAGGGCATTGACCCCATCCTGCTGGCCGAGACCCGCATGTCCAATTACCGCGCCGACAAGACGCGCACCGACAAGTCACTGGACCTGCTCATCATCAGTGACGTTGCCGACAGTGAAATCGATGAATGCTATACCCCCTGTGAGCAACTGGTGCCCAAGTGGCTGGGGCACTTGACCATCGGCCGATTGCGCAATTACGGTGTAATCAGCGAGGCGGTTTCAATAGGGTTATTCATTGCAGCACTGCTCACTGGCAACAGTTTCCTGCTGGGAGTGATGACGGTCGTCCTGGCCATCGTCACCGTGTTGAACATTATTGGCGCCACGTTGAAGAACAAGCTGTTTGGCGCCATCGAGAAAACCTTTGTGGGCAATAGGGCAAGATTCCTCAGCCACCTGAAGTTTTCCTCGGCCGAGGCGATGCTGATGAACCGCGCCAAGTCGCTCATCACGCTGGCCAGCGATGTTTTCCTGAACCGCCTGCGCCGGATGAACTACAACACCCTGTACAGCGACAGTGCATGGCAGAACCGCATCATCACCAGCAACATCCATGAACTGTGGGAGCAACAACGCAGTCAGGAAGACCCGCAGGCCGCAGAACTAGTTCCCAGCGATGCCATCAAGCAGACCAGCCGCCTAGCGGCCAGCATGGGCACAACGCTGTGGTTCACGCCCCATGACCAGGCAGCCGGCATGCCCCAGGCGTTACTCGCCTCAGGCCAATACCACATGTGCCGCCGCCTGCTCACCTACATCCAGCACATCGAGGAAGATGGCACCAACACCACCGAGGCCCACAGCCTGCTCATCGCCTGCAAGGGGCAGATTCAGGAGGCGTGGCAACGCTTCCAGCGTGACCCGCTGTGGATGGTCCCCAAGGTGTGAGCAGCCTTCCTCCCCTCCCCTGGCGTGTCATGCAATTATGAAAGAGATGCGAGTTATCGATTTCTCGAGTTATCGAATTATTATTTTTTTCAGACATTTAAATTGAGAGTCCACTTTAAAAAGTGGACTCTCAATTATGGAGTCTTAAACGGTTACTGCTTGGGAGTCATTACAAATTCCATCTTGCTGCCCTGGTTGCAAAGCTGGCGGGCAAAAGCGGCAATCGTCTCGGGCGTCTGGGCCTTGACCAGCTGCTCATAGCCGGTGTATTGGTCAATACCGCGCTCGACATACCTGCTAATGGTGTTCATCCAATACTGATTCTCCTTGATTGCAGACTGGAAATCCTTAAGCAGTTCACTCTTGAATCCGTTGAGTGCCTCGGCATTGACATTCTTGCCCAAATCGGCCAGTGATTCTTCCAGGATTTGCTGGGTCTGCTGGGTGAACTCAGGCTTCACAGGGCAGTCAGCAACCACAGCGGTCATGGGGCTGTCGCCATTGAGCGTTGAGAAACCTGAAGCGTGGGTAGTGTAAGCCGCACCAGCATCTTCACGAACCTTCTGCAAAATGACCTGATTAAGCAGTTTGCCCAACAGTTGAGCCTTGACAGCATTCTCGATGGTATAAGGCATCTTGGTGTCATACCAGATGGTTTGGATGCTCGTTTTGGGCGTTTCCATCGGGCGGGCGAAGCTCACGGTATTCCTACCCTGCGGGCGAGAATCCACGTTCACCCAATTGGCTTTCACACCCCGCTTGGCGGGCAGTGTGGCAATGTACTGCTCGATGAGCGGACGGATGGCAGCTTCGTCGATGTTGCCGACGAAATAGAAGGTATAGCCTGCCGCATTGGCCATTCGTTCCCTGGCTATCTCCATGATGCGGTCAAGGTTGATGAACTTGACGTCCCCAGCAGTGAAGGGCTTGTTACGCCAACTGCGGTTGTTCAGCTCATATTGAATGGTGTCGTTCAAGACATTCTCGGGCGCCAGCTGCTTGTTCTTGAGATTTGACTCGAGGGCATACTTCAACTGGTTGAAGATTTCCTCGTCCTTGCGCAAGTCGGTGAAGGTGAGATAGGTGAGTTGGAACAACGTCTCCAAGTCCTTGACAGTCGAGGAACCGTTTACATTGTCAAAGTAAGTGTCCATACTTGCTGCAAGATTCACATGCTTGCCAGCGAGGGCTTTCTTGAGTTCGCTACGAGTAAACTCGCCCAAGGCGCTGGTCATTGTCACAACGCTATACAGCTGCAGGTTGGCATAATCCTTCTCGCCATAGAGCGAGCTGCCACCGCGTTGCCATGCATTCATCATAATCTCATCGTCCTTGAAGTCGGTCTTCTTGAGGACGACATGCGCGCCGTTGCTCAGCTCAAGTTCCTTGTAACCCATCTTGTCATTGACCATCTCCTTGACAATCTTGCCGGGCTTGGGCAAGGATGCAATGAGGGGCTCCTGCTTCACGTCATCGACATAGGCCTCGACGGGTGCCGACACCGCCGCATCAAAGGCAGCCTTCATGCTGGCCTGGGTGGGATAGGTTGCGCCATCTTTTTCGGTAAGATAGTCCATCACCACGAGGTTGTAGCCCGACATGTCGATATACTGTTTAAGATGCTGGTTGATGAAGTCAGCGGGGAGATTGGGGAGAATCATGCTCACCCACTGATAGGTCTGCTCAATCGAGGGGATAGGCTCGTTTTCCAAGAAGTGCTCGCAATACATATCGGCAAGGTCACTGTTGGAAATCGTGTTGCGCTCGTTGTATTGCTTTTCAATCATGCTCATATACATCTCCCGTGCACGGGCATACTCGGTATCGGTGAAACCGAACTCCCGGGCACGCTTGGCCTCGGTGAGCAAGGTCTGCAAGGTGGCTTCGCTCTTTCCTTCCTTGGGATAGCTAAAGAAGATGAGGGCATCCTTGGTATTGGCACTCAAGAAACCATTGTTTGCAACCCTGGTGTAGATAAAGGGACAATTGGGGTCCAGTGACAGCTCCTGCAGGCGCTGCTCGAATAAGATAGTCACTATGGTGGAGGCATAATCGGCAATCCAATAGTCCAACGTAGTTTTGGCCTCACGAGGAGTGCGGTTGCGCTTGAACATCACATACATGGTCTCGCCAGGCAGTTCCTTGTCCTTGTCGATGACAAAGATGGGCTGCTCGTTGTCGGGCACAGGATAGTCCTCGACTGGGGCGGCATCGGCTGCAGGGGCCGGGATATCCTTGAACATCTCACGTATCTTGGCCTGGGTGTATTCCACGTCCACATCACCCACGATGACCAGTGCCTGGTTGTCGGGGCGGTACCACTTGTGGTAGTAGTCGCGCAGCACCTGATAGGGGAAATTGTCCACAATTTCCATCAGGCCGATAATCTGGCGCTGGCCATACTTGGAGCCAGGGAAGATGTTGGCCATCTGCCGCGTGTTCATGCGCTTGGCAGGGTCGGTCGTCTGACGCCACTCCTGATGGATGACTCCGCGCTCCTCGTCGATGTCCTTGTCGGTAAGCAACAGTCCGTTGCTCCAGTCCTTGAGAATGAGCAGGCAAGAGTCAAGGGCGCTCTGGCGGGTGCTGGGCACGTTGCACACGTTATAGATGGTGCGTGTGAAACTGGTGCCAGCATTCACGTCGCCACCAAAGCTAAGTCCCAGTGAGCGGGTGAAGTCGATAATACCATTCCCCTTAAAGTGGTCACTGCCATTGAAGGCCATGTGTTCCAGGAAGTGGGCTAAGCCCTGCTGGTTGTCGTCCTCCTGCATGGTGCCCACACGCTGCACGATGTAGAAGTTGACTTTGTGCTCGGGATAGTC
>Ga0247611_10009530_pt1 | contig 11648 bp, 14 predicted proteins | sample 177DNAGHGhighgp2_FD_192422 | JGI IMG/M metagenome (GOLD analysis project Ga0247611, IMG submission 192422) | Sheep rumen microbial communities from Palmerston North, Manawatu-Wanganui, New Zealand - 1770 DNA GHGhigh gp2 | ecosystem: Host-associated > Mammals > Digestive system > Stomach > Rumen... | reverse complement strand
GCCGGTAAAGGATAAAACTTTTTGCTCTGATCTGCTCCCAGCGAAAAGCAAAGGGCACAAATTTTTTACAATTTATTTTTGCCCGATTTTCCAAAAAACCCATGTGAGTACAATCAGAAAAATGAAGGACTCGCCCTACGGTCTTTTTAATTTTGATTTCAATTTTTCGCAATGTGGGGGCTATGCGTTCTCTTGTTTTCTCTCTCAAAAGTTCTGCTGCCTTCCTGTCCGATCTGTTCCGGCAGCAGCTCTTTTATTTTGGTTTGAGCTGCTGCCTTTGCATAACAAGTTATACTTTTTTCTGTCTGATCTGCTTCAGATTTCTTTCAGTTTCTCCGGCAAAAAGTTTTATTTCCTGGCAAACGTTCAAGTTATTTTTCCCTTTGTGATCTGCCCGGCTATGTCTCCCAATATCTCCGCCACAAGTTCGGTGTAGTCCTTCGCTGCGTTGCTCTTGGGTGCATAATCAAATATGCTCTTGCCGGTTGTGGCTGCTTCCTTTACCGCCACACATTCCCGGATAGAAGTTTTATAAACCTTTGCCCCTATAAGCTGGGCTGCGGCTTCAAGTGATGCTTTCATGTCCCGGCTTATTCTGTTGTTTGCATATCTTGTTATACATAAGCCGTATATCTTTAAGCCCTTGTTGTACTCCTTCAAGCTCTCTGTTTCTTCTCTGATCTCCTTTAAAGCCGATAAAGAATAAAGGTCTGCTTGTGTTGGTATTATTAGTCCGTCAGCCGTTACCATAGCTGCGGCGGTCAATGCGTTAAAGCCCGGTGCGGTGTCTATGATAATATAGTCATATCCTTTAACGGCTTTCAGCTTCTCTTTAAGGATAAAGGGCGTTGCTATTTTCTTGTCAACTGTGTAAAGAAGCTCCGAAGCTGCTATAATATCCCCTTGCGGTGTTTTCTGTATAAGCTCCGCCACTTTCTCAAAGTCTCCCATAAGCAAATTATAAACGCCCTTTGCTTCGGTGTTTGCTTGCATTGTTAAAGATAAATTCCTTTGGGCGTCAAGGTCTATCAAAAGCACTTTATAGCCATTAAGGATAAAACCCCCAGCCAATGCCCGGGCGGTTTCTGTTTTAGCCGTGCCGCCCTTCCTGTTTGTAATTGTGACGATTTTCATTATTTGCCCCCTTCCAGCAGTTCGTTTATTTTTGCTATGTCAGTTTCAAGCTCCGTTATTTGGTTTTGTGTCCGCTCCTTTGTCAGCTGCAAGCACTTGTTAAGATTTGCTTGTTTTTCCTCGGTGTCCGCCCGGTAAAATATGCAATAGTCTTTAAGGGATATAGCCCCATAAGGTCGGCTTGTTTTTGCGTATGGTCTTAGGTAGTCCAACAACTCCCCGGCGGTGTCTCCGTCCTTTATGATTGTAAGCCCGGTTAAGTCTATTTCGTGCTTGAAATAGTCAAGTCTTGCCTTTTCCTCAAAGTCCATATTATGCCCCCTTTATGATCTTTCCGTTAACCTCTGCAAAGGTTGCTTCTTTTTCTTCCAGTATGCCGTTTATTTCGTCTTGTAAAAATCTATCTTCTATGGTGTATTCTTCCATTTTTCCCCGGTAAAGCACTTTAAGGCGGTTCGGTTGCGGTTCTCTTTGTTTCTGTCCTTCCATCGTTTGCCCCTCTTCCCATAACTTAGCGAATAGCTTTTGATGCTCTTTTCTTTCTTCCTCTGTCAGATCTCGCCCCCGGTCTGTCGGGTTATTCCAGCTTATAAGCTCGTCAAGTTCATTAAGCCTTTTTAGTTCTTGCTCTGTCACGTTCTGCCCCCTTCCCTATCTCTCGTTGCAATACATAATCATTGTGTTATTTGCATCTACTCCCGGCACGCTCTCGGAAAAGTGGGCTTCTATGTATATGTCGCTTTCCAGGTTGTAGGCTGCCTTATATCTCGCCAAAATATGCCCCTCGCCTTCTTGTAAGTCCTGGTTGTTTGCTGCGGTGTCCTCTTCGTCTATCTCTCCATAATCGCCCTTAAAGAAGCGTGTTATACACTCCATAATATATTTGTAAGTGTCAGGGCTTCCCTTGCACGCTTCAAAAATGCTGCTTGTTTGCAAAAGCTCTTGTTGTCTTATGTCTTTAAGTGTCATGCTGCTTGCTCCTTCCTTTAATGGTCTAAATAATAGTCTTTTGCTTCCTTTGCGGTCTTCTCGTCAAGCGTTCTGCAAAGTCTCCCCAGCAGCTCCGCCCTCTGCTCGTCCGTATAGCCTAAACTGTCAGCACACAAACAAACATAGCCCTTTATCACATCATTAAAAGCACTACTATTGAATAGTTCAAGCCTTGTCAGCTCGTCACACTCCGCCAAAAAGCTATTAGCCTTTATTTTGCGTTTCATATCCTCTTTAACTTCCTTCGGTGCGTCCGGGTATTGCTTCAAATATTCTGTGTAGCTTTCTGCGGTGATCTGATAGCCGCTTCGCCCCTTCGGTGCTTCCCCTTTGTAAGTCTCCATTGTTCTTGTTCTCCCTTCTGCTTGCTCCCGGTATGCTTTGGCAAGCACTCGCCAATATTCCCGGTGTAGTTCGTCAAGCTCTGTCAAAAGCTCTTCTACTCGTTGCCATGTGATGCCCATTTAGCCCCCTTTTCTCTTGCCGGCTATGCAAATAGCCTTTAAGGATAAAAGCCGCCCTTCTCGGTCAAATTTGAGAAGGTGGCAAGCGTCCGGCTTTCGTCCTCTTCGGCGTCCTGGGTGTTAGCTCTCGCCCTTCTCCTTCGCTTCTTCTTGTGTTGCTGCCTTGTTGCCCTCTATGATCTCTTGCAAAAGTCCGCTTGCCTTTGTCTGATAGTCTATTATCATATTAGCAAGCGTGTTTATGCCGTCACGCTCTAGTAAAGCTTCTATTGCTGCATCTCTGTCCCTTGCCGTTCTGCAGGTCTTGTTTGTGATCTCCACCGCTAAAAAACTGATTTTGTCTAATGCGTCCTGGGTGTCTTCTGCGTGTCTTATGGTTTCATAATTCGTCATTGTTCGTCAGCTCCTTTTCTTCTTGTAAAGTCTGCCGCCTTATGTTATAATGCACTTGTGGGCGGCGTGTGCGTGCTTGTTCGTTGTGGCGTGTCTGCCGTCTGTGTTGTTTTGCGGTGCTTCTTTTCGCTTGCCGGCTTGGAAGCTCCGCTTTTTTGTTCCTGGGTATAGTTCCCCCAGCGTCTATTATATGTTTTTCTGCTCATAGTGTCAATATTTTTTTCGTCTTTCTTCGCCTAACTTCTTCTTGTTCTAATCTTGAATTGTGTCTCTGTTTCGCACAATTTCAACCTGTCATTTTTTCGCATTTTTAACATCGAAAGCCCATAAACGCCCTATTTTCAAGGCTTTTCAGCGTTAAAAAGGATCCCGAGCCCCTTTTGTATTATTTCGCTAAATTAACGTTTAGCGAAATAATACGCCTACAATTTACAAACAATTTGTGATATGTGTTATGGGTTACAATATAGGTGTATTGTTTCTTGTATATCATATATTGTATATCTGTTTTTGTAACACATATTTTGTAACACATAAATTGTATATTGTATATTGCTATACGCCTTTATTTTTCGGGCGTTCTCGCTCCTGGGATAGACTAACAAAAGCATATAATATTATAGTTTACTATTATATTATGGTTATGCTTTTGTAAGTCTCCGGCGTGTGATCTGATCTTTAGCCGGTATAAAGAAGGCTGCAAGCTCTCCGGCGGTCTGTGTAACATTTCCCGGCGTTATGTTGGCAAGTGTTACGCTTTCCAGGTAAAGCAGCCGATAAAAAACGGCAAGGGCTTTATTTGGTTTCGCCCTTGCCTTGCTCTACAACTTCATATTTTGCCCATATTTCGATTTTTGTCCTTTAGGTATAGATTTATACTACCTTTTAATTTTAAGGGCGTTTATGGGCGTTTTGGTGCGTCAGTTTCTCCGAAGGATAGAAAAGAAGCTTTGGAAGTCTCCGGCAGCGTTTTATATATTCTATGTCCCCTGGCTTCCATTTTCTTTAAAGCCGTTTCATGATCTGCCCGGGCTTGTGCGTCAAGCTTATTTTCTTTTAGGCTGCCTTTTAGCAAGTCCATGTAGCCGGTTAGCTCCGTCAAGATAAATTCCCCCGGCAGCTCTTCCAGCGTTTGCAATTTCCCCAGCCCTTGCCGCCACACGTTCTTTAAAATCCTTGTAACCTGGTTATAATATGCTTTATCGTTCAAACATACGCACATCACTCCTAAAGCCTTTAAGAATAGGCCTGTTGTGTCGTCTGCGGTGTAAAGCTGCTCTATGATCTCCGCTTTAGTCCTGGCTATATATCTTTCTTGCTCTTCGGATAGACTAAAAATGTTTCTTGGTGCATCTGCTGCCCCCGGTGCGTTTCCTGGCTCTTCCTTTGCCGGCTCTTTGGTCTCTTCCTGGTGCTGCTCGGGTGTCTGATCTGCTGCCCCCGGTGCGTCCCATAGTTTCTTTAAGATAGATAAATCAACTTTGTTTTCTCCATTTACCATTTATGCCCCCTTTGCTTCTCCAGCTTGGAAGGTTGCCCACTCTCCGAAGTTTCCCCGAAGCTCTCGGCGGTCTCCGTTTCGAGTGTGATCTCTGTAAAAGTGTTATATTTGGGATAATACCAAATATTTTGTGTTGATTTATAGCCGTTTCGGTTTTTGAGTATTTTTATTTCGATCTCCTGGGCTTCCCCCTTCGCTCCGGCTCTGTTGTTCTCGTTTGTCAGCTTTCTTATTCTTGCTATATGCTGCGTTGTGCTTTCGGTCACTTCTTCCCCTCTACCGTTCTTTTGGGTTTGGTAGTCCATGCCCTTATATTGCAAGCCTATTAAAACGTCCGAAGAGTATTCAATAGCCCCACTTTCTTTAAAGCTCGAATAACTTACCGGCTCGGTGTAGTTCTCACGATTAAAGCTGCTAATAGCAATTATTTTTAGTTTTTCATCTCTTGCAAGCCGTTTAAGAGATACAATGTTTTTGTCTGTGATCTGCTTATCTGTCTTGCCGTTATCGTCCTTCGAAGGTGCTATAATTTGCAAATAGTCCAATACTACAATAGGCTTTTTGTTATGCTCCTTTATATGCTCCCTTACTGTTTGGGCTATGCGTTCAACTGTTATGTCCCCTACGCCCTCTTGCATATAAATATTATTAGCATAGCTTGCATAATGGGTTATTGCTTCGGCTATTAGTTCTTGCTCGTCCTTTGTGTAGGCTTTCGCTAATCTGCCGTTCATTATATGCCTTACGTCTTTTGCATTCTTCCTGTTTCCTGTCTTGTCAGATAGCAAGAAGGTTTCCCGGCTTATGCTCTTTGCCATAAGTTCAAGCCTGGGCATTTCCATGCTAAAAAATAGTATGTCTTCCCCAGCTTGTGCCATTTGGTCGCATATCTGCAAAACAAAAGAAGTCTTGCCCAATGATGATATAGCCCCGATAGAGTAAAGCCCCTCATATAGTCCACCGTCTAAAGCTTTATCTAAACAATGGAAGCCGGTCTTTGTTTCGGGCGTGCTGGCAAAGTCCGTTATATGCCCCATAAATTCGTTTATATACTCGGCGTTGCTTCTCTTGCCGTTCTGCATCTGCTTTAAGGCTTCTTGCTCTGCCTTCTGCTCTTGCTCCGTCAAGCTCTCGTCCTTCGCTGCCTTCTGTCTCTCCAGCTCTTCCACTTCCCCGGTGATCTCCTTCACTCTCTTTGTCAGCCCTTCCCGGTCTGCTATTAGTCTTTCGTTTGCGTCCTTGTAGTCTCCGTTTATGTCTCGCCTATAAAAAGGAAGGTGCAAGGCTTCAAGCCCTTTTGCAAGCTCGTCTTGTGCCTTCTGTCCTGGCTCGTCATTGTCAAGGCATATTATAAGCGGCTTTCCTGGTCTCCGTTCTTCTGCTTCCCTTAAAAACTGTTTTATGTTTGCTATGCTCCCCAGCCCACACGCAAGCCCCCCTACTTCCATAATAGATAAAGCGTCTATTTCGCCCTCGACTATAAAAATAGGCTGCTCCGGGTGGTTTAAAGCTTTTCGGTAAAATATCCAGGTTGCCCCCTCTTTGCCCTTTACTTTCTGCTTTTTAAAGCCTTCTTGCTCCGGCGTCAGCTTCTCCCGGGTGTCTCTTGCAAGGTAACTAAACGCCGATATAGGTATAATAAGTCTTGGGCTTGCCGGTGCTTTGGGTGCTTTCGGGTGTCTCCACTCTTGCACATAGCCCAAAGAAAAGCGTTTTATAATTGCTTCGGATAGTCCCCGGCGTTGTGGGTAGTCTGTTTCTTGTATATGCTCGGCAGCAGCATTTATAAAGTCTGTAAAGTTTATTTCCGGCTCTTGCTCCGGCTCTGCCTTCGGTGTCGGTCTCGCCGGCGTTCTTGGTTGTGCCGGCTCGCCCTGATCTGCTCCCCCTGGGTAGCTTACCCCATACATAGCACATAGCTCTTTTACGGCGGTCTTTTCGTCCGTTCCGTTCACTTGCTTGTATAGGTCTGTAATATCTCCCCCAGCTCCACAACTAAAGCATTTAAAGCTTTGCTTCCTTACATACACGCTAAAAGCTCCGCTTTTGTTCTTCCCTGTGCCGCTTGCACATAGTGGGCAAACGTACTTATTAGCCCCCTTGCTCTTGTCTGTGATATTGTTCACATAGTCCACTAAATAGGGTTTTAGGTTTTCCCTGGCTTCCTGGTATGCTTCTAAATAGTCCATTATCTCCCTTGCTCCTTCTGTCAGCCTTTAAAGGTGAGTTATTCCCGGCAGCAGCTCCCCTTTTTTATGATCTCCGAAAAAGTCCGGCTTTCTTTCTCCTTCTCGGGTGATCTTGTCCGAAGTCTGCCCAACTTTTTACAACACCCCCCTAAAAAGTTCATAGTCAGTAAAATGAATGACTGCCCCCTACGGTCCGGGCGAGGTGTCATGCCATTTGCACAACGGGGGGCGTCTTGGGTTATATATACCGGCAAAAGCTCCGCCGCCGTATGCTTTCCCGGTGTTTTATAGCGTGCCTTTGTGCGTTCATATTTCGCCCATTTTGCCCCTTGTCTGCCTTTAAGGATAAATTGCACACTTACACAAATTAAAGCCGATTTTAGCCCTTTTTTATGCGTTTTTAGGGTAAATCTGTTATAAAATATAACAAAACAAAAGCGTTTAGCCCCTTTTTCCCTGGTTTCTTTTCCTTTTTGTGATCCTGTCAGCCCTTTTTATATAGGTCGGCAAAAGTCTTTCCAGGATCTCCGGCAGCAGCTCCCAGCGTGTCCGATCAATCCGGCACAAGCTGCCCGGTCTCGTCAAAGTGATAGCCTTCTCTGCAAGCTCCCCCCTTGTGCTTGCGGTGTCCTTCTGCCTTGTCCTTCTCATGCTGCTTGAAATGATCTTCTTTGCATAATGATATTAAGTTGTCCGGGTTTAATGTTATTTTAATATCCCATATATTGCCCGGCTGCAAGTGTTCCTTGTGGTGTACTTCTTCGGCTGGGCGTCCACATAATACGCATTTATAGCGGTCTCGCATCAAAACAAAAGTCCTTACCTTCTGCCACTCCTTCGAATTGTAAAATGATTTGCTAAATTCTCTGCTCATGATCTCCCCCAGCTCTGCCGGTAAAGGAAGGCTTGCTTTTAGTCTTCCCACTCCTTCCCGGATAGTTTGTCCGCTACGCTTTTTATAAGTCCTTCGGCTGCTGCCCTGGCTATGCTCTCTTGCTCGATCTGCAAAAGCACGCCTAAAAAAATATGCTCCGCTAATATTTTAACATAAGTGTCTTTATATCGGTCTAGGCTCTTGTGTACCTTTTCCAGCACTTGCCCCCAATATTCATTATCCGTCTTTTCATAGTCCGGCGGCGGCGTCAGCTCCGCTTTAAGTTTGTAAGCATCTGCCCAAAGATTAAATTCTATACTGTCCTTTTCTATCATTTCCCCAGCTTCTCCCCTCTGATCTGTCAGAAAAAGCCTACTTGTCAAATAATGTCCTGTGTGATAATATGCTTTTGGGCGGTCTTATAGCTTTTTTAGGGCTCTTTGTCCGTCCGTTCCCTTTGGGTGCTTGTGTCTGTGGAAGGGTGCAAGCACTCCTTTTTATTTTCTCCGGCTCTGTGGCTTCCATATAGCCCCATATAGCCGTTTTTGTTCCCTGGTTATAGTATTTTGCCTTTAAGGATATAAAAGCCTTGTTTTCGGCGTTCTGTTAGTTTCTTGTCATTCGTTTTGATAATTCCCGGGGCTTCCGATCTGATCTGCATCACGTCCAGGACCGCACAACGCCTTTTTGGGTGTCGGCGTTGTGCTTCCTTTAGTCCCTGGCTGCTCCCTGGTGATCTCTTATAAGCCTATAAATAAAGGGCGTGTGCTGCTGCCTTATTAAGCTTAATATAGCGGTTAGGTGGCGGCTCGTCAAGGTAGCCGCCTACCGCCTACAATGCTTATAATTGCTTATATAAGCATATACAAGTTTTTTCGAAGTCTCGCAAGCCCCTATTTTCAAGGCTTCAAGGCACTTTTTAAAGGGTTTTCGAATTAACCAAATGTACAGTTCGAATTAACCAAATGTACAGTTCGAATTAACCAAATGTACAGTTCGAATTAACCAAATGTACAGTTCCCATTTTTTCAAAACTGATCTTTTAAGCCTATTAAAACCTTTGTATATACGTGCGTTTTCCCTTCGGATATTATTTTATAGTCCGCTATGCTTCCTTCGTTCTTCCAGCTCGTCAATATTTTTTCTATTGTGGCTATTCGCTTTTTCTTCATAACGGCGTTGTTTATTGTTATGTCGCACTCTTTAAAGATAGTTTCAAAAAGTATGCTTCTGTCTCCTGGCTTCAAAAGGTCTGTGTTTGTCTTCGGCTTTCGGTTTTCTCTCCGGGCTTTTCCTCTCTCGGCTGCTTCGGCGTTCCCTTGCTTTGTCTTCATAACTTCAATACGCCTTGCAAGGTAATGTGTTAAAGCTATGTTGTCTTCTGTGGCGGATATATTGCCCTCTTTTGCTTCTTCCGGCTCTTCGTCCTTCTTGTATGGTGCTGCAAGTATATTGTTTTCAATGTCTGTTATTTGGTTTTTCCAGCCGCTATAACGATAAACAACCGGCAGCGTATGCACTTTTATTTCTGTCCCTTCCGTTCCGCTTTTGGTCTTGTATGTTCCCAGGTCATAAGATAGCATTGTAAGTTCAAAGTGTTTGCTTGCTATGATCTCTTTGTCTTCCTTGCTCTTGCCCTTTGCATCTATCAAGTTGTTTTCGATCTCGTTTGAGAAGTCAAGATATAATATCCTTGCACGCCACTTTTCGAGTGATAATAGTATTTTGTCCCGCATGGGCGTCCTTAATCTTATATTGTCGGCTTTCGCTTGCTTGGTGCTGGCTTCTGCTCCTGTCATTGTGGCGTGTATCTGCTCCGGCGTTATAGTCATATTCCCTAAAAGGTTTAATGTTCCTACGGCACTTAATACATCTATGTCAAACTCTCCCAGCTTTCGAAGTCTCTCCGGCAGCTCTTCCCCGGTTACCGATCTTAAAGCCGCATAAGAAGTAATAGGCACGCCCCTTTTCTTGTCCTTCGCAACGTCCAAAGGGTAAAAATAATCTGTTACAAGCATAAAGGTCTGTCCTGTGGCTCTGTCCTTCTTCAAAAACTCTGAATTGATCTCTTTCAGCTTTTGGAATAAAAGAGAAGTTGGCACTTTCAGCTTTACCGGGTGTGCTTGTAGTTCGGGTTTTCTTTCTATGATCTCCCTTTTGGTTTTCCTGGCTGCTGCCTTTGCCTTCTCTGCGTCAGCTTCCGCCCTTTTTACCCACTCTTTAGTTTTCTTTTCTATGTGCTTGTCAATAAACGCATACCACTCTTTAACGGCTATTAAAGCATCTTTGCCGCTTGCGTTTATGTATGCTTGCCGGTATTTTGTCAAGTCGGCGTCTATTGTTTCGGCTGCCTGGGTGTCTATGTCTTCATACTTCTTTTTTAGTCTCTTTGTTGTTTCCTCGTTCCTGGTGGCTGCTCCTATCTCTGCCGGAAAGTATCGCTCCATGACATAAAGCATTCCTGTTACTAACCTATTCCATGCAAAAACGCTATAATTTAAGCCGTTAAGGTAGGATAAAGCCGCCGCCTTTATTTTCTCTGTGTTCCCTTCGATCTCTGCCCAATAGGACCGCTTTGCTTTCTTTATAGCTGCATTAAATAGCTTTTGATAAGCTGTTTTTTTCTCCGGGTTTTCGATCTCTTCCCCCTGGGCGTTCGTTTCGTGTATGTCCTGGTATGCCTTTTCTATTTCTGCTTGCTCTTCTTTTGGCAGCCGGGATAAATAAAAGTGGTCTTCTTGCTCCTGGGCTGGTGACACTTCCGCCCTATTAAGCAATTTATAAAAGTCTCCCCGATATTCTTCCTTCATTCGTTCTAATACTTGTTCGGGTGCGGTCTCTCCTGTCTTGTTTTTTCTTCCCATATTGTCAGCCCTCTTTCTTCTTCGAATATAACTTTTTATAATAGCCCTTTTCCGTTCCCTCTTTTATAAATCTTTCCAGCTCTTCGCCTTCAAAGTAAAACTTGCCGGCACGCCTAACAACTTTTATCTGATCTGCCAAAACATAATTTTGCATTGTCCGGGTTGTTACGCTTAAAATCTTTGCTGCTTCCCCCGATTTATAAAGCCTGTTTTCTATCTTCATTTAGTCCCCTTCCTTTCTTCTTCTGCTAAACACTTTTCGAAAAATCTATTGCATATTGCGTTCACACTCTCCCCGGTTTCTTCGGATAGCTTCTTTAAGTCTTGGAAGGTGGAAGCCTTTAAAAGAAGTTGTAGCCTTTGGCTCTTTGGCTCTTCTGTCAAAATATATCCCTTTGGCACTTCGAAATTTTGCACGCCCTCGGCTTGTTCTTCTGTCCTGGCTATGATGCTTTTTAGCAAATTTATTTCTTGCTCTTCAAGTTCTATTTTCATTTCTTCGCCCTTCTTTCTGCTAGGTAGTTTTCAAAGATAGAATTGCAAAGTTCATTAAAACTTTTGCCCTCTTCCTCGGCTGTTTCTCGCAAGCCTTTAAGGGTGGAAGGTCTAAATAATATACTTGTCCTTTCGCTCTTGCTCTCCTTCTTCAGCACATAGCCGGGCGGTATGATCTGCCCTTCTTGTTCTGCTGCCCCCTGTTTCTTTTTTGCCGGCTTCTGTTTCTTCGGTGTCTCTTTTTTCTCTCCCTGGGCTTCCTCTCCGGCTGCAAACATAGCCGCTAAATTTTCAGTAATAGCACTTTTTGTAAAGTCCTTTTTCCCCATTTCGTCACGCTCCTTTTTTGTAAAATTTGGTAATAGCAAGCATTGCAATTTAAATGAAAATTGCGGTTAGCAAGCATGACTTTTGTGTACACACTCCGCATAGCAAGCTCTGCTTTTGTTTCCACAAAATCGGGATAGCAAGCATGTCATGTGTCATGACACTTGCTATTTTTTTGAGGGTTTCCCCTCGCCCCTTTTGGTCTGCTCCGCCGTTCTTTTTCTTCCTGGCTTGTTCTCTTTCTTTCTCCGTTTTTGTCTCTCGTTCTCGTCCGATCTTTGCCAAACTTTGCCGGTAAAGGATAAAACTTTTTGCTCTGATCTGCTCCCAGCGAAAAGCAAAGGGCACAAATTTTTTACAATTTATTTTTGCCCGATTTTCCAAAAAACCCATGTGAGTACAATCAGAAAAATGAAG
>Ga0247611_10009529_pt1 | contig 11649 bp, 9 predicted proteins | sample 177DNAGHGhighgp2_FD_192422 | JGI IMG/M metagenome (GOLD analysis project Ga0247611, IMG submission 192422) | Sheep rumen microbial communities from Palmerston North, Manawatu-Wanganui, New Zealand - 1770 DNA GHGhigh gp2 | ecosystem: Host-associated > Mammals > Digestive system > Stomach > Rumen ... | reverse complement strand
CTCATTTCTAAGTCCCTTGTCCTGAATACGTTGCTGGCATTTCGGACAGACCTGCCAGTTGTCGTTGAAGGCCTCGTCGCCGCCGATGTGGATGAGCGGGTAGGGGAAGAGCTCGGCCACTTCGGTGAGGACATTCTTGTAGAAAGTGAGCACGCCGTCGTTGCCGGCGCACATGATGGCTTTGGGCGGCCAGTAGGGACCCACGGCCACGGTGTAGGGGTAGTTGTCGCAGGCGTACTGCGGGTAGGCGGCGAGGATGGCGCTGCAGTGGCCGGGAATCTCGATTTCAGGGATGATGTCGATGTGGCGGGCGGCAGCGTATCGCACGATGTCGCGGATCTGCTCTTTGGTGTAGAAGCCGCCGTAGGTCATGGGCTCTTCGGGCATCACCGGGTGCAGCGTGTCCCAAGAAGTGCGTTCGGGACGCCACGCGCCCACGCGGGTGAGCTCAGGATATTGGTCGATCTGCACGCGCCAGCCGTGGTCGTCGGTGAGGTGCCAGTGGAACTTGTTGATCTTGAAGAAGGCCAACATGTCGATGTACTTCTTCACAAAGGCGGTATCGAAGAAGTGGCGCGACACGTCGAGGTGGGCGCCGCGGTAGGCGAAGCGCGGGTAGTCGGTGATTTGGCAGCATGGCACGGCGAAAGTCTTGTTGTCGGCCAGCTTGTCGGTGCCGGCGAGCTGCATCAGCGTCTGCATGGCGTAGAAGAGTCCGGCGGTGGTGTTGGCCTCCACGACAATCCGGTTGGATTTCACTTGCATCTTATAACCTTCATCGCCGATATCCTTGAGCTCTTTTTTGCCGATACTGAATAGAATGGAGTGCTTTTTCGCGCTCTCCGCGTCGCCGAGGTTGGGACGCAGCTTGAAGTAGCTCTCATAGAGGTCGCGGATCATTTTCGATGCTTCGGACGATTCGGCCCCGAGGTTGTCGAAGCAGAGCATCGTCTGGCTGTCAATAGTGAACTGTCCGCTTTTCGGGGTGACTTCCACGGGCTCGGGGATGACCACGATGGCTTTGGGTTTCTGGCAGCCGAACATCATAACGGCCGCGAGGATGATGGTCAAAAAGGTGATTTTTTTCATATTCGAGATTATTATTTTCTGAAAAATCCTGTGCGGCAAAAATACATAATTTTCTTCTCAGATACTATTTTTCCGTTTCAAAACGGAGCAACCTGTATATTTTTGTATCTTTGCCGTCTAATTCGCTTGAAATGAACGACAAAAAACTCTGCCGCATCTGGATTGAGCCGATGTCGCGGGAGGAATTCTTGGGCAAGGAGAAACCCCTCACCATCAGCTACAGCATCCAGTCCGCTCCTATAGGGCGCGTGCTGATTGCCTCAACGCCCAAGGGTATTTGTTTCTTGATGCCCGCCGCTATGAAGTGGGAACCCGAAGCAACGCTGAAGCGGCATTTTCCCAAGGCGCGTTTCCGCAACCGTACCGTCGCTTTGCACAAGAAAGCCCTTTTGCTGCTCCGTCGTCGCGATGACAAGGTGCCGAGTCTTTGCCTGCACCTGTATGGCACACCGTTCCAACTTGAGGTGTGGCGCGATTTGCTCACGATCCCCAACGGCATGGTGACCACCTACCGGCACATCGCCGAACGGATTAGCCGACCCAAGGCGGCGCGGCCGGTGGGACAGGCGGTGGGTGCTAATCCCGTGATGTGTGTCGTACCCTGTCATCGCGTGGTCTGCACCAATGGTACTCTCGGCGGCTACCGTTGGGGTGTCTCCCGTAAAATCAAACTGCTGAATATGGAGGCGCAGTCCAACGCCAAGGCGGAAGGTCTCCAAAGTTGGGAACCGACGCTGTTTTGACTTGGGACTTGAGACTTGAGACTTGGGACTTGAGACTTGAGACTTGAGACTTGAGACTTGGGACTTGAGACTTGGGACTTGAGACTTAAGACTTAGACTATGACTTAGGCTGTTGGAGGTGTCTAAATCATTAGGAATCAACAATGTTTGTGAGGAATGCGCCGCTGGCGATGCCGTCGGAGAGCCAAAGCCCTTGCGGAGTGAGCCGAAGTCGATTCTCCTCCAGGCGATAGAGTTTGTTTTCCACTTCCGTTTTGAAATACCGCTGGAAAGAAGCAGTTCTTTCGAGACCGAAAAGTTCTTCCATCTCGCGCAAGTTTATGCCATTGTGCGTGCGTAACCCCAAGAGTACAAACTCGTTGTATTGGTCGATGCCAGTAAGGGTTTCGTGCTCGAAACAGGTTTTCTCTTCTTCTATTTGAGTGTAATAGGCCGATAGGGTGGGGGCGTTCCAGGAACGGTGCCGTCCGTCATAGGAGTGTGCAGCAGGCCCCAGGCCGAGGTAGGGCACGCGATGCCAATAAGCGGAGTTATGTTTGGATTCATACCCCTTTATGGCAAAATTGGAGACTTCGTATTGATAGAACGGCGAGTTTACCACGGCCTCTGTCAATATATTGTATTGTATGGATGCCAAATCCTCATCGGGTTCCACGGTTTTGTGCTGATGGATGCGGCGGTAGAGTAAAGAATTCTCCTCAACCGTCAAGGCGTATGCGGAGAAATGTTTTATGGGCAAGTGGAACGCTGTTTCCAACTCTTTCTGCCACAATGTGTTGTTGCGCTCGTTCACGCCGTAGATGAGGTCGATGGAGATGTTCTCGAAACCAACAGCGTGGGCGTTTTCCACCGCCTGAATGGCCTCTTTTGCGGTGTGTTTCCGTCCTAAGAACTGTAGAATCTCATCGTGAAAAGACTGGATACCGATGCTTATTCTGTTGAATCCCAATGCTTTAAGGTTACGGCAGTAATCGGCTGTCAGCTGTTCGGGGTTTGCCTCGATGGTCATTTCTGCATTCTCTTCGATGGAAAAATGCTGCTTGATGGCGGTGGTAATTTGTTGTAATTGAGATATTTGCAATAAAGAAGGGGTGCCTCCTCCGAAATAGACGGTCTTTATGGTCCCGCCATTTGTTTCGCGGCTACGCAGCGCCATCTCCTTTGTCAAAAAGCGAACATACTTGTCCATATCCTTTTGATTCACAGTGGAATAGAATCCACAGTAAACGCACTTGGATTTACAGAACGGGATATGGAGGTAGAGGCCGGCCATAGTTTTTTGAAAGGGCAAAAGTATAATTATTTTCAATATGCAAACATGGGTTTTGTTCTGTGAATCATGTGTCGTTTGGGAAGAAAGTGTACATTTGCGGCCTCAATGAATGATTCTATGGTGAACTGTAAAACATTGATATCCAAGTTGGAAGAAACAAATCTTCTCGAAAAGGAGGAATTTGTAGAATTGATTGCGCAGCATTCCGAGGAGGATGCTCGTTTCCTGTTCGAGCGTGCTCGTGCTGTGCGGGAGAGGTTTTTCGGTAAATCGGTCTATCTGCGCGGTCTCATCGAGATTTCCAACTACTGTGCCAACGACTGCTACTATTGCGGCATTCGTCGCGGTAATGCGTCCGTTGAACGCTACAGGCTCACGGAGGAAGATATTTTGTGCTGTTGTGAAGAAGGCTATCAGTTGGGCTTCAGGACGTTCGTGATGCAAGGCGGCGAGGATGCCCATTTCACGGACGAACTGCTGGTGCGTTTGATCCGTGAAATCAAGAATCGGTATCCTGATTGCGCGGTGACACTGTCGTTGGGCGAGCGGACCAAAGAACGCTATCAGAAGTATTATGATGCGGGTGCGGACCGGTATTTGTTGCGGCATGAAACCGCCAATGCGCAGCATTATGCTCAGTTGCATCCTGCGTGGATGTCACATGAGCGTCGGATCCAGTGTCTTTGGGATTTGAAGGAGATTGGTTATCAAGTGGGTACGGGTTTTATGGTGGGCAGTCCATACCAAACGCCCGAATATCTTGCCGAGGACATGTTGTTTATCAAGAAGTTGCAGCCGCAAATGGTCGGAATCGGGCCATTTGTTCCACACCATGCCACCCCGTTCGCGAACGAGACGGGTGGCACGGCAGAGTTGACGCTCTTCATGCTGGGGCTTTTGCGCCTTATGATGCCGGAATTGTTGTTGCCTTCCACCACTGCGTTGGGCACCATCGACAAAACCGGGCGGGAGAAAGGGCTTCTGGCTGGCGCCAATGTGGTGATGCCGAACCTCTCGCCGGTATCTGTCCGGAAGAAATACGATTTGTATGACAACAAGATTTGCACGGGAGACGAGTCCGCGCAGTGTGTCAACTGTCTGGGTGTCAGGATTGCCACCACGGGTTACCAGGTTGAGGTCGCTCGCGGCGATGCGCCGGATTGGCGGCGTTAGAACCCTGCCGCAACTCTTCTCCTGTTCCCCTGCCGGAAACTTTTCGTCCTTGAGGCGGGAGACTTGGCGTTGTGGTTGTCGTGCTGTAAGATTCTGACGTCTGTACGCAAGTTGGCGATATCTTTTCGAAGTTCTTCCGTGTTCCTGTCCAGTTTTTCCGAAAGGCTTTCGATTTTACGGTCGAATTTTTCGTCCATTTTCACGATTCTTTTGTCCATCTTTTGTTCCAACCTTTCGAACTTTTCGTCCATTCTTTGTTCCAGATTCTCAAATTTTTCGTCCACTTTTTGGAATCGTTCATCCATCTTTTGCTCCAGACTTTCGAATTTTTCATCCACTTTTTCGAATCGATCTTCCATCCTTTGGAAGCCATCCCGCATGTCGGCCGATAGTTGGTCGATCTTTTTGACGACTTCTTTGTGACCGGTTTCCAGCTGTTTTTGTGAAAGTTCAAGGCGGGTCACTTTTCTTGTGGCGATGACGATGAGCCATGCGGCGATGCTGAGGACGCTTGCGATGGTCGAGAATGTCCCGACTGGACTCAGCAAAAAGTTTTTGAGAAATTCAACTAACGTATTCATATTCTGTTTTTTAAGGTTTGAAAAATATTAATTTAATTATAAAATTTATTATTTTTTAGTTTTTCGGTTTTTTAGAATTATTAAAGTGCAAATATAAATTTTTTTCGATTACACCGCATTCATAAAAAAAATATTTTTGCCGCCCCAAAATGGTGTGCGACCTGTATGGTTTCTGTAATCACCGTTTTGAGTCAAAGTTAGTGGAAATGTCGAAGAAGAAGAGCAGTTCAAAGGGGAAAAAAATCTTGAGAACCATCGGGAAAACGCTGCTGGTGCTGTTTGTCATCAGCATATTGCTCCCGTTGTTGTATCGTTGGGTGAACCCTCCGATAACCCCGTTCCAGTGTGTCAGAGCCATTCAGGATGGCACGGGAATTCATAAGAAGTGGGTTCCTATAGAGAAAATATCACCGTATATGTACCGTGCCGCCATCGCATCGGAAGACAATTACTTTTTGGGACACAGGGGCTTTGATGTGATTGCCATCAACACGGTGATCGAGGAACGGAAAAGTGGAAGGAGACACCGTGGCGGCAGCACCATTTCGCAACAGACCGCCAAGAATGTTTTCTGCTGGCCGAGGAGCTCATGGGTGCGTAAGGGGGTGGAAACTTATTTCACTTTTCTGATAGAAACGTTCTGGTCCAAGGAACGCATCATGGAAGTTTACCTTAACGTGATTGAGATGGGACCGGGCATCTACGGCTCGGAGAAGGCAGCGCAGACCTATTTCCATTGCCACGCCTCACAGTTGACGGCGCATCAGGCCGCCCTCATCACGGCCTGCTACCCCAACCCTCGAAAGCGAAATCCGGCGAAGCCCACGTCCTACCTTCTCGGACGCGCTGCCAACATTGAGGCAAAGATGGCTAAATATGGCAATCCGAAGTTCACGGACGAATACATCTCCCATGTGCGCGAACGATACTTGGGTTCGGTGGAGAAGATGAAACAGCACAAGAAACGCCAGCAAAAGAAGCATAAAAAGTGAAAAACAACGCCCCCGTATGTGCATGGCATGTACGGGGGCGTGTCGCAGGATGTCGGGGCCTTTTATTTCCGCTTGAACAGGGAAACGACAAAGAGCAGCACCACAGCTCCGATGACGGAGACGATGAGCTCCCAAAGGAGTCCGGCTTTTTGGATGTGGAGCAGGCTCATGAGCCAGCCGCCCAGGAAACCGCCAATCACACCGACGATGATGTTGACGATCAGTCCGAAACCGCCGCCTTTCATCAACTTGCCAGCCAACCAGCCGGCCACTGCGCCGATAAGCAGGAAAAGAATAATACCTACTACGTCCATAGTTTTAGATTTTGGTGAAACAATGCCGCAAAAGTACAAAAAAGTTGAAAGCGCACTTCGTTGAATTTTTTTTTTTTTGTGTACATTTGCGGCCGATTATATAATGATTATGGTTCCTTTTCTCACACAGTTTATAGACAAGGTTCTGGCCACCGATGTGCCGATGCATGACACCGCCATCATTCTGCCTAACCGCCGCGCCAGGAGGAAAATACAGCAAGATCTTCTGGAACGCAATGGCAACGTCCCCATGTTTGCGCCGCACATCTTCACCATGGAGGAATTCGTCGGCTGGCTCTCCGGATTGAAAGTGACGGATCAGGTCTCCCAGCTGCTCCGTCTCTATTCTTCGACCCGCGATTACAGGGGCGACCGTTTTGAGTTGCATGGCATCCTCTCTTGGGGCAGCGTTTTCCTTAAAGATATCAGCGATATGGACATGCAAATGCAAGATGTCCAGAATAGCCTGAAAGAGTATGCCGCCGCCGCCCGCTTTGAAATCCCTTTTGGAAAGGATGAACCGTCGGCAGCCGACCTCAAAAAAATCTATTTCAACGACTGCTTGGCGGATATTTACTTGGATTTCAAGAAGTTGATGAAAGAGCATGGGGAGGCGTACGAAGGCATGGTGTATCGGGATTGCGCGGAAAACATGCCGGAGTTGTCCGCCAAGATCCCCTTCAGACGCTTCGTCTTTGCCGGATTCTATGCGCTATCTCCCTCGGAATTGGCCGTTGTCAGCTATTTGCGGGACCATTTCCCTACAGAAATTTATTTCGACCTGGACCCGTTTTACTGCCACTTGGACACTTCCGCCCCGTCGAATGCGAATCAACAGGAGACGTCCTTCTTCATCCGGCGGAATTGTGAAAAACTCGGGATAGACCTCCAAAAGCTGGAGTTTTGCGGATGCGATTACGCCGAAAACCCGAAAACGGTGAATGTCGTGGCTACTTCTGGAAATATGCGGCAGATATATTGTGCAATTCGTGAGGTGAATCGGATTGTACAGCAAAAAAGTCAAAACGGGGCGGATTCGTCCGAGGACGATAAAACAGTGCTGGATATGTCCGATACCGCCGTCGTGCTTGCGGATGAGAATCTGCTTCTCCCGTTTTTGCTTTCCTATAAGCCTGAGAAAGTGTTAGTTAACGCTACGATGGGGATCCCGTTCGCCACCACTCCGGTCTATGCTTTGATCCAACAGCTGCTTGCTGTCTATGAATCTGCCGTTTCCCTCTCTTCCGATATAGCTGTCGAGTCCTTGTTCAGCGGTGAAATGGTCGAACAACTCTGGGAGCATGAGCTCCTTCGGTTGGCGAAACCGCAAGCCGCGTATTTCCCAACGGTGTTGAAATATTCGCAACTTCCGCATAGTGAGTTGTTTGCGAGTGATTCCAAGACGATACAGTCCCGTCTGTTTCCCACTGTCCTGCTTCGGTTCTGCCAGTTTGCCGAATCCGTGACGGTGGAAACGTTATACAAATCGCTGTGGAAAGAGGTGAACCGGATTCTCTCGGAAATGCAAACCGAATTCAACAATTTCTTTGCTGAAAATGAGCTGGTTGACTTTGCGTTTTTGAAGTTCGCTGTCACGAAGGAGACTTCCATGGTGACCATCTCTATGGAAGGCGATTCCACTAAAGGTCTTCAGGTGATGGGACTTTTGGAAACCCGATTGATGGATTTTAAGAATGTGATTATGCTTTCCGTCAACGAGGGGGTTCTGCCAAAGGGCATTACGTACGATTCTCTGTTGCCGTTCGATTTCAAGTTCAAGTTGGACGGCAAAGATGCTCTGCCCAATTACCTGTATCAGGACCAAGTGTATGCCTATCACTTTTTCAGATTACTTCAACGAGCTGAAAATGTGTCGCTTATATACAACCGGACCTCTGATGTGAGCATCGCCGAGAGGAGCCGTTTCATTGCCCAGTTGGAGTATGAAGCACAGGTGCAGAATCTTTCGAATATAAAAATCAATCATTATAAACTGGATTTCAATTTGGATTTGCCGGCCTGTGAGCCGTTGAAAATCGAAAAGTCAGAAGATATTATGAAACGTCTTCATGCTTTCGAATTTTCCGCCTCGTCGCTCCAGGCATACATTGCCTGCCCGTTGAAGTTTTGTTTCCGTTTTTTGATGAGGATTCGGGAGACACAGGTTTTGGGCGACCGTATGGAGTCTTACGAATTGGGGACGGTTGTTCACGCGTTATTCAAGAAGGCGCTGGACGAGGTCGCCGCCGAACCGAATCCGGATAATTTCGGAGAGATAATAAACCGGCATATCGACCGCACAGATGAGGACGTCTGTGCTGAAATCCGAAAATTAAAAGGACGTAAAGACTTGTCTGACAGTGATTTGTCGCAAGGCCAATGGCTGATTAACCGACGGGTCATTGGGGAGACGGTGAACCGGTATTTGGAAGTGGCCAAGAGGGAATTGAGAGATCCTTCGTGGAAAATTACAGATAATGAATTGCAAATAAACCAGTTGAGATATCCCGTTGTGTCCGAGGACGGAAATCGGAGGATAGAGGTTGTTTTGACGGGTAGCCTTGATCGTGTGCAGAAGTGTGGCAATAATGCGATGATTTTGGATTACAAGACGGGAAAGGTGGAGGCGTCCAAGTTGCAGGTGAAAGTTCCTAAAACGAATAAAAAGAAGGCAGAGGCGGAGAATCAGGAAATGGCGGAACCGGATCCGCTTGCCCCGATTTTCGACAATCCTGATTATGAAAAGCTGTTCCAGTTGGTGTTTTATGCTATCATGTATGATTTCTATTGCCCTCAGAAGCCGGAAACGGTGCAGGCGGGTATCATCAGTACTCATGAAATCAATAAGAATAACCCGAATTATATTTTTCATGCTAACATATTGGGAGATAGCGACTTGCTGAAACACAAAACGGATTTGTCAAAACATTTGGACAAACTTTTCCTGAAGATTTTTGACGATAAGACGCCTTTCCTGCAGACCGAAGATACAAAAAGGTGCAAGAATTGCGAATTCCTGCACCTTTGTGGTCGTCAGACAGTAACGGGAAGTTACTGATAGAAAGTCAGATTTTTTTCAAGCGGGCGTTCAACGTGTTGAGGAGAAGGCAAGCGGTGGTCATGGCGCCGGTGCCGCCGGGCACAGGCGTGATAGCCCCGCATATTTTCTCGACTTCGTCGAATTTCACGTCGCCGCAGAGACGGTAGCCTTTGGGCTGGTCGGGCGCGTCGATGCGGTGGATGCCCACGTCGATGACGGTGGCGCCTGGTTTGACGTACTCGGCGGTGATCATCTCCGGTTGGCCGATGGCCACGACGAGGATGTCAGCGCGGCGGCACACCTGCGGCAGGTTTTGCGTGTGGCTGTGGCAGACGGTCACAGTGGCGTTGACGCTCTTCTGTAACATCAACATAGCCAGAGGTTTACCCACAATGTTGCTGCGGCCGACAATCACGCAGTTTTTGCCTTTGGTCTCGATATTGCTGCGTTGAATCAGCTCGATGACGCCGTGCGGAGTGGCGGGCAGGTAACACTCTTTCCCGAGGAGCAGGTTGCCCATGTTTTCCGGGTGGAAGCAGTCCATGTCCTTTTCGGGGCTCACGTGCCCCGTCACCTTTTCGATGGAAATGTGCTTGGGCAGCGGCATCTGGATGATGTATCCGTCGATTTCGTCGTCGGAGTTCAGGAAGTCAATCGTGGACAGGAACTCCTCCTCCGAGGTTTTGTCGGAAAGGTGATATACCGAAGAGATGAACCCGACTCCTTTGCACTGTTTTTCGATGCTGCTCACGTAGCTGAGCGCGGCGCCGTCGTCACCGGCGATGACCACCGCCAGGTGAGGGGCTCGCAAACCTTTGTCCAACAGGTCTTTGACTTTGCCTGCGATTTCCGTTTTGATGTTGTCGGAAATGAGTTTTCCGTCAATGATGGAGGCCATGGCTAACGTTGCAGTTTTTTAAGTTCCGCGGTTTTTTCCTCGATGGCTTTGGCGTTGGCATCCAGCTTGTTGGTCAGTTTGTAGAGTTCGTCGTTCATGCCCAGAAGGCTCTTTTGCAGCTTGGCTTGTGTTTTTAGCAGGGTCTGTTTTTCCTTGGCGATCGTGGAGATTTGTTCCTTCAAAGCGGCGTCATGAGATGACGCATATCTTTCCTGCAGTCGGGTGATCTCGTTGGTCTTCTTTTCCACTAAATCGGCGTTTTTCTTCATTTCGTCGTTGGTGGCGGTGATTTTGTCTTTCACCTTGGCTTGGTCTTTTTCAATAGATTGACGCTCTTTTTCAAGGGCGGCGATTTCGTTCTTGAGTTGTTCGATGCGCATGTCGGTCTTATAGACTTCCACGTCGTATTGCAGCTCTTCAAGGAAGGAAACGATGTTGCGGGAAGTGCGCGGGTCGGTGGAGAAGGTGATGCAGTTCATGTTGCCGGTGGAAACCACCAAGATCACCTGCGTGCCTTTGTTCTTCTTCTTGCCCACTTCGAGAGTGGTGAAGTAGATGTCGTAGCGGGCCTCGCCGAAAGTGGGACAGGTTTGGTTTTCATACACATGGAAACCTTTTTTCTTGGAACCTTTCAGGTTGAGTTTGCCTTCGAATTTGTTGACCAGGGTGTTTTCAACAATCTCGACGGGTGTTTTCTCGATGTTGGTGGTGAAGCCGGTCAGTTGGTCTTTGCCGTAAAGAGTTGTGGTCTCGCTGACCTTTTGTGCTGACAGTGAGCACATCACGCTGACAAAAGCGAATAAAGCGATAATTTTTTTCATCATTTTTTTTGTTTTTTTATGTTTGACATTAAAATATTTTCCGAGCGGCAAAAATAAAAAAATTATTTTTGCGCCCGATTTTTATGACGATAAAAGATATATTGCGGCAGTTTGACTTCCCGGTCTATCTCGCCCCTATGGAGGGCGTTACCGACGGGGCGTTTCGGCGTATCTGCAAAGAATATGGCGCGGATGTGCTGATTTCGGAGTTCATATCGTCCGACGCCTTGTCGCGGGTGGTGGAGAAAAGCATCCGGAAAATGGATTTCACTGACGGGGAACGCCCGTTCGGGGTGCAGATTTTCGGGAGCGACGAGGAGGCGCTGGTGTCGGCCGCGAAGCTTGCGGAGCAGTACCGGCCCGACTTCATTGACATCAACTGGGGTTGTCCGGTGAAGAAAATCGTCAGCAAGGGCGCCGGATCGGCCATTTTGCAGGACATTCCCAAGATGGTGCGACTCACATCGGCGGTGGTCAGGGCGGTGCAGCTTCCAGTGACGGTGAAGACCCGTTTGGGTTGGGACAGCACCGACAAACCGATTGTCGAGGTGGCCGAAAGACTGCAAGATGTTGGAATCCAAGCGATTGCGATACATGGTCGCACGCGGGCACAACAATATGGCGGAGAAGCCGATTGGACGCTGATAGGGGAGGTGAAACGCAACCCGCGGATGACCATCCCGGTGATCGGGAACGGCGACATCAACAGTGCGGAGCGGGCTGTC
>Ga0247611_10009528_pt1 | contig 11649 bp, 16 predicted proteins | sample 177DNAGHGhighgp2_FD_192422 | JGI IMG/M metagenome (GOLD analysis project Ga0247611, IMG submission 192422) | Sheep rumen microbial communities from Palmerston North, Manawatu-Wanganui, New Zealand - 1770 DNA GHGhigh gp2 | ecosystem: Host-associated > Mammals > Digestive system > Stomach > Rumen... | reverse complement strand
ATATAATCGATTGATATTTCCTTCATCGTATCGCCGGATCAGAAAGGAAATATGAAATGAAAACGACGATAGCAGAAGCATTTAAACAGTACAAGGAAATATCAATCGATTATATTTTCAACAACAAATGCCCACAATGCGGCAAGCTGTTTGACGAACTAGACGAAGAATATAGCTTTGAAGGCGATATAGAGGATTTCAAGGATTTCATAGATGACTATTCCTTCTATGACCTGGACGATGAAATAGAGCAGATAGAAGGCAATAGGTTTAAGATTGAGGTTTATAACCCGGACGGTAATCTATGCCCGTGCTGTGTAAAGGAAAACGGCGGCAGCTCTATAATGTATATTCCTACAAAAGTAAGAAAAAATGAGCAAGGAGCCAAAAGGATATTAAGTGCATTGAAATACACAGAAGATATAGATACCCTTGCAAAGCTATTAGGATATTACCCAGGACAGCTACAAGGGGATATAGAAGCCCTGGAAGAATATATAAATGATGCAGATCAGAAATAAATAGTGCCGGGAGCTTTAAGGAGAGCGCCCGGCACTATCGGCAACAGTAATATGTCACAAATAAAAAGAAAGAAAACAACGGTAATATGGCTTTTTCAGATCATAAGACCATTATAGCAGTATGAGCAAAAAATTGTACATATGATGATGTGAATATAAACATATAAATACAATTATATGACTATGTATATATGCATATGTTTATTGAAAGGAGAACATGAACGGAAGATCTATTGTAATAGACACAGAAACAACGGGACTAAGCCCGGAGCATGACGAGATCTTACAAGTCTCGATCATAGACAGCGCCGGAAATATACTCTTTGATAGTCTCTTTAGACCTTCTGTTTCATCTTGGGAAGAAGCAGAGAAGATAAACGGGATAAGCCCCGACATGGTAGCCAATGCCCCGAGATTGATTGATAGGATCCATGAGATAACCGAAATCATGTACAAGTCGGATAAGATCATAGGCTATAACACAAGCTTTGATTTAAACTTCCTCAGGAACAACGGGCTTGTACTCCATGGAACTGAAGAAATAATCGACGTGATGAATATCTTCGCACCGATTTACGGAGAATGGAGCTATAAGCGGAACTCTTGGAAGTGGCAGAAGCTTACAACGGCAGCAGCCTATTACGGTTACGATTGGAGCAGTAGGACAGAAGGAGCGCACAACAGCTTGGGCGATTGCTTTGCTACTCTTTATGTATATGAAAAGCTCAAAGAAGAAGCATGATTTCAGACCAAAAAAATTTCTACGGTTCCAAAAACTTACGTTAGTGGAACCGTAGGATATGAAAAAATATGAAGCTTTAGGAAAGCATAGGAAAACCCGAAAATGAGTGAAAATATAAAAAATGATAATCCCGGAATTGAAGATCAGCGGCTTTTAATGGCATTGGGAAACTATATAGGCACTCCCGAAAAATTCAAAAGCGCCCTTGATACTTCTCTGAAGAAACTGGATAGAAAGGAATTTATGAAAGCCGTTAAGAACGGCGATTCATATTTTGTGATAGACCCGGAATCAAATAGAGCCATACCGCATAAGATCACCGACTCCAGAAAAGGGGCTATAGGGTGGTTAAGATGGTTTGAGCTTTATATATTCTATGTCGAACTGGAACACGGCAAAATGAACGAGGAAACAAAAAACGACCTGTGGAGCTATCTTGAGAGAGAAGTAGATAAAAAGTCTCTGGAAATATTCAGAAGCCACAAAAAGAAGCCGTATGAAGTGCTGAGGGGAAACAGAGTGCCTATGTTCGGCTCGAAGCTCAACAGAGATATAGCGAGCATTATCCCTAATGATTACTTTACAGAGGATTCTTTAGGCAACCTTCTAGGGCGCTATAAGGGCATGGATATAACGGCAAAGACCAAGAACGGGGCAACGGTTCCCATTGATGCTTCAATAGCTATGGTTTATTGGATCATTCAAAGTAAATTTGCGGCACAGATAAGCAGCGGATTTATAGACCTTGATAACCCAAAGAACAGGACTATAGACCTATCAATCGAAGAATATAAGGATCTGAGAGGACTTAGCAGCACTTCCAGCGCAAGAAAGAACCTTGATAAAGCAGCACAAGCCTTTGTATCCTTCAGAACGTCTTTCAGGGATATTTTAGACGGGGAAGAAGGGGAACTTCTGAAATACACGGGCATAAGCATAGCGGACAATGCCGTCCTGGATAAAGGAGCGCTGCACATAGAGCTTACAAAGGGCATAGCAGAACTAATCAAAAACGGAGCCGTCCTCAATATGCCTAAGAAGATCTTTAAAATAAACATGCAGAAGAACCCCAATGCCTTTTATATTGCCAAAAAGCTTATCTTCCACCAGGAATACAATTCCCAGAAGAAAAGCAAGGGAGCAAACCCGAACCGAATAAGCGTTAGTATCCTCATTGACGAGTGCCGGACAATTCCGAAGTACGAAGATATAAAAGCTTCTGGGAACATATATTCAAGGATCATAAGCCCTTTTATATCGGCTTTAGAATCCATTGAATTGACCGAAAATAACAACCTCAACGGATTTATAAGCTACAGATTCATACATGAGAACGGGGAGAAGCTTCTCCCTGAAGAACAAACCGCCATTGATGAAGGAAAAATATCATATACCGACTTTAGAAACCTTTATATCGACTTCAAAGTAATAAGCGCCTGACCGTATCAGCGGCAAAACGTAACTTATTTTTGAAATCATCTGCCATAATATATATGTGTGTAGTGTGCCGGAGATCCTAAAGGATCAGAAGGACACCTTAATAAGCCCGGAGCGACCAGAGAGCCGCACGGGCTTTTTATTTTCTTTAAATTCTCGATTATCCCGATTATCTCAATCACATATTACCCATATACGAACCACAACCAGGAGCCTAAACCACATCAAAACATATCTTTCGTATTATCTGTCATATTTAATACATAAAAGATTATTGGAATGTTTTAACGAAAGGAGAACAAATAAGCCTTATCCCAGAAATCCGAAACCATAATTGATGTGTAAATCAATGTTAATAAGTCACAGGGAGAACTAAGGCACACGAAAAGGATCTGCGGAAGATCCGACACACTACCACACAACCAGGGCAAAGCCCTTTTGTCATCTGAGATATGACAAAGAACGAGTACCGCTATTGACATAGCCGTTTTTCCAATATGCACGACTAAAGCCCGGCTACAGCTTTTGACGAGAAAAAAGCCACAACAGGGGATTTAAAACGAGTATCCGTGTAACAACGGGATCCTATTTCATTCGCAGAGTTTCCGATCAGAAGCGAAACGGCGAAAACGAGAAGAAAGGCTAAAAGGTTATTTTAGCGGTTATAAACCGCAAAATAACCATTTAGCCGGGTGAAGCACAAGCCGGGGACGGAATGAACCCAAGCCAAGTGAGGGCGGCGGCTAAGCTTCAAATAAGACAGAATGGGGCGCTTCAAGCTCTAATAATCGCACCCGGAAAGAATGACCGGGGCATTAACTTAACAAAATACTCACAACACACAACCAGGAGCCGGAAACATGAGCAAGCACAAGAGCCTAACTTACCAGATCAAGCAGAGACTAAGCAGCTTGACCCGTTACGGGAACAGCAAGCACCAAGCAAAGAAACACGAAGGACAGCACCCGAAAGGGATATTCAGCTTTAAGACCTATGAAAATTACGCTGCCAAGTGCCTACAGTTTGCGGAATGGGTAAAGAGTACCTACGGAGCTAGAGACCTTAAAGACCTAGCACCACACATTGACGATTATCTGAGATACAGAAAGAGTCTGAAGAAGAAGAACGGGGAACCCCTGAGCGCATGGAGCATAAAGTTAGACAGGGCAGCGCTGGAAAAACTGTTTGAGCCGGAGAAGATCAAGGCAAGGGAACAGCTTCCACCACGTAAGAGACAGGATATAAAGAAGAACCGGGGAGATATAAAGGACTTCAACGAAGAAAAACACTCTGACTTAGTACGTTTCGGTAAGAGTACCGGGGCAAGACGGGAAGAAGTCTCTGATATTCGCTATGAGGATATAGACCCAGAAGCCGGAACAGTAACCATAAGGCAAGGGAAAGGCGGCAAAAGGCGGATAATTCATGCCCTGGATAAAGAAATCCTTAGAGAGCTTATGGAAAGGGATCATAAGCCCGGCGATAAAGTCTTTGATAATATCCCTTGCAGATACCCGGAGCATAAGTACAGAAGATACTACGCACAGACCTTATACAATGCCCTGGCAAGACCTATTAGCCGTGTTCCGAAGTGTGAAAGATATTATTGCCGGGGAGATTACAAAGGAACCGTATATGACCGAAAAGCCATGCTTCTTGTGAGCATAGAGCTAGGACACGCAAGAACAAGCGTCATAGCTTCTCACTATCTCAATAAGGCAAGCTAACTAACCCAAAACAGGATAGATATATCCCATACTTGCATAGTTAAGAACTGATTTTATAGAGATACGGGAAATCTATTTAAAATTTAAATAATGGATTTTGGGAAGACCTTCCACGGAAAAGGACTCAAAAAAGGGCGCATCGTATCCTACTCATTGTAAAAAAAGGGCGCATCGTATCCTACTCATTGTAAAAAAGGGGCGCATCGTATCCTACTCTTATTATTGCAAGTCGCTAGAACCGCATAAATACTGGGTTTTTTGGGTGTCTCTGTCTCTAATATATTAATAAGGGCGGCGAAGTGCCAAAAAAGGCATGTGCTAGAATGTTTACCAGAAGTAAAAAGGACTGGCAAGCCGTAAGAACGTAGGATCCAAGCAATAAAGGAGTTTGGGAACATGAAACTAAAGGCGGCATCTAATTACAAAACACTAAGGTTTGAGATTCTGGAAGAAGAACAGAACGAAAGAAGAAAAGCTTTATGTGACATGTGGATTAAGATCATAGAGACTATATGGGAAGGCAAAAAGGACGGATTGAAGGAGCTTAAAGTTATATACAAGCTTCTCACAAATGACGGCATCGAAACAAAGACCATGGTGTTTAAATGATTGAAATCCCAAAAACTGACATATTAGAAATATGAACTATCATAATTATTTTTAGGCGGCTTCAGATCAACCAGAAAGCCACGGAACCGCCAAAAATAAAGGTTTAGGAAGACAGGAAACCTCACCCATAAAATGACAGGGTACCCCGTCATGCATGACAGGGCTTGAAAATATCAGTATATATTTATAATATATTTATAAAATTCTATCTTTCTATTCCGAAGTTTGAAAAAAACTTGAAAGACAGACATTTTAATTTTTATGTGACGAAGGAAAAAATATGATAATAACAGACTCTATGCGCCGTGCTATAAAAAGCAGCGGTCTTATTAGTGCAACCGAATTTATGATTTTGGATTCGCTTATTTCGTATGCAGATGCAAAGTCTTGCAAATGTTATCCAGGAATTAACCGCCTTGTAGAACAGGCACAAAAGAGCATAAGGACAGTAGAACGTGCGCTCAGATCCATGGAGATCAAGGGTGTTATTAAGTGTGCCCCACAGTTTAGAAAAGACGGAACACAGACAACAAACCTTTATACGGTCAACTTAGATAAGGGATTCTGGGGAAAGCTTGCAGATTTAGAAAATTGCAAAAAAAATGAACGGACTCCGATTCCGGCGGATTCCGTCCAAGGACTAAGGAACAATCTGAATGATAATTCAGACACTATATTCGACTCTGATAATAAGTCGAGAGAAGATACTTGTCAATCACCCGAAAAGCCCGAAACGGCGCACCATGAGCCTAAAAAGCACGGGTTTTCTAAGGGAAATCACATTTTTTCACCATGCAAAAAAAATTTTGAGGAAGTTACGCTAAGTCACTCTAAGTTATGCAAAGCCACGCAAAGCCACTCCGAAAAGGCGGCTAAGAAGGTAAAGGCGGCAGAGATCATATCCATGGACGAGATCAGGGCAAGGTATAGATACAATGACCTTGTAGAAGCTCACAAGACCATGACCGACGATATTATCGACCCGTTGTTTAACAAGATTTACTATGCCCTTAATGAGAAACGTGAAACAATCACCGTCAAAAAGGGTGTTGTTATGCCTACAAAGGCAATAGCAGCCAGAATAAACCGACTCACACAAGAAAACCTTGAAACGATTATCAAGCGTGTAGCTGAAGGATTTAACGAGATAAAGAACCTGGGAGCCTATTTGCTGAACTGTCTCATAAACTTTGTCGATAACACAGGCTTGAATATCCGCCGTGAAGTTAACAGAGACATGCTTAACGGGGCAGCTATGCCCGGAGCTGAAGAGGAAACCGCCGACAAGGAGTTAATAACCGTAGGCGATGTGTTACCAGACGGACGTATAAAGCTTAATATCACCCGTCTAGGATCCGACAGATCAGAAGCTTCTGCGGCGCCTCTGGAAGAAGTACCAGGAGCAGAAGAACCAATCAGCGAAACTCTGTGCATGACACAGGAAGAAGCTGTCGACAGATTACTAAGCAGCCCCGGAAAAACCGACTATGAAGCCCTTATGAGGATTAAAGACCCGTCACGCTTTGCGGCACTTCCGGCAGCGTACACGGCATAAGCCTATATAATCTCGATACAAGGACGAGAGAGCCAATAGAAAGGGGATTCAATATGCTTTTAGGTAAGACGGTCAGAAAAGCTGTGATAAGGACTCTGACAGCAGAAGAAGCGGTCATATTTTTTGCCCTTGCGGAAAGTGCCGACAAAAGCGCCCAGGGAACAATAGACATGTGTCGGCTTTTGAACGATACACGAATAGGGATAATCAAGCTGCGGAAGAACATCGTTAGCCTTATAAGCAAAAAGGCTATTGAGATCACCTTTAAGGACTGCAAGGGAAAGGGCAAGGAAAAGACCGTTAAAGAATATAAGATCTGCATTGACCGTGATTATTGGACGGACAGAGATAAATCAATAGAGCCTATCAGACTATAGACAGCAGCTGTTTTAATAAAGCCGACACCATAAAACCCTAGTGTTTATGCGGTTCTTTAAGGGTAAAAAGGATCCTTAAAAGGGCTGAAATATGGCAAAAGTAGGACATTAAAGCACCCTTTTGTATATTCCAAGCTCGGATGAAGCTCGAAGAAAATCACGATTTTAAGCCAAAAAGCTATGATAAGACAATAATTTAAAGAACTATTGTTTATGTTTATAGATACATATTGTTATGTATATGTATATAAAGCAGCAGCAGAGAAAGGAAAAAAGGCAAGAACCATGACGGAAGAAGCAAGAGAAGCCCGGAACAGATATGCCCGGGAATGGTACAGGAAGAACACCGAGAAGGTAAAAAGTTATATGCAAAGATATTGGGAGAGGAAAGCACAGAGAGAAGCGGAAAGAGCCGCTGCGGAAGATGCAGAAATCGACAGAATGTATGAAGAATATCTGAAAGAGCAAGAAGCACAAGCGACATAAAACCGTATATTTGTTGTAAATCATACTTCCCAAAGTGTGTTTATATACAACTAGAAAAGCCCGGAGCCGAAACAAGCGCCGGGCTTTTCTGTGTCCTGAGAGAAAGATCCTGTTACCAGTAAGGACGGATAGGCAGCAGAAGTTAAGAGAACAGAATATATTATTGTACTGATAAATATTGAATAGCAATTATATGAATATATACATATCATTATATACATAAATAACCTATAAACCGCATAAAATAAGGGATTTATAAGGATTTACAATTTAAAAAAGTATCAGAAAAACCACGATTCTATTTAAAGATAATATGAATCAATATGAAAGAATTGATTGAAATAATCGAAACTTAGATTTAATATAGAATTGAACCAAAAAAGAACAAGCCTCAAAGGTAGTGACCTGGAAAATCAAACCCTTTGAAGCTTGCAACAAACCACATGTAAGCGGCTCATTTGCATTATAGCATAGCCGCCCAATAAAAGAAATGAGGGCAGAACAAATGAATAAGTTGAACAAATTAGAAGCAGAGATCCTTTTTAGCGACAGAGCAATACTGATCGGCAGCGCCGATGTAATCCCGGAGCATGAAGCAATAGAGCTTCTGGGAGAAGCTTCCGTCAATTACGTTAAGCACCTGGGGCGGACTGTTAAAGGGCTTTATAACGGTTTCGGCATTGGAACCTATACCGCTTCCTATCTGACTCTTAACGGGTTTCTTAACGCTGTGAGCTACCATAATGTGAAGATCCTTGAGGAAGAAGCAAAGGCGGCAGCAGAAACTATAAGCGACAAGAAGTAAGGAAAGGAGAGAGCTATGAAGATCACCACAATCGGACAGTATGACAGTATTGAAAATCAGTTTGCGCCGACTTCATGGAAGATAACAGGGGCATTGGTGCCGGAGAATTATTTCAGCGACTTCATTTCTTTCCTGGACGTATTACCAAAGAGCCAAGTGACATATAAAAGGAACCTTGAAAAATTCGCTGACTACTTCTACGAGAACAGGATCACACGACCAACCAGAGATGACATTATAAAATACCGTGATTATCTGAAGGAAAAAGGATTAAAGAACACCACGATAAAAGGATACTTGCAAGCCGTGAAGATGTTTTTTAAGTGGCTTAACGCCGAAGAACTTTATCCTAATGTGGCGGATCATATCAAACCACCAAAGATAAGCAGAGAACACAAAAAAGGATACTTGAGCAGCACACAAGCAAGGGAAATGTTAGAGAACATCGAAACAGACAATCTGGAAGGGAAAAGAAACTACGCTATATGCACTCTGATGATAACATGCGGCTTAAGGTGTGTAGAAGTGGCAAGGGCAAATATAGAGGACTTCAGAACATCGGGAAACAATGTGGTGCTTTATGTAATGGGAAAAGGCAGAGAAGATAAAGCCGATTATGTAATTGTCCCGGAGCAAGCGGAAAAGGCTATAAGGGCATATCTTGAAGCAAGGAAGGAAACGGACATAAGCAAGCCGTTATTCGTTACCAACAGCAAGAACTACAAGGGAAATCGCATAAGCGAACACACAATATCAAAGATATGTAAGACCTCAATGAAGAACATAGGACTTAACCGCCGGGATCTTACGGCACACAGCTTTAGACATACAGCTGTAACACTGTCTATCTTAGGCGGCGAAGATATAAGACATGTATCACAGTTTGCAAGGCACAAAGACTTGAGTACCACCGAGATATATGTACATGAGAACGATATGAGCAAGAACCAATGCAGTAATGTTGTTGCTTCTCAGATATTTGCATCATAAAGCGATAAAGAAAAAATATGATTGAAAATATGGCTGATACGCCTTTTGGAGAGGACTTTAAATACTTCAAGGAAGAAATCACGCAAGACCCTGATAAGCCTTTTTTTATGGCTAATGAGGAACTAGCAGAGACATTTTTTAACGAATTAGAGAAAGATTATCCGGGGAGCCGGATATTCTACAGAGACAAAGAACAAGTAATCTGTATGACTTCCAAAAGCCGCCTGGAGCTTGTGAAGATCCTGGAAAGGCAGAACAAGAAGAAAGAGGAAGGCATCAGAGAAAATAAAAAGCTGAAAAATGATATATGGAGACAAGAAAGGAGCAAAAAATGAGTTACACATTACAAGGAGACGAGTACGACTATATCAAAGATGAGATCAGGCAAGACCCTGATAAGCCTTATTTTATGGCTAATGAGGAAAGAGCAGCGGCATTTTTTGAGGAATTTAAAAAGGAGTGCCCGGAGAGCTGCATATTCTACAGAGACAAAGAACAAGTAATCTGCATGACTTCCGAAAGCCGCCTGGAGCTTGTGAGGATCCTTGAAAGGCAAAACGAGAAGAAAGAGGAAGGCATCAGAAAAAACAAAAAGCTCATTGAAGATATATTAAAGCAGAACTGAGGAAGGGACAGCGAAACAATGAATGTGAGAGAAGGACATAAACCGCAAGTCATAGCCATAGGCAACAACAAGGGCGGCAGCGGAAAGACCACAACCGCCCTGGAGCTTTCACACGAATTTCATAAAAGAGGGTTTAAGACTCTGTTAGTCGACCTGGACGGGCAGAGAAACGCCACAATAGCCCTTGATCGGAAAGGAGCAAGCCCCACAGCTTTCGATGTGCTTACAGGGCAAGCAGAAACCAAAGAGAGCATTATAAAGACAAGCGCCGGGGATTTAATCCCGGCAGAATCTAAACTAGACACACTGGCACAAGTATTGACGGGAAAGGGCAAGGAGTACGCTATTAGGGATATGCTCGAACCGCTGCGGAGTGAGTACGATTATATTATTTTGGATTTACCTCCGGCTATTAATGCGGCAAGCACCAATGCACTAGCGGCAGCAGACATTTTATTGATAGCCTCAAAGGCAGAAGCTTTCCATCTGGAAGGAATAGGCACGATATATGAAAATGCCGACTTGATAAAGAAGCTGTGCAACCACGGATTAAGGATCCTTGGCATTGTGATAACCCAGTATGAGAAAACGACCTTGCAAAAAGCTATGTATTCCAATGCGGCAAAGATAGCGGAGCAGATAGGAGCCAAAATTTACGCACCCATAAGGAAATGCAGCAAGGCAGCAGAAGCACACGCCATGCATAAGTGCTGCGGAGAATATGCCCCTAAATGCACCACCACAATAGATTATATAGCCCTTACCGATGATATTTTGAAGGACATGTCCGTTTAGGATCCAATGGACACAGGAACAAAAAACACACAAAAGAAATGATAGGAGTCACAGATCATGTCAAAAGAGAAATTTGAAACCGCTGCAAGCGCATTTATAACCATGCCGGCAGCAGAACATACGGAAGAACCAAAGGAACAGGAGACAAGCGCCAAGGAAGGAACCGAAACCGCCGATTATGAGAAGCTGAGAGCAGACCTTATTAATCCCAGAAGGAGAAAGGAACCCCAAAAGGAAACACGCTCAAAGCATTTACAGAGCCTTATAACCCCTAGCTTATATAAGCAGATAGAGAAGATAGCCAAGAAGCGAAAGGGAAGTATAAACGAAGTGGTGAACAATGCGCTTATGCTCTATGTCCTGGAAACGGAGCAGAAGGCAAATGAAAAAGGACAGTAACAATAATATCTATCTTACAACTATCGAAGTATCAGATCTTCTTAGGATCACACGGAGAACCGTGTACAACTACATCAAAAGCGGAGTGCTGAAGTGTAGCAAAGTAGGGAGATTGTACCGGGTGAAATCCCAAGATCTGGAAGAATTTATAAAACCAAAGCCCGGCAAGAAGAAGAAAAAAGCCGTATGAACGCTCAACAAGGAGATCATAAGCGGCAGAAGGAGCAAGCCGACAAGCACGAAAGAAGGCATGTATGAAAGACCAGAAGTATTTCTATACATTCCCTGAAGAATATATACAAGCATTGATTAAGCTTAACAGAGAAGATCTTAACGACGGAGAAACGATAAAAGATATATGCGAGCATTGGAACAAGAAGCCGGGAGCGCTGTGTAATGACCTGGCATTAATGCAAAAGGCAATATCTGAAGGGTGGTATTTATTGGAGTGCTAACCTTCATCGTATCGCCGGATCAGAAAGGAAATATGAAATGAAAACGACGATAGCAGAAGCATTTAAACAGTACAAGGAAATATCAATCGATTATATTTTCAACAACAAATGCCCACAATGCGGCAA